>JAEEGK010003458.1_pt1 | contig 39263 bp, 24 predicted proteins | sample 8958771 | NCBI WGS metagenome assembly JAEEGK01 (sample SAMN16246547, study PRJNA631951) | gut metagenome | biome: gut microbiome; feature: rumen; material: SC-attached | host: Bos | place: Iran: Karaj | collected 2018-10
CTTGGAATTGCAGTATTCACCGAAGACAGTGTGGCACAGTTCGGTTCAATTGAACGGCCGCTCCGCATTGTTGACCAGTGGACATACCATAACAGGCTTTACCGCGCCGCAAGCTTTGTTGCCGGCACGCCGAACCTTGAGCTTGTTCAGCTGACAAGTTTCGGTTGCGGCCTTGACGCTGTTACAAGCGACCAAGTTGAAGAAATTCTCCGCGCGAAAAACCGGATGTACACGCTCATCAAGATTGACGAAGGCTCAAACCTTGGCGCGGTAAGAATCCGCATCAGAAGCTTGATTGCCGCCGTTCACGAGCGCGAGCGCAACCGCCAGTACAAGAACATGCCTGAAATTTCGTCTGCTTTCAAGCGCGTTGTCTTCACAAAAGAGATGAAGAGCAAATACACGATTCTTGCTCCGCAGATGTCGCCGATTCATTTCAGACTCTTGCAGAAAGCTTTTGAATATTCAGGTTATAATTTTGTAATTCTGCCTGAAGTTGACACGCAGGCGGTAGACATCGGCCTGCAGTTTGTCAACAACGACGCGTGCTATCCGTCAATTATCGTTACAGGCCAGATGATTGCGGCGCTGCGTTCAGGCAAATATGATTTGAGCAAAACCGCGCTGCTGATTACGCAGACAGGCGGCGGCTGCCGCGCGACAAACTACATCGGCTTTATCCGCCGCGCTTTGGCAGATGCCGGCTGGAGCCACATTCCGGTTATCTCGCTTTCTGTGCAGGGCTTGGAAAAGAACCCGGGCTTTAAGTTTACCGCACCGCTCATTCAGCGCGCCATGATGGCCGTGATGATTGGCGATGTGCTGATGAAGGTTCTTTACCGCGTGCGCCCATATGAGCTGAACCCAGGTTCTGCGAACGCACTTTATCAGAAATGGAATGCCAAGACAGTTGAAATGCTGAAGATTCCGACTTTCGGCGCGTATCACCGCTTAATCCGCGGAATTGTGCGCGATTTTGATAATCTTCCGCTTAAGCCGGGCAGAAAGCCGCGCGTCGGCGTTGTCGGCGAAATTCTTGTCAAATTCCACCCGACAGCGAACAACAATCTTTTTGAGACAATCGAAAAAGAGGGCGCAGAATGTATTGTGCCGGATTTGGCCGATTTCTTGTTCTATTCGTTCTCAACCGGCATTTACCGCTACGAAAAGCTTTCGTTCCCAAAGAAGACTGAACGGAACGCCAAGCTTTTGGTCTGGATTGTTGAAAGATACCGCCATTACATAAAGAAGCAGCTTAGAAAGTCAAAGCGCTTTGAGCCGCCAAAGGCAATCTACGAATTGATGAAAGGCGTTGACGATGTTGTGCAGCTTGGCAACATAACCGGCGAAGGCTGGTTCCTGACAGCTGAAATGGTTGAGCTTATTCAGATGGGCGTTGCTTCAATTGCGTGCGTTCAGCCTTTTGCGTGTCTGCCGAACCATGTAACCGGCAAAGGCATGATAAAAGAGCTGCGCCACCGCTATCCGGGCGCAAACATCAGCGCAATCGACTACGATCCGGGTTCAAGCGAAGTAAACCAGCTTAACCGCCTCAAGCTTCTGCTTGCAAACGCCCCGCTAGGCAGCCACCCCGACGACGGCAAAGAACTGGAACTTAATGGCCGCCTGATATAGCTAATAATTCTGTTTCAGCCAGTCTTTCATGCGGGCTTCAAGGTCTTTAGGCTCGGCATCGCCGTCCTTTTTTCTTGAAGCTTCTTTCAAATAGGGAATGATTACCTGCTGCTTTATGTCTTCCCACTTTGCAGGCAGAATGTTCGGAACAGAAAGAAATTCCGCAGTAGGCACATGGCCGTAAAGCTGCGGATAGAACTTTGTAAGATACTTTTCGTTTACGGCGCGCAGCGAAGAAAAGCCGTCAGAAATGCCGAAAGTCGGCATCGTAAGGTTCTGCGATGCCGAGCGCTCAAGCAGCGATTCCTGCGTTTTTCCGTTTAAGAACCACGTGATAAAAGCAGACGCGCCAGCCTTGTTTTTTGTTCCCCGGTAAACACCCATGTAAATAAGCTTGTCAGAAACCGCAATTTTCTGGTCCTGCTCAATCCATCTGAAATTAAGGTTCTGCAGCCTGTCTGTAGGCAGCTTAAAAAGGTAGTCTGTCTTTGTATAGCAGAAAAGGCACTTGCCCGAATTAACAAGCTTGTAGGCAGGCTCGTAAAGATACTTAAACTGAAATTCGTCCTCGGCTTCGGGGTTTGTGTTTACCTCATAACTCCACTCTTTAAGATAGGCAATTGATTTTTCAATATTCTCTTTATTAAAGCTGAAAAGCGGCTCTGCCTCGGTGTAGTTTGCGCCGAAAAGTTTTGAAACAACATACATAAAGTCGGCGTTCCATACAGGAGAAAAGCCCATAGCTGTGTATACATTTTTTTTATTCCGCTTGTTGAATGCTGAAGCCAAATCGCGTATCTGGCTGATTGAAAGCACAAAGCTGTCCTCAATAAGTTTTTCGTTTTCATCAGAAAAAATGATGACAGGCAGATTGAAGCTTACCGGCAGCAGATACTGTTTGTCCTGCATGTTTCCCAAATCTAAAAGCTGCGGATAAAAATCTTTAGCAAGCAGTTTTTCCTTTTTAAACAGAAAATCAAGCGGCATAAAGTTTTTGCGTACTTTCTCGTTTTTAAGCCATGGGCCTATAACAATGTCTGGCTGGCTGCCGGAATCGGCGGGAAAAACTTCCGCAAGATTTTCTTTATATTTTATGATTACCTGATAGTCATTTTGAGTTGTATTGAACAGCTCTGCATAAGAAGCAAAGCAGTTCTGGTCTGTCCATATTATAACTTTTGTTTCTTTTGGTTTTAATGAATTGAAAATTAAAACGCCTGCCGCAACAAAGGGCAGGCATAATATAGGAATAAATCTTTTACGAAGTCTGCGTCTCATATCGGCTATTATGCCAATTCTTCAGCTGCTTTGTAAATAGTTGAATATACCTGTTCTATTAAGCTTTCGTCCAGGCTCGAAAAGGCAACACGGAGGTGTGCATTGTCAATTGCAATTGTACCGATTCCGTATTCATTCAAAAGCTTCTGACGCAGGTCTTCTGAACTGAAGCCGTTGCATCTGAAGCACATAAAATAGCCTGAATTGAAAGGAAGTGCTGTGAGTGCTTTATTATTCTTTCTAGCATCAACAAAGGCGCGCACTTTCTTGTATCTTGCTTCGAGGCTGTTTCTGAATTCAAGCTTCTCGGCTTCAATTTCCGGATTTTTCATGGCGCGTATCATGATTGACTGAGCCGGTGTAGAGCAGCACGAAACAGAAGAACGTATTGTGCCCATGAGCTTTTTGCCCAAAGCCTCGTAGTGCTGTTCTGTTAAGCCTTTGCCGCCGAATGTCAGGAAACCTGTTCTAAAGCCCCAGGCAAAGTCCTCTTTTGTAGGACCGTCAATTTTTATAGCAAAAATCTTTTCGTGTGCATCGCACAATAAGGCAAAGAGCGATTCCGGCGCGATATTGTCTTCATAATTTAAGCCGAAATATGCGTCGTCGCACCAGACCATTACGCTTGCGCCTTTGTCTGCAACGGCGCAGAGAATCTTGCAGATTGCAGCCTGTTCATCTTTTGTCGGTGTATAGCCAGACGGGTTCTGCGGAAAATTCAGCAGAATGCGGACTTTGCCTGTTACAGCCTGTTCTTTTACGGCTTTTTCAAATGCATCCAGATTAAAGCCGGTGTCGTTAAAAAGCGTAAACTGTTTGAGCGAAGCATTCCGTCTTGCCTCAACAATGAGCGAGTAATTGTCCCATGAAGGGTTTGCGGCTAAAAGAACATCACCTTCTTTAAGGAATAAGTCGCACAAATAAGAGATTCCCGCTGTAAGCCCGGGTACAACGGCCGGCAGAGAAAAAGACTTGTCCTTAAGAGAAGGATTCTTTGCGATAATCTGCTCTTTCCAGATAGTACGGTATTCTAAATTGCCGGCAGTCGGAGCGTATGCTACTGCTTCAGCTGATGTCAAATTGGTGAATTCATTTTTAACTGAAGATAAAATTATTGGTGTCTTGTTTTCAACAGCCATGCCGATTGTTGCATTTGCTGTTTTGCCGAGTTTCTTTGCTTCTGCACCTTGTGCAATAATTCCCTTTGGAAAAAAAAGGCGCATGCCCAAATCTGAGAGCATTTCGCCTGGTACAGTTCCGCGTAAACTGTCATTCAAATCTTGCGCTAATGGATTAATCATATGCAAATAATACGCTTTTTTGTATTTTTATGCAATGCTTTGCATAAAAATACTGAAAATTCGATATAACGGGTAGAGAACTAGAAAAAGCTTCTGCATTTTGCTAATATCTTTTGTGGTAAGTGGAGGCACTGATTGGATATTTCTGGAATAAGCGAAAAATGCAAATCATTGGGCGGGGCATGCCGGGCAGAGGCGGCAAAACGCATTGTCGGGCAGACGGAACTTTTGGACGGAATTTTGACCGCCATTATTGCGGACGGTCATGTACTGCTTGAAGGCGTGCCGGGTTTGGCAAAGACACTTGCCGTAAAGACTTTTGCGGATATGTCTGGGCTTGCATTCAAGCGCATTCAGTTTACGCCAGACTTGCTTCCGGCAGATGTTACGGGCACGCTTATTTATGAGCAGGCAACAGGCAATTTTTCTGTAAGACAGGGGCCTGTCTTTACGAACTTGCTTCTTGCTGACGAAATAAACCGCGCGCCTGCAAAGGTTCAGTCTGCACTGCTTGAAGCGATGGCAGAAAGGCAGGTGACCATAGGCGAAAAAACATACGCTCTGCCGAAGCCTTTTTTAGTGCTTGCAACCCAGAACCCGATTGAGCAGGAAGGAACTTACAATCTGCCTGAAGCTGAATTGGACCGCTTCCTTATGAAGCTTCATGTTTCATACCCTACAAATGAAGAAGAATTTTCTATTATAAAGCAGAGCGCGCAGGCTTCAGACCCTTCAAAAATCAAGCTTGACCAGATTCTTTCGGCTGAAACTATCGCACAGATGCGGCAGGCTTTGCCTTCAGTTGCCTGTGACGACAAGATTATCGAATACATTGTTTCGATTGTGTCAGTTACGCGCCCTGAGCAGAAAGCCAAAAACAAAGCCGCTGACTTAAGAGCTTCTCATGGTGTACGCCGCGAGGACTTTTTGCGCTACATTATATTCGGTGCATCGCCGCGTGCAGGCATTGCATTGCAGAAATGCGCCAAGGCACAGGCTTTGCTTGACGGCCGCACTTATGTTCTGCCGGACGATGTTAAGAAAGTAGTCCCGGCTGTTTTGCGGCACAGACTTGTGCTTTCTTACGAAGCTGCCGCAGACGGTCTTACTACAGACGATATAATCACAAAGATTCTTGCAACTCTGCCTGTGCCTTAATGACGACGTTTTAAACTGTTCTTAAGATTTTGGAAGAGGAGGCGTGAATGGAAACTCAACTGACGCAATATCAGACATTGGTGCAGCGTGCAAGTCAATTGCGTTTACAGGCTTTTTCTATAGCAGAAGGCTTTAGGAGCGGCGGGTTTCATTCACATTTTAAAGGGCACGGCATAGAATTCACAGGCGTGCGCGAATATCTGCGCGGTGACGACGTAAGGACGATTGACTGGAACGTAACGGCGCGCATGTCAAAGCCGTATGTAAAACTTTTTGAAGAAGACCGCGAGCTTGTGGTTTTTCTTGTGCTTGACCGTTCTCTTTCTATGAATACAGGCTTTGGCAGCCAGAATAGGCTTGAATGTGCCAACGAGATTGCGGCTCTTTTAGCTTTTGCGGCGGAACAAATCTCAAGTCCGCTTGGTGCTGTTTTTTTTGACGGTTCTATAACTTTTTCAATTGCACCGAAAGCTACGCAGAACAATGTCATGCTTGTTCTTTCTCAAATTGATGAATCTACAAAACTGATATATGAAAATAAAGCAGGAACAGAAGGCTCAATGCTTTCCGGGGCTTTAGACGGCGCGTGCAGGCTTTTAAAAAACCGCAGTCTTGTTGTAGTCGTCTCAGATTTCCGTACAAGCGGTTACCAGAAAGCTATGGCAAGAATTGCCTCAAAACATGACGTGCTTGCCATAAAGGTTGCAGACCCGACAGATTTTGCTGTTCCGCAGATCGGCAGCTTTTCTTTTGAAGACCCCGAAACAAAAACTATAAGAACATTTCCGACGGCTTCTTCATCTTTCAGGCGTGTATGGAAACAGACTGAAATTGAAAGGCGCGAGCGCTGGGTAAAACTTTGCAGACGCTGCGGCGCAAAAACGCTTGTAATTTCAACAGAAGACGAACCTGTAAGAAAACTCAAAGAATTTTTTGCCACAAAGGAAAACTTCTTATGAGTTACACAATTTCTTTAACGCCGTCTGATGTTACAGTGGGCGAGCGCGCCCAGTTAGTTTACCGCTTTGAGACTGAATCTCCTCTGCCGCTGCAAAAAATTTCGCTGAAAGAAAACGACAGGCTTTTAAAAGAGGCAAATGAAGCGGGCTTTTATTCAGTTTATTCAATGCAGTTTGAGACAAACGGCGCTGACTGCACCATGATTGTAGATTTTATTCCATGGAAGGCAGGCGAGCTTGTTTTTGCGCCTTTTGATTTTTCAGTTTTTGTAAAGGGCAGTGACGGCGCAGATGAGCAGAGTCTTGTTATTCAGATTCCGCCGGTTTTGATCCGCTCTGTTACGCAGGAAACCGGCATAAACACTTTGCAGCCGCCGTCGCCGCCGCTTGTAATTCCGGGAACAACATACACAGTCTATCTGGGCATTTTTGGCTGTGTCCTGCTTGTGCTTCTGGCGGCATTTGTGCTTCTCAGGTTCAGGCAGATAAAGACGCTGTGCCATAATATCTGGATAAAGACAAAAAGACGGTATAATGCGCGGAAATTTGTGCGGCTGCTCAAGGCATTTCAAAGCGCAAAAAGCGGCTTTGAGGACGATGTTTTAAGCGCAGAGAAAATCTCTAAAGAAGTGCGTGTCTATCTTGAGCGGCGGTTTGAGCTTGCATTTGAATCTGCCGTTACAGGCGAAATTCTCAATGTTGCGGAAGGCGCTTTTGAGCCGTGCTGTATGGAAATGCTGGCTGAAGTGCAGAAAGTGCTTGTCCGCTGTGATGAGCTCAGGTTTTCCGGTGACGGGCAGAAAAAGGTTTTTGCAGAAAACGAAAGAAGCGGACTTGCCTCTCAATTAAAGGCGGCTGTGCTTCATTTTGAAAAGTATCACGAAGCTGAGGACAAAGCTGACGTAAATGCAGAAGTTATTGCAGACATTGCAGAAGGGGAGAATTGATGCTTCATTTTGAGTATCCGCTTGGATTTTTGCTGATTCTGCTTCTGCCTCTCTACTTTATTTTGCGTTATCTCGGCATTTTTAAGCAGTTTACGCTGCCGCTTATTTTAAGCGACTGGAACGGCAGCACTTTCAGCTATTCTTCAAAACGGATTAAATTCGCTTCTTTTTTGGCAAAATTTTCAATTGTGCTTGCATTTATTCTTATGACAGCGGCTGTCTGTTCGCCGGTAATTTCTCACCAGAAAAAGATTTACACAAGCAGCGGCACGCAGATAATGTTTGTAATTGATACAAGCCCTTCTATGGCGGCGCGCGACATGGAGAACAAAAACCGGCTTGAAGCAGCAAAAGAAACTATTACAGAGATTGTGCAGAAAGCAGACGGCGCGTCTTTCGGGCTTGTTGCGCTTGCTTTAGATGCCGCTTTAGTTGTGCCTGTTACGGTTGACCATCAGATATTTTTTGACAGGCTCAATTCGCTTGTTATCGGCGAACTCGGCGAGGCTACGGCAATAGGCACAGGTTTGAGTACGGCTGTCTACCACATGGCGCAGACCAAAGCTCCTAAAAAGTGCATAGTGCTTATAACTGACGGAGAGAACAATGCAGGCGAGATTCATCCGCATACGGCAGCGAAACTTGCCGCAGACTTCGGGATAAATCTTTTTGTTGTCGGAATTGGCACAAAGGGCATGGTTCCAATTGAATATGTTGATCCTGTTACAAATTCTGTAAAATCAGGCTATCTGGATTCTTTTTTTGATGAAAGGGAGCTTATAAATATTGCGCAGCTTGCCAACGGCTCTTATTTTGGGGCTGAAAACACAGGCGCATTGTCTAACAGCATTGCAGAAATCGTAAAAACACAGGACGTTTCTCAAAGTTTTAAGATGATTAACACAAACACGTTTTATGGTTCAGCCTGTCTCTGTGCGGCTCTAGCCTTAATTGCATTTGCCTGGATTTTATGCCGGTGTTTTCTAAAAGAGGTGTAAAATGCTGAAATTTGAAAATCCTTTTATGCTTTATCTGCTTTTAGCTTTAATACCGGTCTGGGCAGTTATAATTATGCGTATGCGCACTTTTGTTTCTTCACTTAATGGAAAAGATACAAGGCATAAGTCAGTTAACGCTGTTCAGGTTTTGCGTAAAAGAGTGCTCGCAAGAAGCTTTTTGTGGTCTTGCGGCTTTATATTGCTTGTAATGGCGGCTGCCGGCCCAAGCTGGGGCACAAAACTTGATTCTGTACAGATTACAGGCAATTCGGTCTCTTTTGTCTTTGATGTTTCTTACAGCATGAATGCTGCCGATATGCCGGACGGCAGTACAAGGCTTGCAGCATCGGCGCAATATGCTGACGCGCTTTTAAGCCGGATGACCGGGGCCTCTGTTTCAGCTGTGCTTGCAAAAGGTTCGGGCGTACTTGTCATTCCGCAGACAGACGATTTTACGGTAATACGCTCATTGCTCGGCAATCTTTCGCCTATGCTGCTTACTTCGGCAGGCTCTAATATCGGTGCGGGCATAGATACAGCCCTGCGCTCGTTCTCAAAGAACACAAGCAGTTCTTCTGCAATTGTGCTCTTTACAGACGGTGATGAAACTATAGAGACGTTAAGGCTTGCAGTTGAAAACGCTTTGAATCAGGGCGTTCCTGTCTATATAGTGGGTTTCGGTTCGACAAAAGAAACTGAAATTCTTACAGGCGACGGCGAAAGAACAGCGAAAACAGCCCTGCGGGAGCAGACGCTTCAGACTTTATGCGCTGACGTAACAAAGCAGATTAAGCGGCGGCATGGCGACTCTTTCAATATTAAGGCTGAATATGTAAATGCTCTTGACCTCGGCTCTGCACTGACTGTACTTGAAGGCGTACTTTTTTCAAATGAAAAGACGCAGAGCGGCGCGCTTACGCTTTACGAGTCTAAGCCTATAAGACGGCAGAGTTTATTTGCGCTGCTTGCGCTTGTGTTCTTTTGCGCCGGGCTTTGCGCTATGCAGTTTAACCGCAAACGGCCGTCTGCAAAAATTGCCGGTATACTGTTTTGCGCGCTCATGCTTTCTTCATGCTCAAGCCAGAAAAAAAGCGCGGTGAACATATTAAAGGGCGTAATTCACTGGGTTCAGGAAGATTATCAGGAAGCATCGGCTGATTTTCTTGAAGCGAAGGAAACGGCCGTTCAGCAGCAGGACGAAACCGCGAAAGTTTATGCGCAGTACGGCATTGCGGTTTCTTATCTGATGCTGAACGAAAAAGAAGCCGCGCTCAATCAGCTTGATAAGCTTGTAGGCAGCGGTGTGCCCGAGCTTGTGCGTTTCGGTGCGCTTTATAACAGCGGCATTGTGTCGTATCAAAAAGGCGAATTCCAGAAAGCGGCAGATTTTTTCAAGCAGGCACTTTTGATTGACAACAGCCAGCTTGATGCCAAAATCAATCTGGAGCTTGCAATGTCGCAGGCAGAGGTGCAGTCTAAGGCGGCGCAGTCTGAATTACAGCCGGTTCATCATTCGGAAGGCAGCAGTGCACAGGACACGATTTTCTCGATGATGAAAGAAAACGACGACAAGCGCTGGAAAAGCGAGCCGCAGGAAAAATCTGACATATTGGATTATTAGCAATGTTGGATGCGCGGTGTCATTCCGAACTTGTTTCGGAATCTCAGAACTAAATTTGGCATAGATGCTGAACCAAGTTCAGCATGACATAAAACATAAAACTAAGAGAAAGATAATATGAATCTGAAAATTAAGAAATTGCTTGCGTTTTTTGCGCTGCTTTTTGCGGCGGCGGTGGTTTTTGCCGTTACAAGCGCCAATCTTGAAAGCTTCGACACAAACGTTAACATCGGCGACGAAGTAATGCTTAGAGTGCGTGTTTCAGAAACTACACTGAAAAAGGTCAATTTTACTTTTGCTGAACCGCCGGAAGGCGCACGCCGCATGGAGCTGAAAAAATATGTCGATTCGCAAAGTGCGGCGGCTGACGTAATTATAGAAGCTGTCTTTATTTTTGACAAAGCCGGAACTTTTGAGCTTCCGCCTGTTGTTGTAAAAGTTGGAAAAAATACATACAAGGTCGAGATTCCGTTAATAAACGTTTCTGAAAATATAAAGCTCAAAACAGCAGAAGCTTTCTGGAAATTTGATGCGGAAGACATCTGCTGTGCCGATTCTGTTGAGCTTAAGCTTAAAGTGCGCTATACCACAGCCATAAATAAGCTTGATGTGCCTTTAGACGAGCGTGCTGCAATTTCACGCCAGACAGAGCCGGTTCTCTCTTTTGGCGACGGTTCGGACTTTTCGGGCGGTGAAATTGCCGCTGTTTATCAGTGGGTTCCGCTTGAAAGCGGCGAACTTGAGCTGCCGGCGGCTGAGCTTGAAGTTACCGGCACAAACGGTGAGGTGCAGAACATTTTTGTACCGGCTGTAAAAGTTGACGTAAAACCGAAAAGGGCAGGCTCAAACCAACCCGAAAAAGCCTCTGTTTCTGACGGCATGTTTGCAGACGCATTTGATTCTTCTTTAAAAACTGAAAAGCAGGGCAAACCGAAAGCGCCGAAAGCTTCAAAGGCAAGACCCGAAGAACTGCGTCCGTTTCTTGTTGAGCTTGCGGAATTGCGCGCAAAAGAGCACGAATCATTTTTTAAGCGCGACATAAAAGAACAGCGCAAGATTCTTGAATCGCAGCTTGATTTGCACGACACGCCGGACGAATATCCGCAGATTCTGCTTATTGTGTGGGCGGCGCTTGCAGCAGTTTTTGTGCTTTGGGCACTGGTTTTAAGACTGTGCGGCAAAAAAGTGCGTGCTTTTTTTGTGCTGCTTGTCGGCTTGCTGTGTTTTGCGCGCGGAGCGTATCATGCCAGAGATTATTTGAGAAGTCCGGCTCTTTTTACCGGCGGAGAAGTTTGCACCGTGCCTGATTCACAGTCTTTGATTGCAGGTGAACTTATGCCGGGCACGCGTATAAGTGTTGCCAAAAAAGTCGGCAGCTGGATTTTGATTGACTATAACGGCAGAAAAATGGGCTGGGTCGATGAGTCGTCAGTTATTCCGATTGAAATTTCATTTATCTTGAAAAAGGCGGACTAAAATGGATTTTGGTGAAATTCTTGATAAGTGGGATAAATCCCAGAAGGAAAAACCAAAACAAGTGCAGAAACCCGCCGGTTCAGGCAAAAAGCTTAATGCGCCATCTCTAATCGAAAAAGAAGAAGAAAAACAGGCGCGTCTTGCTAAAAAGTCTGTGCCTCAAAAACAGAAAGAAGCTGAAAAAGCCAGAAAAGACGGAGAATTGATGCAGCAGTGGCTTCTCCGCTATGGCGTAATAGACAAAGACAAAGCTGCCGAAGAAGAGCGCGAAGAGAAACTTTCCGAGGACATGGAGCATGTAAAATACATGCCGGCAGAAGCCACTCTGGATTTGCACGGCATGACGCGCGACGAAGCGTGGATAACTCTCGACAGATTTGTAGAAAGCTGCCAGAAACGCAGAATCAGAAAGGTGCTCATCATTCATGGCAAAGGCAACCACTCAAGCGAAAACCCGGTGTTGGGCGGCGTTGTACATAACTTTATAGAGCGCGACTACAGACTCGGCGCGTCCGGCCATCCCGACAAAGCCTTAGGCGGCAGAGGCGTAACCTGGGTTCTAATCCGCCCTGCCAAAGACGACTAGATTCAGTTTTGGTGTTTATTTAAAACAAGATGTACAAGGATACCCAAGAAAATATAATACAAAAAGGATTGATTTGAGATGAAAAAAATTGCTTTTATTATTATTTCTTGTTTTTTGCTTACTTTAATTGGCTGCAAAAAGAACTACCTGAATAATGGATGGGATTTAGTTAATAAAATCGATTTCAACAAGAGTTTTGATGATAATTCAGAAATTATTAATGAAGTTTTACTTAATTTTCGTCATGCTCAAGATATGAGAAAATCTGATTGGAAAGATGGATATGTTCAGGAAATACAATTCTATGAATATTTGTATTTCAGAAATAATTTAGTAACAAAAGATGCTTTTATGAATAATGTTAGAGCTGTTTATGATAAGTTTTATAAAAAGCATCCAGAATCTACAAAAAATATCTTTTCTTATTCGATTTTTCTATATCTAGATGGAAAAAAAGAAGAAAGCCTGGCTTCGTTAAGAAAGATTTATAAAAAAGATTATGAATATAATCTGAAAAAATTATCAAATGCTGACATCAAGAACTTCGTTTGTGGAATTCTGCTTAACGATATAGAACCTTCACAATATGAAAAAACAATTTATTGTGAGTTCTGTTATCCATCTGAAGATGATTTAATAGAAATGCTTCAAATAACTTGGTAGCAAGCATCAGAAGGAAACTTGAAAGATTGGTCAAATTCGGGCGGAAAGAAGCGACACTTTTCGCCGATTGGACTTTATCCGTAGATAAGTCTGTTGCGAAAAGAACCATGCGAGCAGTCCGTCGGACATGATGAGCGGATTTCCGCAGAAAGTATGTTCCTGATATTGGCTTTAATTAAGCTTTTGTTTTAAGTCCTTCAGCAAGTCGTTTTACTATTTCAAGCGGAAGCATTTTATAGGAAAATCCGTTTAGGGCGTTTTGCAAAATAAAATTTGCCTTTCAGACACTTTGTTTTAATTTTATCCGATTACATTTTAGAGATTTTGGTATAAAATAGGTGATATGAGAAAGCCATTTCTGTTTTTACTTTTAGTTTATATGTGTATGCCGCTTGTTTTTCCGCAGTCGGCGGCAAATGGTAATGTAGACCAGTCATTTTTGAATGACTTTGTATGTAGAAACTGGACAACCGCTGACGGACTTCCGGGAATGACGATTACTGCCATTATGCAGGATTCCAAAGGCTACCTGTATATCGGAACTTACGACGGGCTTGTCCGCTTTGACGGCGTTGAGTTTGTCAACTTTACACGGACAATAGACCCGAAATACGACTTCGCTTCAGTCCGTTCAATATTTCAGGATGCACATGATAATCTCTGGGTTGGTCATAATGATGAAGGCGTTACCCGCATAACGTCTGACGGTGAAATCCGCAGATTCACCACCGATGACGGACTTACACACAATTCAGTCCGCGCTATTTGTGAAGACAAAGAACACAATATCTGGTTTGGAACAGCTTCCGGCCTCTGCTATATGAATCCTTCCGGTGTGATTGTTGTCCCGCAGGGTTTGGATGAATTGGGGCAGGAAACAATTCAGGTTTCTCATTTGTACTGCGATACAGCCGGGCGTGTCTGGATTTCTACCGCAATAGAAAATGACCTTTTTATTTATTCCGACAAAAAATTTGAGCGCTTTACAGGCATTACAAAAATTGAAAATCCTTCTGTAAATGAAGTTACCCAGGACAGAAGCGGTGCGTTCTGGTTCGGTGTTGCACCGCACTTTGCCGTAAGAATTAAAGACACTGAAGAAACCGTCTTTAACCTTGAACATGACCATCTTGAAGGTACCGTAGTTAATGGAATTATCCAGGATTCTGCCGGCGATTATTGGTTTGCTTCAGACAGTGGAATTACAATCATTCATAACGGAATGTACACCTATTACGACAAGCGCAACGGTATCGCAGACGATTATATTAACGAGATTTTTGAAGACCGCGAAGGCAACATCTGGATTGCGTACAACCGCGGCGGTATCGAAAAAATGAGCCAGGGCAAATTCCGCACAATCACAATGCCTATTGCCGTAAACGCTATCTGTGAGGATAAACTCCGCGGCGTAACATGGCTTGGTGCTGACGACGGCATTTACTGCTATAAAGACAATGTGTTTGTCGAAAACGAAGTGACCGAGCTTTGCAAAAGCTCAAGAATCCGCCATGTCGGCATGACGCCAGACGGGGAGCTTCTTATATCCGCATATTCAGGCATAAGCCAGATCCGCGTAATGCCTGATGACGGGATAACCGTCTGGACAGTACAGGACGGACTTGCCGGCCTTAAGTGCCGCGTCGCAATAAAGACAACTGACGGTGATTATTACGTCGGCACTACGCAGGGCTTGAGCATTATAAATCATGAAGACGGTTCGTTTACAAACCTTACGCGTGCAGACGGCTTTGAGAACGAGTTTATCATGTGCCTTTTTGAAGACGAAGAGGGCCGTGTCTGGGTAGGCACTGACGGCGGCGGCATCTATATTCTTAAAGACAAAAAAATCGTAAAACACTACACAACACATCAGGGTTTGTCCGGCAATGTTATCTTTAAGGTGTCTTATCTTACCGACAAAGAAATTTGGATTGCCACAGGTACAGGTGTCTCAAAATATATTAAAGAAACCGATTCATTCTTTAACTTCAACTCGTCAAACGGACTTGGAACAGACAGTGTTTTTCAGGCTATCTGTGACTATACGCAGACAATCTGGATGACAAGCAATAAGGGCGTTCTTTCTGCAACTCTTGAAGATATGGAGGCCGTTGCAAATGGCGAGAAAGATCAGGTTACCATAAAGTATTACGGCGGCTCTGACGGTTTGATAACCGGCGGCGTTACCTCAACTTCAGTGTCAATGAAAGATTCCATTGGACGGATATGGTTTACACTGATTGACGGCTTTGCGATTTACGACCCTGTAAAATCAAGTAAGAATCAGCTTGCCCCAGAAATTGAAGTGCAGGAATACACGGTTGATAACGTGAAGCATGAATACACCGGCGAGAAAATTATTCTGCCGCCGTCTGCAAAACGTTTGAGTATAAAATTTACAGGTTTAAGCTTTATCTCGTCTGACCGTATGCGTTTCTGCTATAAGCTTGACGGCTTTGAAATGCACTATTCAGACTGGTCAACAATGCGCAACGTCTCTTACACGAACCTTCCGCCTGGAACTTACCGCTTTTATGTAATGTCTCAGAACAGCGACGAATTTCAGAGCGAACCGTCTGACCCGGTTATTATTGTGAAGCAGCCGTACATCTGGCAGCTTGTCTGGTTCTGGGTTTTGATTGGACTTGTTGTTGTCGGCATCGTGGCTTTTGCTGTCTGGATTAAAATCCGCCGTATGCGCCGTTATCAGATTGCGCTTGAAAAGAAAGTTGAAGAACGCACGCTTGACCTCAAACTTGAAAAGGAAAAGTCAGAGAGTCTTCTGCTTAATATTCTTCCGCCGGAAGTTGCAAAAGAACTGACCGAGCACCCGAACAAGACAATCGCTAAGAAGTTCCCGAATATTACCGTATTGTTTACAGATATTGTAGGCTTTACAAAAATGAGCGGCGGCATGGACGCAGAAGAGCTTGTATCTATGCTTAATGCTATGGTCTCAAAATTTGATGAGCGCGCTACCCGCGAAGGCATTGAAAAAATCAAGACAATCGGCGATGCCTATATGGCTGCAACCGGCTTTAACGAAGACAGCGGCTTTAAGGGTGCTCTGAAAATGGTGCGCTTTGCTCAGGGGCTTATACAGGATGTTCTTGATTTTAACGCTACGTCTCCGGTAAAACTACAGATAAGGCTCGGCATTAACACAGGCGAGCTTGTTGCAGGCGTAATCGGCAAGTCAAAGTTCATCTATGACATCTGGGGAGACACAGTAAACGTTGCAAGCCGCATGGAAAGCACCGGCCAGCCGATGAGGATTCACGTTACAGGCACAACTTTCATGCAGACTGAAGATCACTTCAACTATAGCGAAGGCGTTGATGTTGAAGTAAAGGGTAAAGGCAAGATGAAGACTTACTTCCTCGACTGTGGCCAGACTCCGTCAGATGTTCCGTCGGAACCTCCGGCAGAAGCTCCGCGCCGTCCGTCCGGCCTGTTAAGCCGCGCCGCAAGCCTCAAGGCTTAGCGTAGATTGATTCCGTCACTTCGCTTCTCGCAATGACGGGCTGTATCCGTCATTGCTGTGTATGTTGATTTTATTCATTTCATACAGTAAAATTAATTGTTTATGCCAAAGCGGTTTGCGAAGTGCTTGAAGCACGGCTTTTACACAGCTTTATATCTCTTTATATTCGCAATAATTGCTTCCTGTGGTGGTGGCGGAGGAGGAGGTGGCGGTGCTGTAAGCTTCTCTCCCGACAGTAATATGCCTCACAACGGCGGCGACGCAGGCGGCTGGGGTACAGGTGCACAGACCGGCGGCGGTTTTGGTGGTTCAAATATTGGAGATGACAATACCACACTTCTTATCGGGCAGATAGCCGCCCTTGATGTTGAAAATATAAACATTGTGCTCTATGTAAACGGCGAACGTTTCGAGATAAACAACGTTACCGAAACAACCACAAAAGAAGTGCTTCCAGAAATGTCAGTCGGAGACATTGTTTATGGTACAGCATATATTTCTGTAGCTGGCGAAAATGACCCGCGCGAAGCGCCTCTTGACCAGACGACAATTGGATTTGATACAAGCCTGAAATTCAAAGTTCCTTATAATTACACCATTGTAGAAAGTGATTTGCCTGCTCCTGTTTCCGGCACATATTTTGCTAGAAACGGAATAGATATGTCTTCTTATACGGCGGGAAATAAAGTCGGCTGGAAATGTACATATTCAGACGGAACAACTACAGACTGTTATAGCGCTCTTGTTACAGGCGTGCGCGGTGATGTTACGCTTACAAGCATAAAAGAATGCTTATGGCTTGATGCTGATGGAGCGCTGCATTTTACTGAAACACCGGGAAATCCGCTTCCTGCAAACCTTGTAATACCCTCAAGTGTACACGGAAAGCCTGTTAAAAAAGTTGCAGCACAAGTCTTTATGAACAATACAACATTAACAAGTGTAACTATACCTGCTGGTATGATAGTCGAGGAAAAGGCTTTTAAAGGCTGCAGCAATCTTACAAGTGTTACTGTTGGTAATAATGCAATATTAGGTGCAGAAGCTTTTGATATGTGTTTTCAACTTATCGATATTACTGTTGGAAATAATACTTCATTAGGTAACGCTGCTTTCGGCAGTGCTGGAAAGACTTCAGGGTTTTCAGTAACTGTTAGTATGGGGTCTGGTGTAATTTTTAACGGATCTCTTTTAGGTTATTCAACGGTTACCACCGTAGATTTAAGTAACGTAATTTTCCCAGAAAATTGTCTTCCAGGACTGCTGTTCTGTCATTGTCCAAATCTTGATGTAATCACAATTCCTTACGGTATTAATAGAATAGGTACAAGCTGTTTTTCAGGAGCAACTTTTAACAAAGTTTATGTACCGAAAAGTGTAAAAGTTATTGAATCATATGCTTTCGATCTGGCTGACGGCGAAATTTATTATCAAGGAAAACCAGAAGACTGGGCGGATATTAGTATTGACAATGTGGATGATGGTAATGGTCTGCTGGGAAATAGTATTCCCATTTATTATGAATCATGGTAATTCACTTGAAGTGAAGAAAGCTTTTAGTGCCGCGCAACTCCGGTTCTGGAAAAAAGCACGAGAATTTGCTATAAATCAGTGTAACTTAATTTGCTTTTAGGAAAATACCTTGCTTAATAAATTAAAGGAAACTGCCGTTTCGATTCTGCCTATAAGCGTGATTGTTCTGGTGCTGAACTGGACAATTGCGCCGCTCGGCACTGCCATGACATTGCAGTTTCTCATCGGTTCTTTGTTTACTATCCTCGGACTTGCGCTTTTTCTGCTAGGCGCAGATATCGGTATTCTGCCGATTGGCGAAAAAGCCGGTGCAGCCCTTACAAGCAGACGCAATCTGCCGCTTCTTTTGATTTCAGCCTTTTTTATCGGTTTTTTCATTACAATAGCCGAACCAGACGTACAGGTTCTTGCAAAGCAGGTCTGTTCGGTTGCCCAAAACACAAACGCGGCTGTTCTGCTCCTTATGATTGCCGTCGGTATCGGGCTTTTTACGTCAATCGGGCTTTTGAGAACAGTTCTTCACATTCCGCTGAAATATCTTCTTACAGGCTTTTATGTGCTTGTCTTTATTGCCGCTGCTGCCGCGCCAAAAGATTATCTTGCTGTGGCGTTTGATTCCGGCGGAGCAACTACCGGACCGATGACAGTACCGTTCATTCTTGCGCTTGGTGTCGGTGTCGCCGCAGTTCAAAGCCGTGGAAAAGGCGGCAAGGACGCAAGTTTCGGCATGACAGGCATGGCTTCAATCGGCCCGATTCTGGCAGTGCTGATTCTCGGTATCTGCATGACAGGCTCTTCTCCGGCACAGAAGGCAGCAGAAACAGTGACGCAGTCTGAAACCGCAGTTGAAACACAAATGCAGCAGATATCAGAGACCGCACAGACTGAAGCTCCGCCGCAAAAAACCGGGCGCGGAGTATATACCCGTCTTTTGCCTGAAGTGCTTGTTGATGTGGCAAAAGCCCTGCTGCCGTTAATCGTAATGTTTGTGGTTTTTCAGTTTACGCTGCTTCATCTGCCGCCCCATGCTATAATGCGTATGTCTGTGGGACTTGTTTATGCGTTTGTCGGGCTTGTGCTTTTTATGCTCGGTGTAAACGGCGGTTTTATGCCCGCAGGCGACATTATAGGTTATACTGTTGCATTGACAGATTACCGCTATATACTTGTGTTAATCGGCGTTTTTCTTGGCGCTGTCGTTGTATGCGCAGAGCCTGCTGTCTGGGTTTTAACCAGACAGGTTGAGGAAATTTCCGGCGGCACAATCAGGCGGAGCGTTATTTTTGCGGCTCTTTCTTTCGGCGTTGCTTTTTCTGTCGGTTTAAGCATTCTGAGGGTTTTGACTGGTTTCAGTCTTTGGTATGTTCTGCTTGCGGGTTACGCTGCTGCTCTTTTGCTTACGTTTTTCTGTCCGGGGCTGTTTACCGCAATCGCGTTCGATTCTGGCGGTGTAGCTTCTGGCCCTATGACAACGACGTTTATTCTTTCGTTTACGCTCGGCATCTCAAATGCTTTGGGCGGCAACCCGCTTACAGACGCATTCGGTGTTATAGCACTTGTTGCAATGGCACCGCTTATAACAATTCAGATTTTGGGTATCCTTTATAATAATAAGGCTGAAAAATCTGCCGCTAAAAAAGGTGGTGCAAATTGAAACTACTGATTTGTATTGTTCCTCATGGAAAAAGTGAGCGCATAACTTTGGCTGCGAGAAAGGCGGGTGCTACCGGCGGAACTGTACTTATGGGCAGGGGTACTGCAAGAAACCAGGTTCTTGAAATGCTCGGTCTCGGTGACACGCGCAAAGATTTGATTTATATGCTTCTTGACGATGAGCTGTATGGCGCGGTACGCACAGCCGTTCTTCAAGAAGCCTCAAAAGAAAAAAGTGGTTTCGGCATTGTTTTTACAATTGATGTAGAGAAATTTCTTAAAAATTCAAGCATAAACATTCAAAAGGAAGATTCTATGGCAGAAGCGACACACACATTAATCAGCATTATTGTCAATGACGGCTTTGCAGACGATGTAATGGCTGCTGCAAGAAAAGCCGGTGCCGGCGGCGGAACAATCATAAATGCGCGCGGTACAGGCAGAGAAGATGACGCTAAATTCTTCGGCATTACAATTGTGCCTGAAAAAGAGATGCTGCTTATTCTTGCTGAAAAGTCAAAGTCTGACGCAATTCTTGATGCGGTACGCTCGCTGCCATGTCTTCAGACAAAGGGGGCAGGTATTACATACTGCATAGATGTAAACGATTTTACCCCGCTCGGCACCCCGAAAAAATAAGCGCTTTTCGCGAAGATGGACGTTGTGCACCGGTTACAAGTTTACGCTTGCGTAAACTTGGTCGTTTCGCTAAATGATTCTATAATTATAGATAAGTCTAATGCGAAACACTTTAGCACAAATATAAGCACAAAAAAATCCTTGTCGAGCTGAAAAAATCTGCGCATAAAAAAAGATTGTCCTAAAAGTCAGCAAGAAAATCCGAAGAATTCCCGGCGATTCCATTAGATAATAGCCTTAACAAGAAAAATACAAGAATCATTTTAAGAGTGTGCTTTGTACTGATTTGCACATAATTTTGTGATTTTTGTAAAAAAAGGAAAGGAGATTTTCTTATGAAAAAAATTATTTGTGCTCTTTTGGTTTTGAGCATTGCCTTCACAGGTCTTTTCGTTAGCTGTAGCGGAAAGGGTGGAAGTTCTTCAACAAAAGTTGGCGTTTCAATGCCTACAAAAGACTTGCAGCGCTGGAACCAGGACGGTTCAAACATGAAGGCTCAGCTTGAAAAAGCTGGTTACACAGTAGACCTTCAGTTCGCAGCAAACGACATCAACACACAGGTATCACAGCTTGAAAACATGATTACAAGCGGCTGTAAAGTTCTCGTTATCGCATCTATCGACGGTAACTCACTTTCTAACGTTCTTGAATCAGCACAGAAAAAGAATATTAAGGTTATCGCTTATGACCGCCTTATTATGAACACAAAAGCTGTTTCTTACTATGCAACATTCGACAACTACAAAGTTGGTACAATCCAGGGCGACTACCTCGTAGACAAACTTGGTCTTAAAACACGTTCAGCTTCTGATCCTGTTTACATGGAATTCTTCACAGGTGACCCAGGTGACAACAACATCAACTTCTTCTTTGGCGGTGCTATGGACGTTCTTAAGCCATACCTCGACAAAGGTGTAATCGTTTGTCCGTCTGGCCAGACAGCAAAAGCTCAGTGTGCTACATTGAACTGGTCTACAGAAGAAGCACAGAAGAGAATGGAAAACCTTATCACATCTAACAAGTATGGTCCAAAAGGAACAAAACTTGATGCTGTTTACTGTTCAAACGACTCAACAGCTAACGGTGTAACAAACGCTCTTATTTCTGCCGGTTACGATGCTTCTAACTTCCCGATCATCACTGGTCAGGACTGTGATATCGTAGCTGTTAAGAACATGCTCGCTGGAACACAGGCTATGTCTATCTTCAAAGATACACGTACACTTGCTTCTAAAGTTGTTGAAATGGTTGATGCAATCATGAAGGGTTCTGAACCACCTGTAAATGATACAAAGACATACGACAACGGAACAGGCGTTGTTCCTTCATTCCTTTGTGAACCAGTTTACGGTTCAAAAGAAAACTACAAAGAATTGCTTATCGATTCTGGTTACTACACAGAATCTCAGCTCAAGTAGTTTGAACTGACTTGATAAAGGGGCTGTCTAACACTTGTGGACAGCCTCTTTTTTATAACGATTTAAGGCAAAGAAAGAGAGGTTCCAATGGCTAAAACATTATTGGAAATGAAAAATATTACCAAGGTATTTCCTGGTGTAAAAGCTCTTGACAATGTTAATCTTGTTGTTGAGGAAGGCGAAGTTCACGCAATTGTAGGTGAAAACGGAGCTGGAAAATCAACCCTGATGAATGTTTTGAGCGGTATTTACCCATATGGAACATACGAAGGCGACATCATCTATGACGGTGAAGTCTGTAAATTCCAAACAATCAGAGATAGTGAAGCAAAAGGTATAGTTATTATTCATCAGGAACTTGCATTAGTTCCGCTTCTTACCATCGGTGAAAATATGTTCCTCGGCAATGAAAGGGGAACAAAAGCAAAAATAAACTGGTCCGAGACATTTGACAAAGCTGACGAGCTTTTGAACATGGTAGGACTGAAAGATTCATCAAAGACATTAATCAAAGATATTGGTGTCGGAAAACAGCAGCTTGTTGAAATTGCAAAAGCACTTGGAAAAAATGTAAAGCTTCTTATTCTTGATGAGCCTACAGCTTCTCTTAATGACAATGAAGCAAAACATCTGCTTGACCTTCTGCTTGAATTCAAAAAGCAGGGCATGACATCAATCATCATTTCACATAAATTGAATGAAGTTTCGTATGTCGCAGATAAAATTACAGTAATCCGCGACGGTTCTTCTATAACTTCGCTTGATAAGAAAAAAGACGATTTCTCTGAAGATACAATCATTTCTGCTATGGTCGGCCGCAGCATTACAGACCGCTTCCCGAAACGTGAGTCGCACATCGGCGAAATCTGTTTTGAAGTTAAGAACTGGTGTGTTGATCATCCTGTATTTGATGATATTAAGGTTTGTGACAACGTCAACTTCAACCTTAGAAAAGGTGAAGTTCTCGGAATTTCAGGTCTTATGGGTGCAGGACGCACAGAGCTTTCAATGAGTATTTTCGGACGCTCTTACGGAACAAACATACGCGGACAGATTTTTATGAACGGAAAAGAAGTTTCATTCCCGAACGTAAAATCTGCTATTAAAGCAGGTCTTGCTTATGTTACAGAAGACCGGAAAGGCAACGGCCTTATTCTTTCAGAATCAATCTGTAAGAATACTACAGCCGCAAAGCCTGAAAAAATATCAAAGAATTACATCATAGACTTTGATAAAGAACGCGCCTATTCCGAAGAAATGGCCAAAGAAATGCATACAAAATGCGCTACTGTAATGGAAGATGTCGGAAACCTTTCCGGCGGAAACATGCAGAAAGTTCTTGTAGGCAAATGGCTGTTTGCAGAGCCGGATATCCTCATTCTGGATGAACCGACCCGCGGTATTGACGTTGGCGCTAAGTACGAAATTTACTGTATCATTAACCGTATGGTTGCGGAAGGTAAATCAGTTATTATGATTTCTTCCGAAATGCCTGAGCTGTTGGGAATGTGCGACCGTATTTACGTAATGAACGAAGGCAAAATGATTGCAGAAATGGACGGCAAAGAAGCCACACAGGAAAAGATTATGGCTGAAATTATTAATTCAGGCAAATCTGAAAATCTTGTAACAGAATAAATGGAGATGAAAATGGCAGATACTAAAATAAACAAAACTTCAGGTGGTTTAAAATCTGTATTAAAAAGCAACACGATGATAGTTGTACTCGTCGGTGTTATGATACTTTTTGAAATATTGATTCGTGCAACTAATCACGGGTCGTTGTTTGCACCTGCAAATATTACAAACATTATCAGACAGAATGCTTACGTAGCTATTCTTGCAACTGGTATGCTTTGCTGTATTCTTACTGGTGGTAACATCGATTTGTCAGTTGGTTCTGTTGTTGCGCTCGTCGGTGCATTGGCAGGTGTTTTCATTGTCAACTGGGGTTGGCCTGTATGGATTGCAATCATTGCATGTCTTTTGATTGGTACATTGATTGGTGCTTTCCACGGTTTCTTCATTGCGTACATCCACATTCCGCCGTTTATCACAACGCTTGCCGGTATGCTTTTGTGGCGCGGTGTTGCAACAATCGTTCTTGACGGTAAACCAATTGCTCCGTTCCCGGCAAAGTACCTGAACCTTTTTGAAAGCTTTATTCCTGGTACAAACGAAGCTACAAAAGCTAAGTTCGGTGAAATTACACTTTTTGGTGAATATGTAGACAAATACGTTCTTGCGACAACACTCATCATTTCTTTGATTTGTGTACTGATTTTCATTGTGCTTGAAATTATTTCACGCAGTAACAAAATTAAGAAAAACTACACAGTTTCTTCAACAGGCTCTTTCATTGCAAAGCTTGTGTTCCTCTCAATCGTTATCATGATTTTGGGACAGTTCCTTGCACGTGACCGCGGTCTTCCGGTTGTACTTATTCTTCTTGGTGTTATCATTGCAGCTTATTCTTATTTTACACAGAATACTGTTCCTGGCCGCTACCTCTATGCAATCGGCGGTAACGCAAAAGCAGCAAAGCTCTCTGGTGTTAATACTGACAACGTAATGTTCTTTGCCTATACAAACATGGGCTTCATTGCAGCAGTTGCAGCTTTGGTAACAATCGCACGCTTGAACTCAGCTCAGCCTACAGCCGGTCAGAACTACGAAATGGATGCTATCGGTTCATGTTTCATCGGTGGTGCTTCTGCTTACGGTGGAACTGGTACAGTAACAGGTGCTGTTGTCGGTGCTATCTTCATGGGTGTTCTCAACAACGGTATGTCAATCCTCGGTATTGATATGAACTGGCAGCGCGCTGTAAAGGGTATTGTTCTTCTTGCAGCAGTTATCTTCGACGTTCTGTCTAAGAAACGCAGCCGCGCAAACTAAAATCACAATCTGAAGGCATCTTAACTCATTATAAGGTGCCTGTATTTATAGCCCGGTACTGGTTTCGCCTCCATAAATAGTACCGGGTTTTTTTATGCCCGTTAGCTTTTACACCTGCTTTTTTGTATTGCAATCTGATAGTATAAAAGTTATTATTACTTCATTAACGAAAATATCTTCACTACAGTTATGTCTGGAGGGTTTTATGAATATCAACTTTGGTTTTGCAAAGCGGCTGCTTTCGGTGCTGCTGATAGCAATGGTTGTGACAGGATGCAGCAAGAACAAAAAAGCTGCTTCAAATGCAAATGCAGCAGGTTCAGACGAATTTTGTGTTATAAGCTATGAACCGAGCGGAACACTGCCGGATGAGGTGAAAAATCCTTCTATATATGTGCAGTTTTCTGAGCCGGTTGTGCCTCTTGCCAAGCTCGGCGAGCCTTCAGATAAATCTGATATTATTTCAATTGAACCTTCCTTGAAGGGCGTTTTCAGATGGTACGGTACAAGCCTTTTGAGCTTTGAATGTGCCGACGAAGTCATTCCGCAGACAGAATATGTGGTAAAAATCAATTCAAATGTAAAATCTATAAACGGAACAGCCTTAACCGGCATGACAAGCTTTTCTTTTAAGACAGAAGAACTCAAGCTTGTTTCTGTTGTGCCCGGTTACGGCGCTGCAAGAAAACTTACAGAAGAAAATCCGAACGCATTTGTGCCATACATAGACGATGATGATGTGCCTGTTGCCGCTGCCGGCGACATCGGCGTGTTCTTCAATTACCCGGTTGATTTAGACGTTGTAAAAAGCTCAATTGTTGTCTATGACGAAGACTCTAATACTTATAATGCGTCTTTTTCAAAGATAAAAGATGCAAACGGTGTGCTTATTGCTATAAAAGACAAAATGCCTGAAAACAAGCGCATCGACATAGCACTTAAAAGCGGTGCACAGGCACAGAAAGGCTCGCTTAAAACTGAAAATGACCAGATTCAGAGCTTTCATACGCTGCTGCCGCTTACATTGCGGAACACAGACACAGACGCCTACAGTTATGGAAAATACAAAAACCCTGTTTACTTTTACTTCTCTCATCAGCTTGATGCCAAAAATCTTGACATGCTCGTAAACGGCATCAAGACAACTCCGGCGATGAAAATAACTAAAGACAATGTAGAAGTTTCCGGTAGCCGCGTTATTGTTTTCGGTCTGCCTGTAAATTACGAAGAAACCTATAAAATGGTTCTGCCGGCCGGAATTGCTGATATTTATGGAAGAAAAACCACAGAATCTGTAAATGTTGATGTTGAGGTGCCTGCCGCCGCAAGTATGGCAACTTTCAAAGATTATGGTTCAGGAATCCTTGAAGCTCAGTTCAGTCCAAAGCTTGCTTTCCAGTTCCAGAACATTTTGTCTGGTTCAAGCTATACTTTACGGTCAAGAACAAAAGATGCAGTTACAAAGACCTATGGCGAAAGCGATATTCCAAAGAATGATGCTGTAGTTGAGACTGTAGACCTTGAGTCTTTCCTGCATAAGAGCGGCGGGCTTTCTGTTGGTAATGTCTTTTTTAATGCAGACATGATTGTAAAAAATTCATGGAACGACCAGTATTATACACAGTCTAACACGCAGACAATTCAGGTTACAGACTTGGGCGTTACAGTACGTTACGGCTATAACAAGGCTGTTGTTCTTGTTACGTCTTTAAAGACAGGCGAACCTGTTGCAGGCGCAAATGTCGGCGCTTTTGCATACAAGCTTAATTACGATTCAAACAGCTATTTCTATGACATGCTTAATAGTGTTTCGCTTTTTAATAAGGATATTAAGGGCGGAAAACATACAGAACTTGGAAGAGCTGTAACTGACAGCAACGGTCTTGCCGTAATAGATTTTGAAAAAGGTGCTTTGAGCAAGGCAATAAAAAATACATCAAACAATATGTATATTGAAGTTGTAAGTCAGGGCGACCGTGTTGTGTTCAACCCGGACATTACAAGCATGTGGCGCTACGATACTGCCGGCATTTCAGAGCCGCAGTTCGCTGAAGACGAAATTATGCGCGTCTTTATGTTTACAGACCGCAAGCTCTATAAGCCTGGCGAAAAGCTTACGTTCCGCGGAATTGACCGCACTCAAAAACTCGGCAAGCTTGAGCCTTTTGTGGGCGATTATACTATAGAAATAAAAGAAGACGCTTGGAAGGCAGAACCGATAAAGACATTTAAAGGCAAGACTACTACTTCAGGCGGTTTCTACCATACAGTTACACTTCCTTCAGACCTTGAGCCGGGCGATTATGTTATCAGATATACAAGAAAAATGCCGAACGGCAATGAAGCTACACAGAACGAATATTTTCAGATTGCATTTTTTGAGCGCCTGCGCTTTCAGGCTTCTGCCTCTATACCGGATATAACCTACATACGCGGCGACCGCATTGACGCTTCTGTTTCAGCTGAATATCTTGGCGGCGGCAGCCTTGCCGGCTGCGGCTTTGAAACTTCATGGTTTAGAGAGCCGTGCGGTTTCAGTTTGAGCGGAGCAAAATTTGACGGCTACAAATTCGGGCCTATGTTCGGTTATGACAGCCGCTCTTACTTGGGCAGGGAAGAGGGCACGCTTTCTGTAACAGGCAAAGGCTCAACTTCAATTGCTTCTGGCGGCGAGTCTTTAAAAGGCATGGCTTACCAGTACCGCTCTGAAGTGCGTGTAACAGACCAGAGCAATCAGATGATTGCGGCTTCTGCTTCTACTGTTGTTCATCCGGCGCTTTATTACATAGGCTTGAGCGCGCCGACTAACATAAAAGGCTTTGCAAAAAAAGGCGACAAGCTTAATTTCAACTTCAAGTCTGTAACGCCTGATGGTTCTGATATTTCAGACAATGTTATGCCAAAAGCAAAGGCAAAACGCTCTATCAATGTTGAGCTTCAGCGCGAAGAATGGAATCTTGTTCAACAGATGGGCGTTTACGGTACGGTAAATACAAGATATGTGCGCAATATGGTTACCGACCAGACAATGACTGTGCCGCTTGATAAAGACGGTTCATTCAGCATTACACCGTCTAAGAGCGGTTCTTACCTTATCAGAATGTCTTGTACCGATAAAAACGGCAGCGACGTTGTAACAGAGCGCAGGTTCTATGTAATCGGTTCAGACTGGTACTGGTACGGCGACCAGACAGACGAACTGACGCTGACATGCAACAAAGACTCTTATTCGATTGGCGAAACGGCACAGATAATGCTCCAGAGTCCGCTTGAAAAGGGCAAATATCTTCTTACAGTGGAACGCGAGGGCGTTTTCCATCAGGAAATTCTTGATATTAAAGAATCTGTAACTGTTCTGGATATTCCTGTTAAAGCTGAATATCTGCCGGTTGCGTATGTAACGCTTTCAACTTATTCAACACGAACAGGTGACCCAGTTCAGGATTTTGACACGCCGGACATGAACAAACCTAAAGGCTACTTTGGTCTTGCACCGATTCATGTCAACAAAGATTCTGTCAAGTTTGATATTGCCGTAAAAGGCGACAAGTCTTCTTATAAGCCGGGCGAAACCGCAAAGTTTACGCTTAAGGCAACAAAAGACGGCTCGCCTGTATCTGGCGCAGAAATTTCGTTTATGGCAGTTGACCGCGGTGTAATTGACCTTGTCGGCTACCATGTTCCAGACCCAGTCGGATATTTCTATAGAGATTACCACTATCCTATATGCACAAGAGGTGGCGATTCTCGCTCAATGCTTATTGATCCGGTAGTTTACGCCGCAAAGAGAATGTTTGGCGGCGATGCTGAAGGCGATGATTCTGAAAAGATGAACGAGCGCAAGAATTTCGACCCGACCGCAGTATTTGAGCCATATCTTGTAACCGGTGCTGACGGCACTGTTGAGTGCACCTTCGTCTGGCCGGACAATCTGACGGCTTACCGTGTTACGGCTGTCGGTGTAAACGGCGACAAATTCGCAATTTCAGAAAGCGAAGTAAATGTTGCAAACCCGGTTTCTGCAAGAGATGTTGTGCCTTCTACTTTGCGTCTGAACGATATAAGCGAGGCCGGCCTTGTAATTTCCAACCTTCAGGATACTCCGCAGACTTTGGAAATTGAAGCTGAAATCTTTGACGGAATTGAAAAATCTGGTCAGCCTGTTGAAGTTGACGGCATCGCAAGGGCAGAAGGTCATGCTTCGCTTATAAAAGAAACGAAGAAGTCTATAACTGTTCAGGCAAATTCAACAGGCATTATAATGTTCCCGCTTAAAACTGAGAAAGCAGGCTTTGTTACGGTTCAGTTTACGGTACGTTCAAAGATTCTTAATGAAAGAATCTTGAAGCCGATTGAAATTGAGCGCCCGTATGTATTTGAGACTGTAACGACTACAGGCTCAACAGGCAAAGAAAAGAATGCTGCCGCAAAAGAGCTTCTCGTAATTCCTGGCGATTCAGACAATAATCAGGGCAATATCTCGATAACGCTTGACGCAACGCGGCTCGGCGTTTTGAAAGATGCAGTCGATTATGTATTCCATTATCCGTATGGCTGTCTTGAGCAGCGTTCAAGCGCAATTATGCCGATGGTTTATTTTGCAGACTACATTAAAGTTCTGGGTCTCGACAGCGAAGTAAAGAAGCCGCGCAAGGTTGTTGAAGCCGAGCTTAAGAAATGGAAGAATTACCAGCGGTCAGACGGAAGTTTCCCTTACTGGCCGACCGGCAATGTTGCGTCTTTCCCGGTAAGCGTGCGCATCGGTGAAATTGTTGCAGCCGCAAAAGAGAACGACTACGACGTTAAGATTAACCCGAATAAACTTGCCGGTTATATTTCAACTGAATATGCAAGACTGATTTCTAACGGGCATTATGCACAGTCTTTGTACATGAAAGCTTATGTAAACTACGTTCTTGTGCGCCTCGGCAAATATGTAGAAGACTCGACAATTGACTCAATCGTGAACGATGAAAAAGCTTCAATTTCAGAGCTCTGCTACGCAGGTCTTATGTATGCGGAACGCAAACAGACTGCAAAAGTTAAAGAAGTGCAGAAAAAGATTTCAAGCTTTATGCGCCCGACAACGCGCGGCGTTGACATAACGAACCAGAACTGGTCTTACTGGCAGTTCTTTGGCGGTGAAATAGAGACTTATGCACTTGCATTAAAGTTCTATTCAGTTGCCGACCCTGAAAATGACAACGTAGGCCGCCTTGTTTACCAGCTTTTGCAGCTTCAGCGTGCTTCTCACGGCTACTGGAAGTCAACCGCTACAACGGCCCGCGTTCTCGATGCGTTTGCAACTTATATCAAGGCAAACAATCTTGAAGACACAAACTTTACGGCAGAAGCTTTGATAAACGGCAAGAAGTTTGTTGACGGCAAATTCAAGGGCTTGGGTGCAGACCCTGTAGAAAAGACCTGCGCTTTGACAGAAGATCCGGTTAAGGGTCTCGCCAAAGACAAAGAAATACCTGTTGAGTTCACTAAGAACGGAACAGGCGATTTGTTCTATACAATCTCGATGAAATACGCTGTTAATGCAGACAAGCAGTTTGCGCGCGACGAAGGTTTGAGCGTATTCTGTGAATACAAGGATCTCGCTAGTGGTCAGATTGTCACAGGCGACAAGCTTGTAGCCGGAAAGACTTACAAGGCTCATGTAGTTATCTCTACAACAAGAGACCGCACATTCGTTGCTTTGCGCGTGCCTGTTCCTGCCGGTGCTGAAATTCAGAACGCCGCATTTGTTACGACCGGTTCTTTCCAAGAGTACGAAGAAGAGAAAGAGCGCGATGACGACTGGTGGTGGGACGACTACTACACAAGGCTTTCTAATGAAACGATTTATGAAAACGAAGTTCAGTATTTCTGGAACTATATGGGACGGGGTAGACAGGAAGTAGACTTCCTGTTCAGAGCTGTCCGCTCGGGCACATATCAGACTCCTTCTGTTACAGCAGAATGTATGTATGAGCCTGAAATCTTCGGACGTTCAAACGGTAAGGTTTGGACTATTGAATAAGCTTGCAAGAAGCTGTGCCGGTTTTTTTGCCGGTGCAGCTGTTTTCTGGAAAAAGCTGCCGGCTCTTTTGAGGTTTGCCCTTAAAGTGCTGGCAGCACTTTTATTAGCTCATATTCTGCTGATTCTGGCGTTGAAACTTCTGCCTTTTAAGGCGCTTGATGAGTTTATGCACCATCAGTACAGCACGCGCTTCTACGACCGTAACAATAATCTTGTAGAGATAATGGCACTAGATGACGGTCTGCGCCGCGAATGGACTCCGCTTGAAAAGATTCCGCCTGAAGTGCAGGCTGTTTTTATAGAAGCGGAAGACAGCGCATTTTATAAGCACCACGGTGTTTATCTGCCTTCAATTTTGCGTGCCGCAATGCAGAACGCGAAAAACAGGCGCACTGTAAGCGGCGCATCTACAATTACGATGCAGCTTGCAAGAATGGTTGTTCCGCGCGGCTCTAAACGTACAACATTTGGCGGCAAGCTTAAAGAAGCTTTTCTTGCAGTCAGAATTGAAGCAAAACTCGACAAAAAGCAGATTCTTGAGCTTTATCTCAACAACCTGCCTTTCGGTTTCAGAACTGAAGGCATAACAAGTGCCGCAAGAAATTTCTACGGTCTTTCTCTTTATGAATTGAATAACGGGCAGATAAAGGCTTTGTCTCTTATTCCGCGGCGGCCTGCCTTGTACATAAATCAAGTTCCGTCAGCAACTTCTTTTGAATATCCAGAAGAAGTACCTCATTTTATGAACTGGGTTAAAAATCAGTATAAAGGCGTTATTCCTTCTGACGTAAGACTTTCGGTTGACGCAGAATTCACTGAAGACGTAAGACAGCACATAGAACAGACTTTGAATATGTATTCAGATGCGCGCGTTGCGGACGGTGCGGCTTTGGTTTTAGACAACCAGACCGGTGAAATTCTAGTCTGGTGCGGTAGTACAAATTTTTACCGCGAAGACACAGGTCAGATAGACGGCGTTCTTGTCAAAAACCAGACCGGCAGCTCGATGAAGCCTTTTTTGTATGCAATGGCTTTAGACAATGGTTTTCCGCCGACGGCTGTACTGCCTGATGTACCGACAGATTATGGGAGTTCAGAAGTTTATGTTCCGCAGAATTTCAACAACCGCTTTAACGGGCCACAGCGTTTACGTGTCTGCCTTGCATCAAGCCTGAACATTCCGGCTGTTACGCTTCTTTACAGGCTCGGAATTGACCGCTATATAGAGCTTCTGCAAAAAGCGGGCTTTGATTCACTATATGAGCAGCGCAATAATTTGGGGCTTTCACTTGCACTTGGTGCCGGCGAAGTGCCTTTGTATGAACTTGTGCGCGGCTTTACGGTTTTTGCCCGCGGCGGTACGGTGCGCAATCTCTGCTTTACGGCCAGCAGCAGTGAAAGTGAAGCTGCTGCGGAAACAAGGGTCTATTCAAAAGACACAGCTGCAATAATCTGCGATATGCTCTCTGACAGAAACGCGCGCTCTCTGGGCTTCGGTTTTGCAAAAGTCTTCGACACGCCTTATCCTGCAATTTTTAAGACCGGCACTTCAAATCAGTTTCAGAACATTGTGGCGCTCGGTTCAACCAAGCGTTACACCGCCGGTGTCTGGATGGGCAATGTTACAGGCGAAACCGTAATCGGAGAGACAGGCAGCTCAATTCCCGCTGGCGTTGTGCGCTATATTTTAGACAGCCTTGAAAAGCAGAGCGGTGCTTCAAAAGCGCAGATGGAATTCGACAAGCCTGAAAAGTACGTCAAGCAGAAGGTTTGCGCACTTTCGGGCATGGCACCCACTGAATATTGTACAGCAATTGCAGAAGAGTTCGTGCTTGCAGGCACAAAGCCAGAGCCATGCACTTATCATGTTTTCAGAAACGGAAGAATCGAAATAAATTATCCGAATGAATACCAGCGTTGGTTCGGCGGCAAAAACATGAACGGCTCGCTTTCTTACGGCGGTGCTTTTGAATTTGTTTATCCGCAGGATAATGCCGTTTTTCTTTACGACCGCTCACTCCGTGAAATGCAGAATCTTAAAATTGATGTTGCAGGCGGAACTGGGGGCACAGCCGCTCTTTATATAGATGGTGTTCTCTATGGTGTTTCTGAGCGTCCTTTCTCCTGGTATATTCCTGTGGAGCAGGGCAGACATGGTTTAGAGGCTGTTTCTGAAAAAGGCGAGAGCACTTTTATAACAATTATAGTAAAATAGCCGGAATAACACAAAAAAAACGCAAATAAATCGAATATATCTTTATGAAAAGATATATGAAGAAAAAACTTGTTGTGGTTTTTGTTCTGCTGCTGCTTGTTTACAAAGCGGTTCAGTTTGTCTGTTATAAAAACCCGAAAAAAATAAGCATTGCAACGTGGAACGCGCAGACATTTTTTGACGCAGATTTTTCGGGCAGCGAATATTCTGAATATTCAAGCTCAAAGAGCGGCTGGAACAGCGAAAAATATTATGTAAGGCTTTTGCGGCTTGTTGATGCGCTGCAGGAAATAGATGCCGACATTATTGCGTTAGAAGAAATAGAAAACATCAGCGTTGCACACGACATTATAAAGCTGCTTCCGTTTTCGTCTAAACTGCATTATGCGGTTTTTGCAAAACAGCCGGGCAGTGCGCTCGGTCTTCTGGTTTTTTCGCGCTATCCCATAACAGAAGCGAAAACGCACCAGATTCAGCTGCCTGGAATACCGCCCGAAAGCCTGCGTCCTGTTCTCGAAATTCATGTAAAAGCCGGCGGAAAGGAGACAGCCGTTCTTGTAAATCACTGGAAATCAAAAGCTTCTGGCGGTAAGACAAGCGGACTAATACGGCAGTGTCAGTGCCGGCTGCTTGCTGAATGTGTTTTTCAGCTTAAAAAAGAAGCAGCCGAAAATGGGCTCATCATTGCCGCCGGTGACTTTAACCAGACAACAGGAGAATTTGAAACAGAAAGCAGCGGGCGTGTAATGTTCCGCGGAAGTAATTTCACCGAGACGGCTGAATCTGTCTGGCTTAATACGGCGGACACCGGTTTTGGCTCGTATTATTTTAGAGAGAACTGGGAGCAGATAGACCATATCTTCTTGTTTTCAGAAAAGTACAGGTTCGGCATTTGCGGTACAGTAAAAGCGCGCATGTTTGTGCACGCTGACGGTACACCAAATGCCTACAAGCTTTACACCGGCACTGGATTGTCTGATCACCTTCCGTTAAAAGCTGAAATCTATTTACGGTAGAATTTTACAATTCAATTAGATTGCTTTTAAGGCAAAAATGGTTAATACTATATGTAATAAATTAACTATTGGAGTGAATATGTTAAAAAAGATTTTTCTTATAGTTTTGGCCGTTTTTATTGTGAATACAGTTTCAGCTGATGAAATTATGGACTTGCTTGATGAGGCGCGAGATTCTTATGAAGAAGGTGAAATTCAAGAAACAATAAACACATTGCAGACTGTGCTTTTTGCGCTTGAAAAAGAAAAACGCAGCAGCATGTCAGAAGTTTCTTTTACCAAGTTTTATAATTCCTATGAAAAGTACAACGGAAAAAGAGTAAAGATTCTTGACGCGTCTATTTCGCCGGAAGCCGGTGAGCCTTTTGATGGCTATTACCGCATTTCTGTGTCTTCTTTAACGCAGCGCCCGACATTCTGGGCAGAACCTTATGAGAAAGTCTCGCTCTTTTTTGTTATAAGCAAGAAGCTGCTCAAGCAAATCGAAGAGACAATACCAAAAGGTTATGTAGGCTATTTCAATATTTATACGGATAGAATCTACACTTATGTAGACGATGACCTTTCACGTTCAAAACCGAAAAAGTATTACGTTGCCAGAATCAAGAAGCTTGAAATTCTTGATTATAACGAAGGCAATAGAACCACAAAATCTTCCGGCGAGTTTTTGACTGACTAGCCGTAGATTGCCGCGTCACGCGCGGCAATGACGGATGCTGTGCACCAGTTACAAGTTTACGCTTTGCGTAAACTTGGTCGTTTCGCCAGATAATTCTAAATCGTAGATAAATCCAAAGGCGAAACACTATTTGCTGAAGAAGCAGAAGAAGTAGCTTGTAATGTCGTCTGGCGCTTCGTGGCACAGCTCGTAAGAGTTTGTGTTGCACAAAATTGTTGTTTGCGCGTCTTCGGGCAGAAGCTTGCCCAGAAGATACATCGCGGGGCGGTTGTCGCAGACGGCTAGAATCCAGCTTTCGTTTTGCGGATTTTCTAAAAAGAGGCGGCTTCTTTCGTCGCGCTGCTTTGTGGTTGCCGGGGTCTGATGATGCGAAAAATCAGATGAAACTAAGAGGAAAACGCTGTCTTTTTGCGGTTCAGCCAAGTCAAGGCAGCCGCTTACGGCGTTGCACAAGTCTTGTGCCATTGGCTGATTGAGCGGCGGCTCACCGCTGTAAATAAGCGCGGCAATCTTGGCTTGCGGAAAATACTTTTTGATATACGGCGCAAGCGTTGAAACGCCGTGCTCGCTTGCAAAGGCGGCATCGTCGATTCTTGCGTCTAAAGCTTCTTTAAGCTTGTTCTCAATCTCAAAGTCTGTGCTGACAAGCTGCTGTGCATCATCTGCCGCGCCTGCATTGCCGGAAACGACCCACGAACCGAAAGTAACTGAAAAAAAGCCTGTTGAAAGATCCCAGTGAGAAGGTGATAAAACCAAAAACGTAGAAATATCCGGTCTGTGCGCTACAAGCTCGGTAAACCATGCGTCAATCTGGGTGTGTGCCAGAATATGGTGGCTTACAATGCCTGCAAACGGCGTTACATTTGGGGAAAGCGACGCTTCTTGTTCGATTTTGGTGGTGGGCAAAAGCATGTTCTCATCGATGCTGTCGCACAAGAAGCGTGAATTAGCAGATTCTGTTATTTCTTTAGAATAAACCGCCCCCGATTCAGCTTTTGACTTGGGAGCGGCAGCTTCAGTTTTAAAATTATGTGAAGTGAATATGATGAGCGAAATTGCAGCGACCGCCATAATTGCCGCCGCTGCAACGATTAAGACTTTGTGTTTAGTTTGCAAAGCCCGACGCTCTCAAAGTCTGGTTCTGGCTCCAGAACGGCTTGAACGAATCAAGCGGCTGACCGCTGTAGACGGCTTCTTTCCAAGCTTCGTCCGTGAGGCGGTCATCCATCGGGTGCACAAACTCGTAATAGCTGAAAGTGTAGCCGACTGCGATGCGCTTGCCGCCCTGACCGTCGTTGAGCGCGACGTAAATGCGGTACGGAATGCCGACGCCCGTTTCAAGCACAACCTGAAGCTCGCCGTTTGTGAACACGTCTGCGATTACGGCCATTCTGAACTGGTCTGGATTTTGTGCATAGCCGCCACGGTCTTGATAAATCATCACATATTTTGCAAGTTCATTCGGAATTGTTGCAATCCATGCGAGCCGCTCGTCAGACACAGGCTGGTCGTCAAGCTCAAGCTGTGCAATGTCTAAAGCTTTGTCTGCAATATTGTTGAGCGCAGTGAGCGCTTCCTGTGCTTCTTTGTCGAGAAGACCGTAATGCTCATAAGTCTGTGCAAGAAGTGCGTTGGCAAACTTGTAGCCCTGAAAGAACGGAATGTTCGGCTCGATGTAATGCACCGTCTGCGGCAGCTTATCTTGTCTGAATGTCGGCTCTATGTCGTCACCGCCGGCGCGTTCTGCATAGCTTTGCTTAACATAAAGAATTGTGTCGTGTCTAAGCTCTGCCCATGTTCCGTGTGCGGCGAGCATTGATTTGACCGCCCATTTCGGCGTTTCTGTAAAATAGAAGCCCGAACCCGGCTCAAAGCGTGCCTGTGCGCCTGTTTCAAACAGAACCATGTTGTAATAGTTGTTGCCCCAGAATTTTTCGTCTTTGCTCTTAAAGAATTCTTCAAGCTTTTCGAGCTTCGGCTTCAATTCGCCGTGCTCTTCATATTCATCGCGGAGATAAAGGTCTGCCGTGTGCGAACCGAATGCTTTCATTACGTCAAGACCTGAAACAATGTCGCGGCTGAAAAGGCGCGGCGCAGAAAGATTGTGATGAATCCATGAATCGTAAGTGAAACGCTGACCGAAAAGGCGCCAGCCCATGGCAGGCTTTATGTTTTGCGGATCAGCTTCGCTGCCTTCAAATTGATTGGCATTAACCCAGCTGTTGCCCGCAATTGCAGGCGGCTCAAGTTTTTCGCGCGCCTTTTCTGCAAATTTTATGATGTTGTCTGTGCTTGTAACCCATGAAAGCACGTCCGTTACGTTTTCTTCTTTCCATAAAGGCAATACGTCAAAGAAGCTCAAGTCATCAGACTTGCCGATAAGGCTTGTTACCGGCTCAAAAAGATTGCGCCAAGTGTTGAAAAGCGCTTCGTCTTTCGAGGTTAGGTCATTGATGAGCAGCGCAACAGGTGTCATGCGCAAAGCAAGAATTTGCCTTTCGTCTAGCGGTTTTCCTTCTGCGGCCTTGAGCGAATCTGGGTCAGCAAGGCAGAAATTGATTCTGCCGAACCACATCATCGTGCGGAAATAAGCCTTGAGGCGTTCATTCTTTGTGTAGTGGCCGCGCGGCTTATATTGAGAATAATCTTCTGTATATTTTATGCCGTCTGAAAATTCAAAGACTGAAGAATCGCCAAAGCCTGTTGCCGCATCCATAAGCGCAATGTCTTTGCGCACGCTTTCCGGATATTTTGCAAGAACGGCCGCTGTATCAACTTTCGGCTCTTCTTCTTCGTTATCTCTGTATGAATTTGTCTTTTCTTTGATTGGCGGTGCAAGCTCAAGAAGAGCGCGTGCCGTCTGAAAATAGAGAATAGCCTTTTCGATTGTCTCGCTTGAGCTGATGACAATGCTGTTCAATGTTACGCCGTCTGTTGATTTTGCGCCGATGTTTTCGGCTGTGTCTACAGCCGAAGAGTGCAGCTCGTTCAGCTTTGCAATATAGCTGTCGCAGACGCTGATGAGCTTGTCTATAAAGAAAGTTTCTTCAACATGCTGAAGCATCGCGTCAAAAATCAAGTGCTGTGAATGAGCAAAAAGGTCAGTCGTTATAAAAAGCGGTGTAAGACTGCTGCCCATCGAAGAATAATTCCAACCGAAAGGATTGCTCTTTGTATGATTCATGTACAAAGAAAGCATATCGTCCGGCTTGTCTGTGCTAAGCCAATATTCGTCTTTTGAGACTTCTTGCAGCGCAATTCTGCTTGAGTGCAACGCTGTCTGAAGTTCTGGCGAAATTGGAGTATAGCCGCAAATTGGGTAGAATTTATCAAAATGACCTTGGCTCTTATACAAAAGACCGATTATGTTGTTAGTGTCTGTGTCTCTGAAAAATAAATCTGCACCAAAAACAATGCCTTTCTGGCCTTCGTATTCGGTCTTGTAAAACCAGTTGTGATTGTTTTCAAAATAGAAAAGCCCGTCATAATACTCTTCTTTGCCGGTTGCTCTTATTTTATCGTCTGAAATATTGAGGACTGTGCCTATTGGAATTGGCACGCCGTCTTTAAGATTTTTAGCTTCTTCGTCTGTTGAAACTGAATCAACAGGGTAGAGCTTGCATTTGCTTGATACTACGGTAGCTGTGGTTGAGCCTTGCTGCACAGGCTTTGGCACTGGCAGAAAAGTCATTGCATCGTTCAGATATTTCTTGTGGGCTTCTGCCTTTACCGCGCTGTTTACGGCTTTAAAGTCTTCAAGGTTAAGCGCCGGAATTTCGTTTGTTTCAACTGGTTCGGGCAGCTTTACTTCTGCCATAGCCAGTTCTTCATTAGAAATTGCCGGTGCTTCTTCAACTTTTGCGTTTTCTTTTTTGCAGCCTGTAAATACGGTCATTGCCGCAACAGCAGCTAAAAGGAATAAATAAGTCTTTTTCATGTCACTCTCCTGTGAGTAGTAGGGCTATTATTGCATAATTGCCCGTGAATCTCAAGCTGTTGGAAAAAAGCGTTTTGCAATAGCTTTATCTTGTAACTGGTGCAAAAGGGGCGCTTGTTGGTAGAGTTGTACAAAGGCGGCGGAAAGCAGGTTCTGGTTTGTGCTGTGCTTGCGGAAGATTGTGTAAACAATTATAGTTGCAGCTATGACAGATGAGAAAAATCTTAAAGAAGTAAACGATGTACTGCGGGTTTTAGATGAGCTGATTCCGCTTGTCGAAAAAATGGAGCACAATTTTAGAAGTGCGCGGAACTGGGGATTTATCGATATTGTAGGCGGGGGCTTTTTGACAAACCTTATAAAGCACGCAAAGCTTAACTCTGCTGCAGATGTTTCTTACCGCGTAAATGAGCTGCTCGAACAGCTTAGGCGCGAGCTTAACGATGTAGTTATGCCTGCCGACTTTACGATGAACGATGCGACCTTTGCCACTTTTGCGGATTTTGTCTTTGACGGCTTTTTGACAGACGTTTACATGCAGTCAAAAATCATGACAAGCCTCAATCAGGTAAAAGAACTTCACCGCCGCCTTCTCGTTATCCGCTCAGAAATGAACCGTCTGAAAAATTGAACGGTTCGTTCTCACTGTGCAAGGGCGCTGTATGTCACCTTGAACTTGGTTCAGGGTCTGTTCGGAATGGTGTTATTTATATTTTTTGATTTCTGCTTGGCAGAGCTGGTCTACCATTTCGTTATACTTGATTCCGGCGTGGCCTTTGACCCAGACCCACCTTACGTTGAGTTTTGCAACAGCTGCGTCAAGCGCAACCCACAAATCCTGGTTTTTTACAGGCTTTTTGTCGGCGGTGCGCCAGCCGTTGCGTTTCCAGCCTTTAATCCATGTGGTAATTCCGTTTTTTACATACTGACTGTCTGTGAAAACTGAAACTTGGCGGCTGAAATTTTCTGGCGAAGAAGCTATGAAGGTCAAAGCCGTAATTACGGCGGTCAGCTCCATGCGGTTGTTTGTCGTGCATTTTTCTCCGCCAGAAAAGCTTTGCTCTTTTGGGGCTTTGCCGCAAGCTGCTGCGGTTTCGTCAATAATTACGCAGCCCCAGCCGCCTGCACCGGGGTTGCC
>JAEEGK010003460.1_pt1 | contig 39246 bp, 30 predicted proteins | sample 8958771 | NCBI WGS metagenome assembly JAEEGK01 (sample SAMN16246547, study PRJNA631951) | gut metagenome | biome: gut microbiome; feature: rumen; material: SC-attached | host: Bos | place: Iran: Karaj | collected 2018-10
TTCGTGCCGCGCATGGTCCAGATCGAGATCCCGTCCGAGTTCATCGGCGCCGTCATCGGCAAGGGCGGCGAGACCATCCAGGGCATGCAGAAGGAGTACGGTACCACCATCACCATCGAGGAAGTTCCCCGCACCGACGGTGTCGAGGGCACCAAGGGTGTGGTCGACATCTTCGGCACCGACAAGGCTGCCATGGATGCCACCCTCCAGCGCATCAAGGACATCTGCGCCGTTCCGGAGGCCGGTCAGGTCTATCACGGAAAGGTGGTCAGCATCCTCGAGTTCGGCGCCTTCATCGAGATCCTCCCGGGCAAGGAAGGCCTCCTGCACGTGAGCGAAATCGCCTGGACCAAGACCGACAAGGTCGAGGACGTCCTCAAGGTGGGCGACGAGGTCGATGTCAAGCTCCTCGAAATCGACCCCAAGACCGGTAAGATGCGCCTTTCCATGCGCGCCCTTACCGAGAAGCCGGAAGGCTATGTGGAGCCCAAGCGCCCCGAGCGCGGCCCGCGCCGCGAAGGTGGTGACCGCGGTCCCCGCCGGGACGGCGATCGTGGCCCGCGTCGTGAAGGCGACCGTGGTCCGCGCCGCGAAGGCAACGGCGAGCGCCGCGAAGGCGGCCGCCGCGACGACCGTCGCGACAGCAACCGGGACGACCGTCACAGCGCCCCCCGCAAGCCCCGCTTCGAGGAATCCGCTCCCGAGCAGAACAACGAGCCGGACGTGTTCTAATCAAACGTCCCGCAAATAACGCGACAGCCGACCCATCCGGGCCGGCTGTTTCGTTTTCTTGGAGATGCAACTCTCCCCTACAGCTTCACCACGCCGATACCGGGGGTATCCGGGAGGACCAGTTTGCCTTCATGGAGGCCAATGCCGGAGAATAGGTCATTGGAAATCAAGAGATTGCCATCCAGGTCAGCAAAGTCGACGGCCGGGGAAAGCTGCGCAGCGGCGGTGACGGCGCAGGAAGTCTCGGTCATGCAGCCGAGCATGACTTTCAGGTCGAGCCCGCGGGCGAGGTCCACCATCTTATGCGCCTCTCGGAGACCGCCGCACTTCATCAGTTTGATGTTGACGCCGTGGAAAAGGTCCACGGCCTGGCGGACATCGGCGAGCCGCTGGATGGATTCGTCCCCATAAATGGGCAGCGGACTGCGTTCCTTGAGCCAGGCCTGGTCTTCGATGCGGCCCACGGGAAGCGGCTGCTCCACCATCACGATGCCGTGGTCTCGCAGCCAGTAAATCATGTCGAGCGCCTTGAAACGGTCGGTCCAGCCTTGGTTCGCATCGACCGCGATCGGGAGGTCCGTGACGCTGCGGATAGTTTCGATCATCTCCTTGTCATTGGGCGTCCCCACCTTGACTTTCAAGATGTTGAAGCGGTCCGCGCATTCCAGCGTCTTCTCTTTGACCACCTCGGGCGTGTCGATGCCGATGGTGAAGGTCGTAGAAGGCGCTTTCGCAGGATTATAACCCCAGATCCGGTACCAGGGAGCTCCCAGCATCTTGCCTACCAGGTCGTGCAAGGCGATGTCCACGGCGGCCTTGGCCGCGGTGTCACCCGGAGAGAGACTGTCCACATATTCCAGGATATCCTCCAGGCAGAAGGGATCCGCGAACTGCTCCAGGTTCACTTTCTGCAGAAAAGCGGTCACGGATTCGACGCTTTGGCCCAGATAGGGAGGCATGGACGCCTCGCCATATCCGGTAAATCCCTGATAGTCGATTTCAACCTGCACATCGGGGGTGGTGGTCCGGCTGTAGGAAGAAACGGTAAAGGTATGCTGGAGCTGAAGCTCGTAGGGATAGAAACGAAGCTTCATCCGACGGGGGCCGACGACGACGGGCTCGGCCGGCAGTGATTCTTCTCTCGGCAGCTCTTCCTGGGGGATTTCCACGGGCCGGCGGCGGCCGCCGCAACCCACTGCAAGACCGGCTCCTACGGCGGCCAGGCCGGCCACCTTCAGGAATTCGCGTCTATTCTGTTTCATAAGGTTATTCCTGATAATAAGGATTTGTCAATGTCGTATTGAGACCTTCCTGCTTGTCAATGAACGGCAAGACACGGCTGGCGAACAGGTAGCGCCCCACATTGTAGGCATCATACGCTGGATCCTCCGGACGGAAACTGCCGATTTTAACAAGGCCGAGCGAATGGATAAAACGCCCGTCTCCGATGTAGATTCCCACATGTGATACCTTAGGAGCAGCGGCATCCTTTCGCCCGAAGAAGACGAGATCGCCCGGGCGAAGGTCCTCCGTGCCGAAAAGACGTTCACCGGTCCGGGACTGCGGACCGGAATCGCGCGGCAGGATGATATCATGCATGAAAAAGACGGTCCGGACGAAACCGCTGCAGTCCATTCCCTTGGGGGACATGCCGGCCCAAATGTACGGGAAACCGTTCATGGTCAATGCGGTAGCCACGATAGCCTCGGGGTTTTGGTCCAGTTTGGCCCGCCAGGCGGCTTCAGGGCATGCCGCGCTGCGAAGCAGGTAGCCGGTCCGGCCGTCGGGGAACCCGACCCGCCAGTACCGGCCCTTGCGGCCGAGGTCGCGCAGCCGCGCGCCCGCCACCACGTCGGAGACGGTGGCGGCGCGCTCCGACGCCTCGGCCCGCACCACACCCGCCAGCGCAGTCACGATGATCTTCGGCGCGGCATTCCAAGCGTGATACTCCTCGAAAGAAAGAAGGGTAATGGCGTCCTTGTGGACCCAGCCGGTATAGGTGTCCGGCGTCTGCACTTGCGGCCAGTCGTTCTTGTCCGTAATCTGAAGAATATGTACCGGTGTTCCCAGAAGTGCCTGGGAGACCATTTCGGCATCATAATCGGGGGTGGCGCGCAGGTTGCACACGGATATGTCCACGACGCCGTATTCCTGAGCGGAAACCGCCAGCGCAACGAAAGCGGAGACAAGGAAAGCCAAGTATTTTCTCATAATAACAAAGATAGGCATTTTTTCGTATCTTTGCGGGTGTAAGACGAACGTATATGAAACCATCCCCCGCAAGGACGATCATCTCCCTGATTCCCGTCCTCGTCCTGGTAACGCTTCTGGCGGTCAACATCGGCATCTACGGCAGTGAAGCCATCCTGGGAGCAAGCCAGGTTGCCCTGCTTACCTCGGCCGGTGTTTGCGTGCTGCTGGCGTCCATCTTCTTCAAGACCCCCTGGAAAGCATTTGACGCCGCCATCCGGAACAACTTTGCCGATGTCGCCGGCGCCACGCTCATCCTGTTCCTCATCGGCGCAGTTTCGGGCACCTGGACAATGAGCGGAGTCGTTCCTGCCTTCATCTACTATGGGGTCAAGATCATCAGCCCCAAGATGTTCCTCCTGTCGGCCTGCGTCATCTGCGCCGTGATTTCCGTCATGACGGGCAGTTCGTGGACGACCATCGCCACCATCGGAGTCGCCCTGCTGGGCATCGGCCGGGCCGAGGGTTTTTCGGACGGACTGATCGCCGGCGCCATCATTTCCGGCGCCTACTTCGGCGATAAGATTTCCCCGCTGTCCGACACGACCGTCATGGCCTCCTCCGTCAACAGAGTCCCGCTGTTCACGCATATCCGATATATGGTGTTTACGACGGTACCTTCCATTGTCATCACCCTCATTATCTTCACGGTAATCGGCCTGCTGCATTCCCCTGCGGAGGCGACCCAGATTGACCTGTACTCAACCGTCCTGACCGAAAAGTTCCGCATCACCCCCTGGTTGTTCATCGTCCCGCTGCTGACGCTGGTCTTGATTCTGAAACGGATGCCTGCCCTCCCGGTCCTGGCAATCTCCGTCCTGGTTGCAGCCGTCGCCGCCCTCATTTTCCAACCGGACATCATTGAAAGCATCGGCGCAAAAGTCACCGAAGGCACCCGCGCCCGTGTCCTCCTGACCGGCACCCTCGAAAGCATCTACAATACGGTATCGCTGCAAACCGGTCATCCCGAAGTGGACGGCCTGCTGGTCACCCGGGGCATGGTGGGTATGCTCAACACCGTTTTCCTGATTCTCTGCGCCATGTGCTTCGGGGCTTGCATGCAGGCCAGCGGCATGATTGCCAACCTGGCCCGTCTCCTGTCTCCCCTAACCCGCACACGCACCGGGCTGGTCGCATCGACCGTCGTCACAGGCACTACCCTGAACGGCATCGTTTCGGATCAGTACCTGTCCATCTTGTTGACATCCAATATCTTCGGGGAAACCTTCCGCGACCGCGGCTACGAGCAGCGCCTCCTGAGCCGCACCGTCGAGGACTCCGCCACCGTCACTTCACCGCTTATTCCCTGGGGCAGCTGCGGCATGACCCAGGCCACCATCCTTTCCATTCCCACGCTCACCTACGCTCCATTCTGCTTCTTCAATCTGATCAGCCCGCTGATGTCCATCATTATCGCGGCGATCGGCTGGAAGATTGTACGGCGTACCGATCAGGCTGCGGACACGGAAACATCCGAAAGATGCTGAAAAACACGCTTGCATTTCCGCGACTTTTTCGTATTTTTGGCAAAACGAACGTTAAACTTTAAACATTTTAAACAATGGGTGCCATCATTTACTACATCGGTGTCGTTCTCGCCATCCTCGCCGTCATCGACATCGCCAAGAAGCCTATCTCCGTCATCGGGAAGATCATCTCCATCATCCTGGTTCTCGTTACCAGCTGGATCGGCCTGGCCGTTTACTATCTCTACGCCAAGAATCACCTGACCGAGTGGTTCAAGTAGCCCCAAATGATTGCAAATTGAAAATTTAATCGTAAATTTGCAGTCCCAACGGTGAGGTGTCCGAGTGGTTGAAGGAGCCTGCCTCGAAAACAGGTGTACGTGTGAGCGTACCGGGGGTTCGAATCCCTTCCTCACCGCAAAGTAGGCTGAAAATCAGCTAATTACAAGTTTTAGACCCCAAAAAGGCCCGAAAGAGCAATCTTTCGAGCCTTTTTTGTGTGGGGTTGAACAGAATTAAAAGAAAAACACCTTGTCTTATTTTACTTCTATAGTCAACGTATTTAATCCCAATGACTTTAAGTCGAAATACCCGCCTGGATCAAATAACTTTTTTTGATCTTTAGACTTGAAAAACTTCTGATTTTCCTGTATTGTCGGATCTGGATCCATGGTAAATTGTATTGTTGCCTTTCCGTCTTTTTCTTCCAAGTCGACAGATAATGAAGGAAACGAGTAAGAAATTATACTACCATTACCTTTAGGATCTCTGACAATTGTCGCATTAGGTCGATTAAAATCCTCCAACGTGTCTGCTAATGCAATGATATAAGACAAGGGGTCCGTTTTAAAATCCAGACAGGGGAACTCCGCGCCTTTAGTCTCGTAAGCATCCAACATATCATGCATCAGGATAGCTAAGCAACTCCACTCTTGGCAGAACTTAACAGTGTTCTTATTATGGAGATTCTCTTTTAGTCTATAATGATCATTGTATTCCCAGTATGCCAACGCCCCTGGAAGGCCATGAGAATTACGGAGTAATGTTGAAAAAAGAACTTCATTTATCTTCTCTGGGGTCAATCCTCCTTTACCATAATTATAAAAAGGCCTAAACATCAGTTCGTCCTTGTGCTCATCAATGTAAGCTTTTATTCTATCACTATTATCAGGTATTTGCCCAAAGAACAGGATTTGATCATACAGAGAAGAATGCATACGTTCAATGAATTCCCAAGGATACCCTATATCATGGTAGAATGCGGTAATCATCGCCGTCTGGTAGAAGACTAATTTCCAAAGTTCGCGATCCCCAGATAAAAGATTAGAATTGGGCTCGTAATATTTTAATCTGTCTCTTAAATACTGAGATTCCTCACTGCCTAAAATAACATCTAAAGCCTTATCTAGAAGCGATACACCTCCTATTTTGAATGATTCATCTGAATTACCTCCACCTAGTAACTTACACACAATATATGCTGTGAGTGGCTGATGAACAGAATGATCTCTCGCAAATTTCGGATGAATATCCACAAGAGAAAGCCAATCCTCGTATAAAACGTCCAGATACAACAATCCATAAGCAGGGAAAACTGACGCTCCATATGACCAAACTCTCGCCTGAACCTTTTTAATTCGATCATAATACTCAGCCCCAATTCTTGCTTCGAGGGCTTTCATCACCTTGCCATACTTGTCAGAAATGTCTGTTTCACTCGCCGGAAAACGTGTTTGATCTATGAACTTTGCGGGTTCAATGGGAGCCAAAGGAAACATTCTTCCTCCATCCAAGTAGTTCTCAATAAAATCGTCATATGAGAAATGCATACCCCCCCCTTTTACACGTTCCAGTTCCCTAGCACTCGTTTCAGCACATCACGATATGCCATCATATAATCCGAGTCCCGTAACTCACTATACATCCGGATATTTGCCTCTGAGTAATCTATTTTTTTCTCAATTATCTTTTGATTCAAAAGCGGAGCGAAATCGACATCAAGAGAAAAACTGCCCTCATTATTGATAGTGACAGTCTTTATCAAATGAGTCAATGTCCTCATATCTGAAACCATATCTATCAATCTGCTGATTACGCCTTTGAAAAGAGCCACAAATTCATCACTATCAAAAAGGCCATACAGTGCTTTATCCCATTTACGAGCATCTTCACTCAGTATGAATGACGCCAATGATTTTTTCCCTATATAATTCTCAATAAAAGAGACACCAATATCCTTCATCCATTCAGATAGGACGAGGTTAACATGTTTTATCCAGGTAGCTTTTACATCACCTACCTTGTCATCATTCTTCCATTCCTTAGAATTATTGATAGATGTCAAACTTGAATAACACAAACTAAATGTGCTCGCAACGGCGCCTACAGCTGAAATGAATCTAAAGATATCACGATATCCTGATCCTTCCTCTGGAAATCGTTCTACAGAGATGCTACCGAATGATTGCATCTCGCGTTCCATTCTTTTTTGCCTTGGCACATAAAACTCAAAACTTTCAGATGTGTACCCAACACCCTTTAAAAAGCGGATTATCTTACGTAGGGGCTCTAGCGGAGACCAATCAATAATAAACTTTGATGCAATTACCTCGTAACCACAGGCAATCAGCGCCCCCTTAAGGGCGTCTAAGCTCTTGTCAAAACCTTCAGCACGCCGAAGTAAACTATATGGCGACAAATCGAACTCATCATTTTCTAGTCTTTTAATCTGTCCCTCAATTGCGCCTAGTCTTATATTGAGGGTCGATCGATTCGTTTTTGAAGTATCAACTGTATCCTCAAAAACACCATAAAACTGAGTTAATAGCACATTATCGAATGGGACCAAATAATCCTCTATGTGATTATCAAACAAAGAATCAAAAACTTTCAATAAGCATGGATTTAACGATTGATGATAATCATAATGCTTTCGTCCCTCAATGATGCTTCTTTCAACTTTATTAATGATAACTCCTTGATAAGATGAAATGCTCGCTTCGTCTGGTTCACTTTTATAATACTGGTATTCTGTGTCTCCTGATAAACGGACTTGTGCATAAAAACTCTCCAATCCTTTATTTGTTTCCGGGAATCTTGAGCCGTTTAGCTTGTCAAGATACTCTTCATGCAAAGAATAAACTGACTTGAGGCTTGATTGGAAATCTTGAATATCAAGTGAAGACACCGTTAATACCTTTGCTCTCTCCGGCCCCATATCAGTCATTAAATCATGGACGGCCTTTCCAATTCCAACATAGCCAGGAGAATTATCCAAAATGATAGCACAACGCCTCCCGTCCTTAAAACATGTAGAGAAGCGCTCGCATATAATTCCTATCATCTTAGTCAGCCAAAAAACATGAAGAGTATCTAATAAAAGTGAAGGATTATATAATTCGCGAGCATCATCTCCATATAATTCGGAAGCAAAAACATTAATGACGTTCTCTTGTACGCAAACTTTCTGATCCTCATCTGTTCGGGAAAACTCGAACATATCCTTCCCTTTCAGATAAGAATCCGAAAAGTATTTCAGGAGATTAATCGGTTTCTCGTTCAGACTCAATAAAATTGTGTCATCCTTCCAAAAACGAGAGTCCCGTATTGCATTAATACTCGTTCCAGTGATATCTAAATCTAAAAGCAATACATGCATTCTCTCTTTGAGCAGATAACCGAGATTTAGAGCCGCTGTAGTTTTGCCAACACCACCTTTACGAGATTCAACACTAATTAGATAATAGTCTTCCATACAATAATGCTACTTATGAATATTACTACTAATAATACTCCATTTGGAAAATCCCCTCTAAATTGACCCCCTCATTCTCCTTCTAATTGACCCCCTGATCTTTCTCTTTTCATCTGATGAAAAAAGGTAGGTTGCTGAGATGAAAAACAGCTCCAGACTGCTTTCTATTATAGATCCCATCATCAGGACGTGGGGGTCACTTTCAATCGGAACGAGGGGTCAGTTTAATATGGGAACAAGGGGGTCAGTTTGCAGCGGAATCTCCAATCAATGTCAGTTATGTCTTTATTGCAAAGATAATAAAAACATTTCTTGTTATCACACTTCAGGTCAAAAAGGAAGATATTATGCCTGACTGATAATTCCACTCGTAATTGACCCACGAGATACAAAGGAGATAAGACATATCCTCATTATCGGCTTTTTCATAGAAAAAGAAGATATTCTTCTCTTTCCATGGAAATTTTGCTATATTTGCGGAGCGCATTCTATAGATTATGTTCAAGAAAGATCCATTGATGCAATTTGCCGGGATTCCGGTGTCGGGGGCCACCATCAGGTCCTGCTTCCCGGACCTTGCATCGCCGGAGAAAAAGGTCCAGGCATTGGAGAAGAGTGGAGAATTGATCCGTCTCAAGCGTAATCTCTTCGTTGTCAACCAGGAATTGACCGGAAAGGAAACGGATGTGAGGCTGTGTGCCAACCATATCTATGGACCTTCATATGTCTCCTTCCAATGGGCACTCCGCTACTATAGTATGATTCCGGAACAAGTATTCCTGATGACTTCTGCGACCACGAAGCGTACTCGTTCTTTTGAGACTCCCATCGGGAACTTCAGTTACGTTCAAGTCCCCGCCTCATACTTTCCCATTGGTGTTGAATGTAGGGAGGAACAAGGTGTCAGTTTTCTCATGGCTACCCGGGAAAAGGCTTTGTGTGACACAATCCTTCTGGATAATTTTGTTCCCCGACAGTCCGTCAAGTCACTGACCACATATCTCGAGGAGGACCTTAGACTTGATATGGACATCCTAACCGAGTTGGATACCGATATCATTGAGCAATGCTCACGTATCGGACGCAAGGAGCAAACATTCAAGAATCTGATTAAGATCATCAAGCAATGACAACCTACGAATCTATGTTAGCCGCATATGGCAGAGAAACGGGCAGTACAGCAACAACAAACGCAGAGCAAGAGGTTTGCCAGAAGATTGCGTTGGCGGGCTTGCATCGTGGCGGCTTTTTCGATCATGCCGCGTTTTATGGGGGCACTTGCCTGCGGCTTTTCCATGGGCTTCCGAGGTTTTCGGAGGATATGGATTTTTCGCTCACGGAGAAGCGCGATAACATTCATCTCGAGAACTACTTCGATGCAATACGGGAGGAATTCCATATTGCGGGCTTTGATGTTACGATTACCAGGAAGGAGAAGAGAGCTTTTGGAAAGGTTGAGTCTGCATTTTTGAAGGAGAATACCGAGGCTTACGACATCAAGTTTCAGACAAAGAAAACGGCCAGGGTGAAAATTGAACTCGACACGGATCCTCCATTGATGTTCAATACGGAGCAGAAGCTTCTTTTGCAGCCTTATTCATTCATGGTTCGATGCTTCACTCTTCCCGACCTCTATGCGGGGAAAATGCATGCGCTGGTTTATCGAACCTGGCAGCGCCGTGTAAAGGGCCGGGATTGGTTCGATTTCGAGTGGTACGTAAGGAATGGTGTACCGCTGGATTTCAAGCATCTTCAAGAACGGATCAGGGAATTCAACAACGAGGTGCTCAGCCTGGAGGAGTTCATGGCACAACTCCGCGAGAAGATTATCAATACCGACATTGACAATGTCAAAAAGGACGTCATGCCATATATTGACGCAAGACAGTCCAGCGCTCTTGACATTTGGTCCAATGACTATTTCTTACAGCTGGTAGATTTGATGAAGATTCAGTAATGAGGATGATTTTACTTTCTTTGCAGTAGACTATTGACATATTTCCATCTTCCACACGAAGGCCGATAACCGCTGCAAGGATGAATCCCTTCCTCACCGCAAAGCGGAAGAAAAACAGCGCGACGATTTTACTCGGCCGCGCTGTTTATTATTTAATCTCCAGGCAAAGCATCGTCATGTCATCACTTGCCTCGGCTTCTCCGACATGTTCGGATACAGCGGCCTGCATGCGCTTAACGACGGTTTCGGCATCGGTATATGGCCCGCTCAGAACGGACAGCAGGCGGTCGGAGCCGAACTCTTCGTGATCCGGATTCTCCGCTTCGTTCAGGCCATCGGTGTATAAGAACAGCGGCGTGTCCTTGAAACCAACCACCTGTTCGTCTTCAAACACCACATCCGGACTGGCTCCGAGGGGTGTATTGGCCTTGCAGGAGAGGAAACCGGGTTTCCCGCCCCGGGGCAGGACAACCGGCGGATTGTGCCCGCAATTGCAGAAATCCAGGTCGCCGGTGCTGATGTCGATGGCGCCGATGAACATCGTCACGAACATCAGCTGCTCGTTCCCGTCCGACAGGGTTTCATTGATCCGATGCGCAATTTCGGCCGGCGGCAGTCCTTGCCGGCCGGCTGCACGGAACAGGTTCCGCGCGACAGTCATGAACAGGCTTGCCGGCACCCCCTTGCCGCTGACATCGCCGATACAGAAATACAGTTTCCGGTCCTGGATGAAATAGTCATACAGGTCACCGCCCACTTCCCGCGCAGGCATCATCGAGGCATACAGGTCGATTTCCCCGTGCTCGGGGAACGGCGGGAACACCTGCGGAATCATACCCATCTGGATATCCCGGGCAATCTGCAGCTCTCCTTCGATCCGGACCTTCTTGGCGGTTGCCTGCGTCAGTTCGTCCATATAGGTGACCAGGGACGACTGCATATCGGCAAAGGAACGGGACAGGGTCCCCAGTTCATCGGGACTCGTATTCTCGGGAAGGACGGTGTCAAAGTGGCCGGAGGCGATGTCCTCGGCCTGCCGGGCCAGGTCGCTGAGCGGCCGCATCGAACTCCGGATAACCCGGAAGCAGGAGAAGAACAGCAGGAGCAGTCCCAATAATGCGATGCCCGTGACAATCCTCCGGAGCCGGTTGAAACTGCCGAAGATGTCCCTTTCGGGACAGACGATCGCCATGCTCCATCCCGTCGTCTTGAAGGGCGTGTAAAAGACATAGCTGCGCCTGCCGTCGAACCGCAACTGCTTGTATCCGGCTTCCAGTTTCAGCATACTCTTCCCCAAGGCATCCTGATCAGGGTTCGGGGAGATGAGCCCATCCGTAAAGATCGTCTGATAGAACAGCTTGTCGGGATCCGGATGCACCAGGTATGTGCCGCCGCGGCTGATCAGAATGCTGTAGGAATGCGGATAAGGCTTCACGGACGACAGATTGTCCGACAACCATTTCAAGGAAACATCCAAAGAAATGCTGCCGATGAACCCGTCGGAGGTTGTCAATGGCTTGCAGTACGAGACCATCCGCTGCGTCTCCCGGTCCTTGGTATCATCCTGTTCCCAGTCGTTGTAAGGCTCTGTCCAGCAGGGCTGATTCAGAAGTTTGGGCTGGAGATACCAGTCCAGATAGAAATACTGGTAGTCTTCATCACCCTCCTGCTCGGTCTCCAGCGTGTCGCCCACATAACCCGAATAGGCGGAAAAATAGTATTGGTCCTTGTAAAAATTGGGCTCGAAAGAGATGGAACAACCGGACAGGACCGGATTTGCCTGCACCGTGGTATGGGTGTACTCCATCATCATGTCGGGCTCATCCAGGTGACGGTAAACCAGCCACTCCAGGTTGTCGGCGGAAAGCTCCACATCCTCCAGGATGTTGTTCAGGCGGAGAACCGAATTCTCCACGACCTGGGTGGCACGGAGAATGGCCTCCTCACGGACATAACGCCGGGATACGATGAAAAAATACCCTAACGCCGTCAGGAATACGAGGGTGGCGAAACTGACCACCCAAAGGCTCAGGCGGGCCGAGAACGAGCGACGGAAGGTGTCCATGAGCTTTTTCATGGCAGCAGGTCCTCACAGGTAATCCGCCGTTTCAGCATCCCCGCTTTCTCCAGCATATCATCGGCCTTGTCCACCATGTCGGGCCGGAGACGGAACTCTTTGATTCCCGAATCGTGGTCATGCTGGAGGCGGATGACTTCCTTCAGCATCAGCGCTTGCAAGGTCCGGTTCGTGGCAATGCGGAACTCGCGGACATACCGCATCACGAGATCCAGGGTCTTTTCCGGATTCTTCTCCGCCCATTCCCATCCCCGGCGGCTGGCACGGGCGAAAGCTTCAGCCTGCGCCTTATGGGTTTCATAGTACTCCCGCGTCACATACACACCTTCCTGCTGGACATTGTACTCGTGTTCCTCAAACCGGTAAATGCCCGTATCCGGCTGGATAATGCGGGTCTGGAGGAGCTGGTAGTACTCGTCATAACTCCGCGCCAAAGTGGCATCGACGGCACCGGCGATGAAGATGTTCTTGACAGAAGCGGTCAGAACCCATTCATAATCCAGGTTCTCCATCTCGGCAAAGCTGCGGGCAAGCTGACCGAAGCCGGCACGGTACGTCGCCACTTTCGCGCCACGGAGGGTCAGCGGATCGGCTCCCCAGCGGGAAATGATGACCATCGCGCTGTTCATCGAGGTCTGGAGGATGTTGACCAGGGGAAGGCCGCCGTCGATGGTCCGCATCGCCAAGGAAAGCGGCAGGATGGTCGCCTGACAGACGCCGGTCCGGATATTGTCCACGGCGGAAGTAGTGGCGTAGGGATGGGCAATCTCGACATCCAGCCCTTCCTCTGCATAGAATCCCTTCTCCAGCGCTACATAGTACCCGGCGAATTGCGCCTGGGCGGTGGACTGGGGTGTAAACACGAATTTCTCCCCCGCCTCCTGGGCCCCGGCTTGCAGGGACACGGACAACAGGGTGAGCGCGAGGAGAATCCGCCGAAGGGACATGGACTTAGAACATGTAGGAAATCGTAACCTTGGCGGCAGCCACATGTAAATCCGTGATGTCGTCGTTAACCCGGTCAAAGAGGCCGTGATCATAGCTCAGGGCAATCTTGATCCGCTCGACGATCTCGAAACCTATACCGCCCCCCGCCAGTACGTCAAAACGGGAATAGTTGGAATTCTCCCCGAAACGGCTGGTCTTTCCAGAACTGGTGAGAGTATGGGACCCGACACACAGGGACGGTGCAACTCCACCGAAGAAGATCATCTGGAAATCGTCGCTGAAAGGAACGTAGAACTTCGCCCGGACCGGGATGTCCACGTACATTTCGGACAAACCTATCTCACTCGCAAAGTAATCCGACTTCTTGTAGGTGCCGAAATCGAGTCCGGCGCTGTAACCGAAAGCGTCGGAAACACGGCGGCTGTCCTCGAAACTGACCTGGACGCCAACGGTATACTGGATATCCTGGACATCCTTGACGCCATTGATCCTCGAATCCGTCTTGGAATAGTAAATCCGGGTGGCCGGACCAAAACCGAGGCTGACCTGGGCGGAAGCGCTGACGCCCGCCATCAGGAGCGCCGCAAGCAGAATAAGGGTCTTTTTCATGGGTTATAGGGGAAAAAAGCGGAGGCGGAGGGATTCGAACCCCCGGGACGTTGCCGCCCAACAGTTTTCAAGACTGCCGCCATCGACCACTCGGCCACACCTCCGAAAGGTGGACAAAGATAGGAACTTTGTCCGGATTTTCAATCTTCCTTCGAGAAGAATTTCCACTGGAACAGGATCAGGTAGATCGCGCCCACCGTGACGCAGCTGTCCGCAAAATTGAACACCGGCTCGAAGAAGATGTCTCCTCCGATGAGCGGGACCCAGTCCGGCCAGGTCCAGAGCGGGAAGTAGAACATGTCCACCACCTTACCCTGCATGAACGGTGCGTAATGTCCCCACGTGGCGACCAGTCCGGGCGCCGATTCCGTGAACACCAGCCCGTAGAACAGGCAGTCGATGATGTTTCCGAGGGCGCCGGCCGTAATCAGCGTCAAACCCACCAGCACGCCCGTTGGAACCGGTTTTTCCCGCTTCAGCAGCCGGGAAATCCAGCCGGTCAGGACGCCGAACAGGACGATCCGGAACGCCGTGAGGGCGTACTTGCCGATGACTCCGCCGAACGACATGCCGAAGGCCATCCCCTTGTTCTCGATGAACAGGATCTGGAACCAGTGGCCGAGCACGTTGAAGTGCTCCCCGATGGACATGTTCGTCTTGACCAGGACTTTGATGACCTGGTCGATGATCACGAGGACTGCACCGAGGATGAGGAGCCTTGTTCCCTTGCCGGTTTTCATGACTCCCGCGGGATCAGTTCTTTCCCTGCTTGGCCAGCATTTCCTTCGCCTCGACGGTGAGGGTGGCGTGCGGAACCAGACGGAGACGCTCCTTCGGGATCAGCTTACCGGTAACCCGGCAGATGCCGTAACTCTTGTTCTCGATGCGGACCAGCGCAGCCTCCAAGTTCTGGATGAACTTGTACTGACGCTGTGCCAATGCGCTCGCCTCTTCCTTGGACAGCTGGAAAGCACCGTCGTCCTCGACCGTCTTGAAAGTCGGGGCGGTGTCCAGGATGTCGTTTCCGCCGGCGTTCATGATCACCTTGCGGAGGGTGGCGTATTCTGCACGGGCCTTATCCAACATTTCGTTGATAATGCCGCGGAACTCCTCGAGCTCCTCGTCAGAATAACGGGTTTTCGTTGTCTCTTCCATCGTATCTGTCATTTAACGTTTTACTGCTATGAATAGGGTTCCTTCGATCCATTCCACCTCGCGGGCATCGGCGGCGGCTTCAGCGGCCGGGGCCTGCTTCACGCTGCGGGAAAGGGTCTGGGCGCCGATCCAGTCGCCATAGCCATCCAGGGCGGCGGCAATATCGGCGGAATCGGCATAGATGACGGTGTCGATGCGGTCGGTGACCTCGAAACCGGCGGTCTTGCGGAGATTCTGGATGCGGTTCACCAGTTCGCGGGCCACGCCTTCGCGGCGCAGGGCGTCGGTGAGTTCCACATCGAGGGCGATGGTCAGGGCACCTTCGGAGGCGACCAGCCAGCCCGGCATATCCTCGGAGGAAATCTGGTAATCGCCGGGGTTCAGCACCACTTCGCCACCCGGAAGGGCCAGCGTATAGGCGCTCCCGGCGGTCTCAGCGTTCTGGATGGCGGTAATCGCAGCCTGGTCCAGCGAACCGAACGCGGCGGCGATCTCCTTCATCCGGGCACCGTAAACCTTTCCGAGGGTCTTGAAATTGGGTTTGATCTTCTTGGTGATGATACCTGTCGTGTCCGTGACGAACTCCATCTCCTTCACGTTCACTTCCGCCAGGATCAAGTCCTTTACGGCCTCCAGACGGGCGCGGACGGCATCGGAGATGACCGGAACGAGCATCTTCGCGAGCGGCTGACGCACCGGAATGCCTACCTTCTTGCGAAGGGCGAGCACCATCGAAGTGGCCTGCTGCGCAAGTTCCATCCGTTCCTCCAGTTCCAGGTCGATGACGGATGTGTCGGCCTCGGGCATCAAGACGTAATGGACGGACTCGGAGGAGCCGCCAAGGTCCAGATAAAGCTGGTCCATGAAGAACGGGGCGATCGGCGCGGAGAGGATGGCGACATCCATCAGGACGTCGTACAGGGTCTGGAAGGCCTGCTTGTCACCGTTCCAGAAACGGGAACGGTTCAGGCGGACATACCAGTTGGACACATGGTCGCAGACAAAGGTCTCGATGAGACGGCCGGCGGTCTTGACGTCGTAATCCTCATAGGCGGCGCGGACCTCGCGGATCAGCGTATTCAGCTTGGAGGTGATCCAGCGGTCGATTTCGGGACGGGCCTCACAGTCTTCGTCCACATCGACCATATTGCCGTCGACCTCGACCATCTTGACACCGTCACCGGGCGTCCACCCCTCGATGTTCGCATACAGCGCGAAGAAAGAGTAGGTGTTGTACAGGGTACCGAAGAACTTGCGGCGAACTTCGTCCACACCGCCTTCGTCGAACTTGAGGTTGTCCCAGGGCTCGGCATTCGTGAGCATGTACCAGCGAAGGGCGTCGGCGCCATAACGGTCCAGTGCGTAGAAAGGATCCACGGCATTGCCGAGACGCTTGGACATCTTGTTGCCGTTCTTGTCCAGCACGAGGCCGTTGGAAATCACGCGCTTGAAGGCCGGCGTGCCGCTCACCATCGTATGGATGGCGTGCAGGGTGTAGAACCAGCCGCGGGTCTGGTCCACGCCCTCGGCGATGAAGTCGGCGGTAGCGCCGAACCGGTCGCCATGGAGGTTGCGGAGACCTTCCTGGGCGTACGGCATGGCACCGGAGTCGAACCACACGTCGATGAGGTCGGACTCGCGGACCATCTTCTTTCCGGAAGCGGAAACCAGGAACATATCGTCCACGCAGGGACGGTGGAGGTCTATCCTGTCATAATTCTCAAGGCTCATGTCGGCCGGGTCGAAGCCCTTGTCCTTCAGCGGATTGGACTTCATGATACCGGCGGCGACCGCCTTTTCGAGCTCATCGTACAGTTCCGCGACGGTGCCGATGCACTTCTCTTCCCGGCCGTCCTCGGTGCGCCAGATCGGAAGCGGAGTGCCCCAGAAACGGCTGCGGGAGAGGTTCCAGTCCTGGATGTTCTCCAGCCACTGGCCGAAACGGCCGGTACCGGTGGATTCCGGCTTCCAGCGGATCTGCTTGTTCAGGGCGACCATCTGATCCTTCACGGCGGACGCCTTGATGAACCAGGAGTCCAGCGGATAATACAGGACCGGACGGTCGGTGCGCCAGCTGTGCGGATAGCTGTGCACGTGCTTCTGCATCCTGAACAGGGAACCTTCGGCCTTCATCATCAGGCAGAGGTCCACGTCCAGGCTGGTATCCTCGGTCTTGCCCTCGAAATACTCCAGATAGCCGGTTTTCACATAGCGGCCGGAGAAGGGGGCATAGGACGGATCCACGGTGGCGGCATAGGCGGGATCGAGGTCCTCCAGGCGGTAGAAACGGCCCTGCCGGTCCACCTGTGCCTGCGGATTCCCGTCCCGGTCCACCGGCATGATCGCCGCGATACCCGAAGCGGCGGCGACGCGCTTGTCGTCGGCGCCGAAGGTAGGGGCGATATGGACGATACCGGTACCGTCTTCAGTGGTCACATAATCACCCGGAATCACGCGGAAGGCGTCACCGTCGGGCTTGAACCACGGAATGAGCTGCTTGTAGCGGATACCCACGAGGTCGGAGCCCTTGAACTTGCCGTCTAGGACCTTCCAGGGAACGACCTTGTCTCCCTTCTGGTAGCTGTCAAGGGGAACATCGGCCCCCTTCGCATTGAACCAGGCCCCTACGAGGGCCTCGGCCAGCACGTAGATGGCCGGCGCACCGGTGTACGGATTGAAGGAAAGGACGCGGACATAGTCGATGGACGGGCCCACGCAGAGGGCGGTGTTGGAAGGCAGGGTCCACGGGGTGGTGGTCCAGGCCAGGAAATACACCGGCAGCGTCTCCGTACCGAAAAGCGGCTGGGAAACGCCGTCCTTGACGACTTCGAACTGGGCCGTCGCGGTGGTGTCCGTCACATCCTTGTAGCAGCCCGGCTGGTTGAGTTCGTGAGAACTAAGGCCGGTGCCGTCGGTCGGGGAATACGGCTGGATGGTGTAACCCTTATAGAGAAGGCCCTTGTCATAAATGTCCTTCAGCAGGTACCAGAGGGTCTCGATGTAGCGGTTGTCGTAGGTGATGTACGGATCGTCCATATCCACCCAGTAGCCGATGCGCTGCGTAAGGTTCTCCCACTCCTTCGTATATTTCATCACCTCCTTGCGGCAGGTGGCGTTGTATTCCGCGACGGATATCTTCGTACCGATGTCGGCCTTGGTGATTCCGAGTTTCTTCTCCACGCCCAGCTCCACCGGAAGGCCGTGGGTGTCCCAACCGGCACGGCGGCGGACCTGGAATCCGGTCTGGGTCTTGTAGCGGCAGATGGCATCCTTGATGGACCGCGCCATCACGTGATGGATGCCGGGCATGCCGTTGGCCGACGGCGGACCTTCGAAGAAAATGAACTCCGGGGCGCCCTCGCGGAGCTCCAGAGACTTCTCGAAGGCACGGTTCGCAAGCCATCTCTCGAGGATCGCGTTACCGGTCGAAACCAAATCAAGGCCCTTGTATTCTTTGAATGTCATAATTTTTGCCTAATTTTGCATTCGCTTTTTAAGGGTGCAAAGATAAGTATTTTCACGGACAATGGCAACACTCGACATCATCCTCCTCATCTGCTTCATTCCCGGGATAATACGCGGGCTCTCAAAGGGTTTCCTGGAACAGGCCCTGGCGCTCGCCGGGGTTGTCCTGAGCGTCTGGGCGGCCTTCCGGTTCTCCTCCCTGGTATGCACCTGGCTGAAGCCGTATGTGGACGTTTCCGAGGCCACGCTGAACGTCATTTCCTTCGCCCTCATCCTCATCGTCATCAGCCTGGCGGTGCTTCTCCTCGCCAAGCTGCTCACGAAAGTCGTGGAACTGGCGATGCTCGGCTGGCTGGACAAGACGCTTGGCCTGGTGTTCGCATTGGCGGTGAACGCACTCGTCATCGGCGTGTTCATCATCCTGTTCGACACCGTCAACCTGAAATTCAACCTCGTGAAACCCGAAGTCCTGGACGGGTCCGTCGTCTATACGACGCTCAGAGACCTCTGTTATCTCGTGTTCCCCTACCTGAAAGCCTTCTTCTTCAAACAATAAGCATGGCCCGCATCCTCCTGATAGAAACTTCGACCGCCCAGTTGACCGCCGCCCTGGCGGAGGACGGTGACGTAACGGCTTCCCGCATCTCCGGGGAACCCCGCATGCAGGCATCCCTCACCGCCCCTTTCATCAAGGAAATCATGGACGAAAAGGGTTGGGCATTCAAGGATTTGGATGCCGTTTGCGTGGGCAAGGGGCCGGGGTCCTACACAGGGCTCCGTGTCGGTGTTTCAACAGCCAAAGGACTTTGTTTCGGCGCCGGCCTCCCTCTCCTCGCCGTCGGTACGCTTGACACGCTCGTCAGCGAAGCGCATCGCCTGGGCGTGGTCCCGGAGGGCTGCCGTTACATCGTGCCAATGGTGGACGCCCGCCGGATGGAGGTCTATGCTGCGGTCTTCACTCCGGACGGCAGGCAGTTGACGGAGACGAAACCCGTCATCGTGGATCCGGACAGTTTTTCCGCCGAACTGGCGGACGGTCCGGTCCTCTTCATCGGCGACGGCGCCCTCAAATGCCGGGAAACCCTCGTTTCCGGAAACGCGCATTTCGCCGCCGCCTACCCGACCGCCATGGCGATGGCACCCCTAGCGGAAACCGCCTGGACGGAAAAACGGTTCGAAGACCTTGCGTACTTCGAACCGTTCTACCTGAAAGACTTCGTCGCGACCGTCAGCCGCAAGAAGCTGTTCTAAAGCTTGGCCTGGAGATACTTCCGGATGGAGGCCGCATCGCTCACGTTGGCGTTGGGGTCCAGGTCGCCGTCCACCAGGAAATAGGCCATGGGAAGGCTGCTGACACCGTACAGATTGATGAGCGGAGACGCATCGCCGCGGGTGTCGCACACATTGACCCACGGCAGCTGCTGGCTGCGTACGACCGTCGCCCAGGCCGTCTTGTCCACGTCCAGGGAAACGGCATAGATCTCGAAACCGCGGTCGTGGAACTCGTTATAGACCGGAATCAGCGTGTCCATGTTGAACATCTTCTGTTCGTCGGTCGTCGCCCAGAAATAAAGCATCACTACCTTGGACTGGACGTCGGACAACTTGGCGTTGGTTCCGGAGAGCGTCGGAAGGTCGATGTTGAAATAGCCGACCTGGTCCGCTTCCTGGAGACGCTGGCCGATCTGCATCAGGTTCGTCCTGCGGGCGGCCTCCCTTTCCAGCGCTTTCACATAGCGCGATTCCGGATAGACGGTCTTGAGAGAGTCGCTGATGCTGCCGAAAAGGATGCCGTCGGTAGGCTGGTCAAACACGGCAAGGCCGTCATTGACCCGATGGAAAAGGACCGGCACGGACGTCAGGGATTTCGGATGCTCCATCACGTACCGGACGCTGCGGCGGTAGTAATCAACATAGCGGCGGCTGAGTTCCTGCGCCGCATCCGGTTCGGAAGCGAGGCGGTTCATGTCGATGAGGAACTGCGCATAGTCCCCTTCGACTTCCTGCAGGAGCAGGGATTCGTCGGAACCCTCGACCGTATAGTTGCCCAGGGTATCAGCGGTCACATGTACGCGGTCGCCCTGCTTCAGGAGCAGCGAGGCCACTTTCCTGTCGCCGTAAAAGAGATAGATGAACTCCGGGCAGTCCTCCTTCAGCTCAGGCTTGTAGGAGAAAGCACCGGCGCCATCGGTCCGGACGGTGTCCAGGACCTGGTACTTGTTGACATCCAGGAGTTTGACGACGACGGGAGCGTCGGCCTTGTCCTTCAGGGTGCCGTCGATGACGGTCTTCGGACCGCAGGCGGCCAGGAGCGTTGCCGCCGCGAGGGCGGCGAGGATCTTAACGGTTTTCATACGCGGCAAAAATGGCGTCGGCGATACGCTTCATCTCCTCCGGGGCGACTTCCAGTTTCGGTTTCCGGAAATCCATGTCGGCCTCGGTCTGCAGGGGGACGAGGTGGATATGCGTGTGGGGAACTTCCATGCCGAGGACGGCGACGCCCACCCGCTTGCACGGGACGGCCTTGCCGATGGCGACGGCGACCTCGCGGGCGAACTTCATCAGGCCCGCATAGGTTCCCTCGTCCAGATGGAACAGATAGTCATCCTCCACGTGCTTGGGAATCACGAGGGTATGGCCTTTGGCCATCGGGGCGATGTCGAGGAATGCATAGAAATCCTCGTTCTCCGCACACTTGTACGAAGGGATTTCGCCGTTGGCGATCCGGGTGAAGATGGTGGCCATGTCAGAGGGATATGTCGAGGATCTTGAACTTCATGATGCCGCTGGGGACCTTGGCTTCCACGGTCTCGCCCTTGGCGTGGCCGATGAGGGCCTTGCCGATCGGCGTGGATGCGGACAGAAGGCCCTTGGAGAAGTCCGCCTCGGACTCTCCCACGATCTGGAAGCGCATCTTCATCTTGTTGGCGAGGTTCTCGACCTCCACCTTGGACAGGAGCTGGACCGTGTCCGCGGAGAGCTTGGACTCGTCGATCACACGGGCGTTCGCCACTTTCTCCTTGAGACGCGCGATCTTGACTTCCAGAAGACCCTGCGCATCCCGCGCAGCGTCGTATTCCGCATTCTCGGAAAGGTCGCCCTTCTCCCTTGCCTCCGCTATCGCCGCGGAGATAACCGGACGCTGGGCCAGGGCATCGGCCAGGTCCTTCTTGAGCTTGTCGTAACCCGCCTGGGTCATGTACTCAATTGCCATACGTTATCGAATTTTGTTTCAGTGCGACTAAAAAGCAGCCGACGACCGAAATCCGGTCGCCGCCTTCTCTACTGCAAAGATAGCAAATATTTTGGAAACAATGCATAACGGAGCGAAAAACTGCTTACCGGCAAGCCTCCCGGTCCTTTTCCAACTGGGCCTTCAACGCATCCAGTGACGGGAAACGAACCTCGTCGCGCAGACGGCGGAGGAAAGTGACCGTCAGCGGGAGACCGTAGATATCCTCGTCAAAATCCAGGATGTGCGTTTCGATGGTGACGTACGTCCCGCCCACGGTGGGTTTCGTTCCGATGTTCGTCATTCCGCGGAAACGCCTGCCGAGTACATCGACGTCAACGGCATACACTCCCCCGCCCGGGACCAGTTTCAACGGCTCATACAAACGCATGTTCGCCGTCGGGAAACCGATGGTCCTCCCGAGACGGTTTCCGGCAACGACCGCCCCCGTGAGAGAATACCTGTACCCAAGCATCTCTTCCGCTTTCTCCACTTCCCCCTTTTTCAGGGCGTTCCGGATCTTCGTCGAGGAGATGCCCCCATAGGGTTCCAATTCCATCAACTCCATTCCAAGGCCTTCGGCAATGGGTTTCAGGGAAGAAGCGGTGAGCCGGTCAGAACCCAGCCTGTTGTCATACCCGACGATGAGGGTCGTTACGCCGAAACGGCCTTGCAGGACATCACGAAGGTATTCTTCCGCCGTCAGAGAAGCGAATGCCCGGGTGAAATCGAGGACTTCCACCCGGTCGACGCCCAGCATTTTCAGTCGGGCCTTCTTCTCTTCCAAGGTGGACAGGAGACGGAGTTCACGGGCATCGTCTTGCAGGACGGCACGCGGATGCGGCCAGAAAGTAACGACGAGAGACTCGTCTCCGCGCTCACGCGCCAGGGAGACGAGTCGTTCCGTCACAAGACGGTGCCCGCAGTGGACACCGTCGAAAAAACCGGTGGTCGCAATCATCCTACACCCACTTCACGCACTCGAAATCCTGCCGGTGCGGGAGGAGCGGGTGCTTCGCGAAGATGCGGAGACCGACCTGGTAGGCGCCGGTGGTGGCAGGCATGACATCGACCGCATAGCGGGCGGTACCGTCCTGGGTCTCAACCACCTGGAGTTCGTTCACCTGGTCGATGTGCAGGTTGCCGTGGATGTCCGTCTGGGCGAAGACCAGTTCCACGCCCACGTGCTCCGGAAGCAAGTCTCCGAGGTTCAGCACGATCTCGCTGTGGAGCGGATTCTTCTCAGAGATGTCATAGGAAGCCTGGGGTTCCGCACGGGAAACCACCTGGACATCATCCCAGCTGCGGCGGACATGCTTCTTCCAGGCCGCGATTTCACGGGCCACCTGGAAGTCGTCGGCCTTCACCTTCGTCGCGCGGACCGCCTGAGGCTCATAGAAACGTTCCATGTAGTCCGTGAGCATGCGGTTCGTGGTGAACTCGCAGGCCACCTGCGCAATGGTGTTCTTGATATAGCCCACCCACTCGTGGCTGATGCCTGTAGCGTGGTCCGCATTATAATACACGGGCGCGATGTCGTTTTCGAGAATCTGATAGATCGTCGCGGAATCCAGTTCGTTCTGGAAACCCTGGTCCTCATAGGTGCGTTCCAGCGGGAGGGCCCATCCGGCGCCTTCCTTGTAGCCTTCCACCCACCAGCCGTCCAGGACGGAGAAATGCATGGTTCCGTTCATCGCAGCCTTCTCGCCCGATGTACCGGAAGCTTCCTGCGGACGCGTCGGGTTGTTCATCCAAACGTCCACCCCCTGGACCATCCGCTTCGCGAGCGTGATGTCATAACCGGGGACAAAGATGATCTTGCCGATGAAACGGGGATCCTTGGACACGTCCACAATGTGCTTGATCAGGTCCTGGCCCGCTTTGTCGGCAGGATGGGCCTTACCGGCGAACAGGAACTGGACCGGGCGCCGGGGGTTGTTCACGATGGCATCCAGGCGGTCCAGGTCACGCAGCAGCAGCGTCGCGCGCTTATAGGTCGCGAAACGGCGGGCAAAACCGATGGTAAGGACATCGTCCCGGAGATTGTCCAGGATCGTCACCAGTTCGGACGGGGAATAGTGGTTCGAGATACGCTTGTCCTGCAGGCGTTCACGTACAAAGGCGACGAGCTTCCGCTTCAGGGCCTTCTTCACACTCCACACTTCCTGGTCGGACACCTCGTAGATACCCTCGAAACAGCGTTTGTCGTAATGATGCGTCTGGAAATCGGCACCGAACACCTTCGCATGGATCGGCTTCCATTCAGGAGCGCACCAGGTGGGATAATGGACACCGTTGGTGACATAGCTGACGAAGAGTTCCTCCGGCAGATAGCCCGGATACATGTGGGAGAAAATCTCCTGGCTCACCTTGCCATGCAGCATGGATACGCCGTTCACGTTCTGGGAAATGTTGGCGGCGAGGTTGGACATGGAGAACTTCTCGTTCGGATCCAGCGGGTTGTCCTTGCCCAGGGACATCAGCGTCTCCCAGTCCACCTTGAGGCGCTCGGGATAATGGCCGATGTACTGGCGAAGCATACCTTCCTCGAAAGCGTCATGACCGGCAGGAACCGGAGTATGCGTCGTGAAGAGGGAGGAAGCGCGGACCACCTCGAGAGCTTCGGAGAAGTCGAGATTGTCTTTCTCGATATACTCGCGGAGACGTTCCAGGCCGATGAAAGCGGCATGGCCCTCGTTGCAGTGATACACCTGGGTGTCGATGCCCAGCTTGCGGAGGGCACGGATACCACCAACGCCGAGGAGGAGTTCCTGCTTGAGCCGGTTCTCCCAGTTTCCGCCGTACAGGTGATAGGTCACCTCACGGTCTTCGGGGATGTTGGCCTCATAGTCGGTATCCAGGAGATACAGGTCGGTACGGCCCACCTCCACCTTCCACACGCGGGCGGTGATGGCACGGCCCGGGAACGCCACGCTCGTGGTGACCCAGTTGCCATCGGCGTCCATGACCGGGGTGGCGGGGATTTTCAGGAAGTCCTGCGCGTCATAGTTGGCGACCTGGTAGCCCTGGCCGGAAATCACCTGGGTAAAGTAGCCGAAGCGATACAGGAAGCCCACGGCGACCAGGTTCACGTTCATGTCGGAGGTCTCCTTCAGGTAGTCGCCGGCGAGGATGCCGAGACCGCCCGAATAGATCTTCAGGGATGTGTCCAGACCGTACTCCATGCAGAAATAGGCAATGGAAGGGTCGGTGCGGTGCGCCTTTTCGGCCATATAGGCGTCGAATTCGGCGAGTACGGCGTTCATCTTCTCGATGAAGGCCTCGTCTTCGGACAATTGCTGGAAGCGCTTGATGCTCACGCTGTCCAGCAGGGCCAGCGGGTTATGGTCTGTGGCGTGCCAGACTTCCGGGTCAATGCTACGGAAGAGCTCCTTGGCGCTTTCGTTCCAGCACCACCACAGGTTCTTGGAAAGTCTTTCGAGGGGAGAAAGTTTGGCGGGCAGGTGGCGCGTCACCAAGACGGTCCGCCAGCTCGGATTGTTGAGTTCGGATTTCATGTATTGGATGGTCTTTTCTTTGGTCTTGTAGGAAGCCAGTGCACTGCGGACCTTGCCGAGCGCCAGGGAATAGGCTTCCTGGTAGTACTTGATCTGGTTGTCCCAGAGGGCGATCTGCGCAACTTCCCGGGCGTTCTCCCGGTAGCCGTTCCGCACCTCCAGGTCCAGACCGGCAATCTCGCGGACACGGGCCGCAACCCCGTCCACGACTTCGCCGTAATTGGAATCGTCACGGTCCAGGACGGTGATCCCCGGATGCACGCCCTGGTAATGGTCCCGCACCCACAGGCCGAAACCGGCGAGGCTCGTTGTGAGAGTAGGAACGCGGAAAGCAAGCGCCTCCAGCGGCGTGTAACCCCACGGTTCGTAATAGGAAGGGAACAGGGCCAGGTCCAGACCGCACAGCAAGTCATAATACGGCATGTTGAACACACCGTCGTTGCCGTTCAGGTAAGACGGGACGAAATACACCTTCACCTTGTCGCCGACGGCGTTCACCAGGCCCGTTTCGCGGAAACGGCGGGTGATGATGTCATATTCGGCGTTCATCAGGTAGTGGGTGACCTGGGTCTGGTACTCCGATCCGGCCTCGCCGGCCAGCTTCGCAGCCAGTCCGCGGTCCGGACCGTGATGGCCGGAAGGGATGAAAATGAAGGCCTGGATGCTCCGGCCGTCATAGTCGGACCGGTTGATCTTGTCCAGGGCGTCAATGAACACGTCGATGCCCTTGTTCCGGAACTCATACCGGCCGCCGATGCCGATGAAAATGGCGTTGGCGGGCACTTCCTCGGCGGACATCGCCGTCGCCACCTCCACCAGGCGTTCCCGGGCAGCATCGTGCAGCCGGACGTATTCCTCATCGGAGGCAGGCGTGAAGGAATTCTCGAAACCATTGGGCGTGACCACATCCACGGGGCGTTCCAGGAACTGGGCGCACTCCTTGGCGGTAATCTCGCTTACGGTCGTGAACACGTCGGCCTGCTGGGCGGCCATCTTCTCCAGGGAATGAAGGGCGATCACGTTGAAACGCTGCGCCATCTCGTCCCCGTTGAAGGAAGCCATGTCGTCATAGAGCCGCAGGTTGTTCCCGGCCAGGCAGCGGCCCACCACCGTGGCATGGGTCGTGAAGACCGTAGCGACGGGGATATTGGCCCGCTTGAGCTGGAGCAGGCCGGCACCGGTCTGCCACTCATGGAACTGCGCGACGGCGTGGTCGGCCGACGACAGATTGTAATTGTAGAAACTCTCGATCACCTTCCCGGCGACATACCCGAATACGGCGGCTTCCTTGTAGTCCCAGTTGCCGGTCAGGGAATCCACCCCGAACGAGGTCCAGAACTCCGTCAGGATATTGTCGCACTGCGGAAGGAAGGTCTTGTAGTCCACCAGCACGGCGACGGGGGTGCCGGGAATGTTCCACTTGCCCACACGCAGCCGGAGGCCTTCCGAGGCAGCCTGCTGTCTCCACGACCGGAACAGGAGCGGATCCTCGATGAAATCGGGATTGCTCGCGCGGTGCATCCAGACGTCCGGTCCGATCAGGATATGATGGCGGCCCAGACGGGACTTCAAATGGAGGGCCTTGGTCGCGACTACGGTATAAATGCCGCCGACCTTGTTGCATACCTCCCAACTGACCTCGAACAGGTAGTCCGGTTCGATGCTATGTTTGTCCATTGATTACTTTTTCGCAGTTTTGGCGGCCGCCTTCTTCCTGGCGGGAGCGGCCTTCTTCACAGGTTTCACAGGCGCGGCTTCCACTTCCCGCACCGCCGTTTCCTTGACATCCAGGGCGGCCCGCTTCTCATCGAGGCGGATCTGGAAGTCGGACAGGACGTTCATATAGTTGATGAACGCCTCGTACGGGGTGTCGTACGGGTTGAAGTACTTGTGGACCTCTCCGTCCGAGAAGAACTTGGTGCACATGTAGTAGAAGTGGTCGCTCTCCTGCAGGTGGCCGAAATCCTCCCAGAGCTCGGGATCGCCCACGATGGAAAGCTTCTCGGTCATCGCATAGACCTTGTTGAAGGCCTCCTGCTGGAGTTCGTTGCCCAGCCAGGCGGTGATGTCGCGCTCTTCGTCGGCCCAGGAGATGGCGTCCGGAACGTCAAGGTCGGCGACGCTCTTGTACTTTTTCGTCGCCTCGGTCGGCGTGACGAAAGAGAAGGTGCCGTCGGAGAGGACAGCCTCCGGAAGGGCCTTCATGAAGTCGAAGATGCCGCTGGACGCATTCTGGTGCTCGCCGAAAGTCTCGTAGTCCATGAACAGGTTCACGATATCGTCGTTGATAGCGGACTCCTTCACCCAGGCGAGATACTTCTCGGCCGTGAGAGGCCACATATCCCAGCTCTGGTTGGAGAAACGGAAGGCGATGTCGTCGGAAAGGCTGTAGTTGCGGAGCAGAAGCTTCAGCTTGGGCTGGATGTCGCAATTATAGACGAAATTCGGGCTCTGCCAACCCATGATGTGGCGGGCGCCTTCGGTGAGCATCGTCTTGAAACCGAGACGGTACACGCATTCGCCGATGGCGTTGGAGTAGATGAGCTCCGTGTTGCGGAAAGCGGTCGGGGTGACACCGAAGAGGTCTTCGACGGCCTTCTTGTGCTTCATCACCTGGTGGGTGAACTCGGACTCGGAAGCGAGAGCCGCCAGGGAGTGGTAATAGGTCTCGCACAGGAACTCCACGCTGCCGGTCTCGGCAAGGGCGCGGAAGGAGTCGATCACCTCGGGGGCGAAACGCTGGAACTGCTCCAAGGCGGAACCGGAAATGGAGAAGGCCACCTTGAACTTGCCCTTGTTCTGCTTGATGAGCTCAAGCAGCTGGGCGTTCATCGGAAGATAGCACTTCTGGGCGATGCGGCGGAGGATGGTCCGGTTGGCAAAGTCATCATAATAGTGCGAATCCTTGCCGATATCGAAGAATCTGTAGAGTCTGAGACGGGTGGGCTGATGGACCTGGAAATACAGGCAGATGCTTTTGGATGCCATATTGTTTTTACTTTACTACTGATTCGTACACTTTCTTGAGTTTGGCGGTGGCGCCGTTCCATTTGAGGGTGTTCACCTCGTCGAAACCGGCCCGGGCGGAGAAGTCCGCCAGGGCGGGATAGCTCAGGAGGGCATAGATCTCGTCCGCCATCGCGTCGACGTCCCAGAAGTCCACCTTGAAGGCGTACTTGAGCACCTCGGCGGCGCCGGACTGCTTGGAGATGATGGACGGGACGCCGGTCCGCATCGCCTCAAGGGGAGAGATGCCGAACGGCTCGGAGATGGACGGCATGATGTACACGTCCGAGAGGGCGAACATCTTCTGCACGTCGGCTCCGCGGAGGAAGCCGGTGAAGTGGAAGCGGTCGGAGATGCCCAGCCGGGCGGCGTGCCGGATGCAACGGTTCATCATGTCGCCGCTGCCGGCCATGACGAACCGGACATTCTTGGTGCGCTTGAGCACCTTGGCGGCAGCTTCGATGAAGTACTCGGGACCTTTCTGGTAGGTGATGCGGCCGAGGAAGGTGACAACCTTCTCCTTGACACCGCGCTCGACGACCAGATTCTCGCGGCCGCTGAAATCCACGGCGTTGTGGACCGTGACCACCTTGCCGGGATCGATGCCGTACCGGTTGATGACGATGTTGCGGGTGAGGTTGGAAACCGTGACCACGCGGTCGGCCATCTGCATGCCTTTCTGCTCGATCGCGAAAACGCGCGTGTCGATGTTGTCGACGCTGCCGCGGTCGAAAGAGGTGGCATGGACATGGATCACCAGGGGCTTGCCGGTCAGTTCCTTGGCGGCGATGCCGGCGTAATAGGTCAGCCAGTCATGGGCATGGATGACGTCGAAGTCGTCCTTGCGCTGCATGGCGATCGTGCCGCCCACCATCGCATAGCGGGCGACCTCCTCCATCAGGTTGGCGCCGTACTTTCCGGAGAACTTGTACTTCTGGCCGTAGCTGATGGAGAAATCCTTCACCTGGCGCCTGCGGTCCTCATCGACCAGCCGGGAGAATTCCTCCGGGTCGGCGTAAGGGACCATGTTGGTGCCGATGTGAATGAACTTGACTTTGTCGAGGTACTCCTCGATGCTCTCGGAAACCGTATCCACGGCGACGTCGCTCGCGTTGATGATGGTCGTCGCGCTCTGGTCTTCGTCGCCGGAGGCGGACGGCATCACGAACAGGGTTTCGACGCCGTTGTAGGCGAGGCCTTTGACGATGCCTTCGCAGGCCGTACCCAGACCGCCCGCGATATGGGGAGGAAACTCCCAACCGAACATAAGGACTCTCATCGTTTATTCCTCCTTGTATTTTTCGATCAACCAGTTGATGTTCAGCAGGGCCGACGTCGCAGTCGCGGAGGAGATGGCTCCGTGCGGCTCGTGGGGCGGGTCTCCGTCGTAGAGTTCGGAGAAGCAGCCGACACCGTGCTTGGAGAGGTCCTCGTAGAAGCCCTCGGTGAGCCACTGGGCGCGCTTGACGAAGTTCTTGCCCATCATGTTGAAGCTGGCGTAGCAGTACTGGGCCAGCAGGTAAGTCCAGGCGCAGCCGTTGTTGTAGGCGAGGTCGCGCTCGATCTGGTTGCCTTCATAGACACCCTTGTACTTGTTGTCGCGCGGAGACAGGGTGCGGATGCCGCGGCGGGTGACCAGTTCGTTGTTCACCACGCGCATGACCGCGCCGATGACCTCGTCAGATACCGGCTTGTAGTCCACGGAAACGGCCCACAGCTGGTTCGGACGGAGGTCGAGGTTCTGGCCGTAACCGTCCACGTAGTCGGCGAGGAAGCCGAACTCCGCGTTCCAGAAGGTGGGCTGGAAGTTCTTGGCCACCAGTTCGCGGACCGGCGTCCACTGGCGGATGAAAGCGCTGTTCTTGGCGCCGTACTTCTTCTCCAGGTCGAGGGCGAAGCAGAGGGCGTTGTACCAGAGGGCGTTGGTCTCCACCTGGTAGCCCGGACGCTCGGTGACCGCGCGGCCGTTGATGTAAGCGTTCATCCAGGAGAGGGCCACACCGTCCACCTGGGCCCACAGGAGGCCGTTCGGATGCATCGCCACTTCCTTGCGGCGGCCCGGCAGGTAACTCTCGATGATGCCCTTGAGGGTGTCGCCGTACTTGGTCCAGGCATGCTTCTCGTTGCCGGTGTAGGCAATGTACTGCTGGAGGGTGATCGTCATGAAGAGCGGGGCCTCCACCTGCGTGGTGCGGTGGAACAGGCGGTCCGGTTCGTCGGCGATCAGGTTGTCCAGGATCTCCTCGAATTCCTTCGGATCATTCTTGCCGTAAAGGGTGAGACCGGCGAGGGAATACAGCGTCTCGCGGAGAAGGCCGGTAAGGAGCCAGGAATAACCCGCGACGATCTGCTTCTTTCCGCCGCTGTCCCGGATCAGGAGGTCGGCCTGGCGGACGAGCTGGTCATGGAAGGAGGTGATCGGACCGATCTTGCTCACCATCGACTCGAACTTGCGCTTGAGGCCGGCCTTCGCGACGGGGCCGTCGGCGCTGGCGGAGAAGACCACGGACTCGCCGGGTTTCAGTTCCAGCTCGAAGGAACCGGGGACGAAGAGGTCCTCGCGGCAGTCGAAGCCGCGGCGCATTTCGTCGGAATAGGTGATGCCGTTGTACCAGCAGGGAGCCGGATTGAACGCGCTGGCGCCGCTGACCTGCAGGTTCAGGTCCGGGAAGCCTTCGTACAGGTTGAAGGACAGGCCGCCGTCGATGGGCTTGGATTCCGTGCGGGCATCGCCGTTCTGCTGCGTCAGGTCATGGACCCGGCGGAAAGAGAGGAAGGGCTTGAGCTCGAGACGGACCTTGGCGGGGGCGTTCACCAGCTCGTACTTCACCAGGAGCTGGTTGCTGTCCTGCGACAGGACCAGGCTCTTGCGGAAGACGATCTCGCCGATCTTGTAGGTAACCATCGGGACCGGGTCGGCATCGAAGTCCACGATGTACTTGTGCCCGCGCGGCTCGTAGATGTCCCCGTAGCAGTGGATGCCCAGGTTGAACCGCTTCCCGCGGAGCGTGAGGCTCTCGTCGAGGGAGGACAGGAGCATGTACCTGTAACCTCCGAACCTCTCCACCGGAACGGCCAAAAGGCCGTGGTAGCGGCGCGTGTTGCAGGTGACGATGGACGTGTTGCAATACGCGCCGGTCTTGCTCGCCAGGAGGATCTCCCTCTTGAGCGAGTAGGACAGGTTGACGAGCTCAGACTTGTTGAATTTCAGAAAAGCCATATTCGTCTGCATTATAATTTCTTCAATACGACAGCGCTGCGGGAGGGGAGGTAGAGATACAGGGTATCGCTATAGCGCGGGTTGCCGTTGGGCGACTTCTCGGGGACGGTGAGATGGTGTTCTCCGGCTTTGGTACGGTTGAACCCGTTGAAACGGGGTTCGTCGCTGTCAAGGATATTCACCCATTCTCCGGCGGGTGCAGCGAACCCGTAATCCGCGTAAGAACCCGTCGCCGAGAAATTCAGCGCAAAGATACAGTTTTTGCGTCTGAAAATCAAGATTTTCTTCTCCTCATCCTGCACAAGAAGCTCCGGACGGTCGAAAAGGACCCGTTCGGACCGCAGCAAATGGATCATCGCCTCGTCGAAATTCCGCAGGAAACCGTAGCGGAGATAGTCCGGGTCCGCGAGGGACCATTGCCTGCGGGCATGCTTGTAGGACCATCCGTTCCCCTCCCGGGGGAAGTCGATCCATTCCGGATGGCCGAATTCATTGCCCATGAAGGTCAGGTATCCGTCGCCGGCGGTGGCGGCGGTCACCAGGCGGATCATCTTGTGGAGGGCGATGCCGCGGTCCACGACCGGATTCTGTGACTCCGTGTTCATGGAGAAGTACATTTCCTTGTCCATGAGCCTGAATATAAGCGTCTTGTCCCCTACCAGCGCCTGGTCGTGGCACTCGGCGTAGGAGATGGTCTTCTCGTCGGCGCGCTTGTTGGTGAGCTGCCACCAGATCTCGCCCACGGACCACTGCTCGTCGGAGAGTTCCTTGATCCACTTGATCCAGTGGTCGGCGACACCCATCGACATCCGGAAGTCGAAGCCAACGCCGCCTGCCTCCAGGGGTGCGGCCAGGCCGGCCATGCCGGAGACATCCTCGGCAATGGTGAAAGCGTTCGGGTCCATCTCCCTGACCAGGATGTTCGCAAGGGCGAGATACGTTACCGCGTTCTCATCGACGCCCTGGTTGAAATAGTTGTCGTACCCCACGAAGTCCTTTCCGAGACCGTGGTCCCAGTAAAGCATCGACGTGACGCCGTCGAAGCGGAAACCGTCGATATGATACTCCTCCATCCAGTATTTCACGTTCGACAGGAGGAAATACTTGGTCTCGTCCTTGCCATAGTCGAAACAGCGGGAGCCCCACGCCGGGTGACGGCCCTGCGGACCGGAGTAGAAATACAGGTGGTCGGTGCCGTCGAAGTTGGACAGGCCTTCGGCCTCGTTGTCCACGCTGTGGCTGTGTACGATGTCCATCACCACCGCGATTCCCTTCCCGTGGGCGTCGTCCACCAGGCGCTTGAATTCCTCCGGAGTGCCGAAGCGGGAACTCAGGGCGAAGAAATTAGACACCTGGTAGCCAAAGGAGCCGTAATAGGGATGCTCCTGCAAGGCCATGATCTGAAGGGTGTCATACCCGAGCTTCTTCACCTTCGGAAGCACAGTAGTGCGGAAATCCTCGAAGGAAGCGACTTTCTCCTGCTCGGAGGACATGCCGATGTGGCATTCGTAAATCATCGGATGAGGGCGTTTGCCGGCCCGGGGATGCTTCCAGACATACTTGTCGATCGGATCCCATACCTGGGCGGCGAAGGCCTTGGTCATCTCATCCTGGACGGCGCGGGTCGTGTAGGAAGGGAGGCGCTCCCCCGCCCCGCCCGGCCATTCGATGTACAGTTTGTACAGCTCGCCGTGCTGAAGGAAAAAAGACGGAAGGGAAAGTTCCCAGTTGCCGCCGCCCGTCGGCTTCAGGGCATAGGCGTCCGTCCGTTTCCAGTTGTTGAAATCGCCCACCAGATAGATTTTGGTGGCGTTCGGCGCCCATTCGCGGAAAACCCAGGAGCCGTCGTTGCAACGGTGCAGGCCGTAATACATGTGGTTGTTCACGGCATCTTTCAGCAGGCCGTCTCCGGCGATGTGCTTCTTCATGCCCAGGATCCGCTCATGCCGGGCCTGGATGGCTTCCTTGTACGGCAGCAGGTACGGGTCGGTTTCGTAAAGCTTCTTCATATCGCTATTCCTTGTCCAATGTGTCAATCTTGTCTTTCACGCTCCGCAGGTACTCCCTGCAGGCCTTCAGGAGCGCACGGCTCCGCCCCACGAGCGCATCGATGTCATCGAGTTTCGTCTCCGGGTTCTCCACCTTCGCCGCAATCGCATCCAATTCGGCGAGCGCTTTTTCGTAATCGAATTTCTCTTCCATAACTAATTCATCCTTACGTCATTTACCGTCGCCGACAGTGCACCGTCACTGAACCGCACCCCGATCCGGTCCCCGGTCCCGACCGGTGCCGCACTCTTCAGCACCTTCCCGTCCTTCCCCGTCACAAGCGCATAACCCAATGAAAGGATCTTGCGGGGGTCGGACGCCTGGATGACGGCTTCCTTCAAGTCCAGGGCGGCCAGTTCCCGGTTGACGCGGGTGACCGCGGCGAACTGCAGCCGGTGTACGGCCGCATCGACCTTCCGGAGCATCCCGCCCAGACGGTCGGACACGGCCCGCCGGATCCGGCTTTCATAACCGTCCAGCACGGCGTCCTCCGCCGCATACGCGTCCAGGAAAAGGTCGGCAAGAGCCGTGGGCGTCTTCACGAACCGGTTCGCGACCATGTCCGCGATGTGATAGTCCCGTTCATGACCGATGGCCGTAACCACGGGCACCGGACAGGTGGCGATGGCGACGGCCAGGTCATAATCGTCGAAGCAGGAGAGGTCCGCCACCCCGCCTCCGCCACGCAGGATGAGGACGGCATCATACGGCCGTTCCTGCGCCTCCTGCAAGGCTGAAATCATGGACGCGGGAGCGCTGTCACCCTGCACCAGGGCTTCGTACAGGTCCACCTGGAAAGCATATCCAGCTTCATTTTCCAGGAGATGCTTGCGGAAATCACCATACCCTGCCGCCGTCTTCGAAGTGATGACGGCCAGCCGGTACGGAAGCCGGGGCAGCACCAGTTCCCGCTGCATGTCCAGATACCCCTCGGCTGTCAGCCGTTCGATGGCTTTCTTCCTGGCCAGCGCCTGCTCCCCCACCGTGAAAGCCGGATCGATGTCGTCGATGAACAGCGACATCCCGAATACCGGGTCGAAATGGACCTGGACCCGTACCAGGACGGTGATGCCCGCCTGGAGCGGCTGACCGGTCTCCGACTCGAAGAACGCCTTCAGCTGCGGGTAATTCCACTTCCAGATCATCGCCCGGATATCGGCCACCTGCTTTCCGCGCTCGCTTTCGGACAGGTTCAGATAGCAGTGGCCGTTGGCCCTCGGACTCCAGGAACTGATCTCCGCCTTGACCCAATAGCGGTCCGGGAAGGCGTCCGCGACGTCCTCCTTGATCCGGGTCAGCAGTTCCGACAGTTCCAGCCAGTCCTTTTCCATACTTTTACAGTTCCGGGTCGAAATGCGGGATGGGCTTGAGCTTGAAGAGGTTCATCACGTGCTTGCGGTCGATGAGGGCCTTGGTGTCGGGATCCTCACAGACGCCGGTCCGGATGTAGCGGTCCAGGACGGCGTAGGTGAAGCCCAGGTTGTCCTCGTCGGTCTTGCCGCAGAGGCCGTCGGACGGGGTCTTCTCCACAAGGTCCACGGGCAAACCGAGCACCTTGCCGACGGCAATGACTTCCTGCACGGTGAGGCCGCCGAGGGGCGAGAAGTCGCCCGCAGCGTCTCCGTAGCGGGTACTGTAGCCGACCCAGTCCTCAGATAGGTTGCAGGTATTGGCCACGCGGCCGTTGTTGGACTGGGAAACGGCGTAGAGCGCCGTCATCCTCAGGCGCGGAGCCATGTTGATCCTTGTCTGGGCCGAGGCTTCGTGCCCGAGTTTCAGCTCCACTTCCGCCATCAGGGCATCGTAAGCGGCACCGATGTTCACATCATACCGCTTGATTCCCAAATGGTTGATGAGGCGGATGGAGTCGTCGATGTCCGGCTGGACACCGTTGGGCATGGTCACGCCGATCACGCGGTCCACGCCCAGGGCCTCCACGCAGAGGCCGGCCACGACGGAACTGTCCTTGCCGCCGGAAATGCCGATGACGGCGTTGCAGCCAGGGCCGTTCTCCTCGAACCAGTCCCGGATCCAGCGGACGCATGCGTCCTTCACTTTCTTGGCGTCAAACATATCTATTTCGCTCTGGTATATACTTGGATCGGGCATCCGGTGAAGTCGAAGTGCTGGCGGAGCTTGTTCTCCAGGAAGCGCTTGTACGGATCCTTCACCCACTGGGGCAGGTTACAGAAGAAGGCGAACTGCGGGGTACGGGTGGGCAGCTGCGTGACGTACTTGATCTTGATATACTTGCCCTTCCAGGCCGGCGGCGGGTAGTTCTCGATCTCGGGGAGCATCGCATCGTTCAGTTCGGAAGTCGGAATCCGGCGCGTCATGTTCTCCGCCACGTGCGCGGCGGCGTTCAGCACCTCCAGGATGCGCTGCTTGTTGATGACCGAGGTAAAGACGATGGGAATGTCGTTGAACGGGGCCAGACGGGCCTTGAGCGTCTCCGTGTAATCCCGCATCGTATTGGATTCCTTTTCGAAAAGGTCCCATTTGTTCACCACGATGACGCATCCCTTGCGGTTCTTCTGGATGATGTTGAAGATGTTCATGTCCTGCGCCTCCATGCCGAGGGTGGCGTCGATCATGAGGATGCACACGTCAGAATGCTCGATGGTGCGCATCGCGCGAAGGACGGAGTAGAACTCCAGGTCCTCGGTGACTTTCGCCCGCTTGCGCATGCCGGCGGTATCGACCAGCATGAACTCGTGACCGAACTTGTTGTAGTAGGTGGAGATGGAATCCCGGGTGGTGCCGGCGACCGGCGTCACGATGTTCCGTTCCTCGCCCAGGAGGGCGTTCGTCAGCGATGACTTGCCCACGTTCGGACGCCCCACGATGGCGATGTGCGGGATATCGGAGTGGTCATCCTCTTCGGGGGCGTCCTTCGGCAGCACACGGACGATCTCATCCAGAAGGTCGCCGGTGCCGGAACCGTTGGCTGCGGAAATGGTCCACACCTCGCCGAGGCCCAGTCCGTAGAAGTCATAGGCGTCATACATCTTCTCGCCCGAATCGACCTTGTTCACGCACAGGACGACGGGCTTTTTGGAGCGGCGGAGCAAGTCCGCGATCTCCGCATCATAGTCGGTGATGCCGGTCTGCGCCTCGCACATGAACAGGACCACATCGGCCTCCTCCACGGCGATGACCACCTGCCGGCGGATGGCATCCTCGAAAACGTCGTCCGAATTGGACGTATAGCCGCCGGTGTCGACCACCGAGAACTCGGTGCCGCACCAGTCGCACTTGCCGTAGTGGCGGTCCCGGGTCACGCCGGCCGTTTCGTCCACGATGGCCTGGCGCATGCCCACAAGGCGGTTGAACAGGGTGGATTTGCCGACATTCGGCCGTCCCACGATTGCTACTAAAGCCATAATCTAAACGGTCAAAAATTCAATTTCTAAATATACTCAAATTTTCGTCAAAAACAGGGCTTTCCACATTGAAAAAGTCCAGGACGGAATGGAAAACGTGATGCTGGGTCACCTCGGGGAGGTCCTTGAACCCGAGGGAAGGATCCGAAGTCCAGACCACGAAGGGGATCTCCAACTGCTCGCGGGGAGCCATCGAGTACGGGACTCCGTGCATGTAAAGATTATTCTCGCCAAGGGATTCCCCATGGTCCGACACATACAGCACGCACCCCCTCCGGCCGGTTTCCCGGACGGTTTCGATCACGGAATGGATGATCCAGTCGGTATAGACGAGACTGTTGTCATAGGCGTTGTTCAGCTCCTCTGGGCTCACTTTGGACATCTCCACCGTGCTGCTCACGGGTGTGAACACCTCGAATTCCTTCGGATAGTCCGTGTGGTACGAAGGCCCGTGATTGGTGTAGGTGTGGAGGACGCCGAAGACCTTGCCGTTCCCGCTTTCCAGGATTTCATCGATCAGACCGGCCAGCAAAGCGCCGTCATAACGGGGATCCGCGTCAGGCAGCCGTTTCCGAAGGTCGCCGATGGTCTCATACTTACGCACGTGCACCGGGGGCTCGCCCCAGTTGCTGGTGCGCCAGAAAACGTCGATGCCGGTCCGGTACAGATAGTTCGGCAGGATCTCGTAAAGCTCGTCCGTGTCCTTGTATTCGAGGATGGCCTTCACCCCGGCGGCGGTATAGGTCGCCGAGGCTTCCGCCACATAGGCCTTGACACTGTCCTTCACGGTGTAAGGGTTGGTTTCCTTCCCATAGCCGTACAGGGAGAAATGGTCCCTTCTCGCCGATTCACCGATGATGAGGATGCAGACAGCCGGGTCGTCGTCGGTCAGCGAAGCATCGGGAAGCGGAATTTCCTGCACGTTCTTCCGCTTTTCGGCCGCATAAAAACGGAATGAATTGACGATGTACGACCACGGCATCAACAGGCTGCCGAGCTCCGTGGAGTTGCGGTCGATCCAGGGCCAGTTCTTCATGTTTCCGAACACGAGCACGAGGAGCGCCGCCACACAGGAACCGATATAAGCCAGCAAACGTTTCCATGAACCGTACTCCACCTTCCGGCGGAACACGTAAATGCAAGGGAGAACGCACAGCAGAATGACATACAGGACAAAGGCGAATGAGAAGAAACCCGACGCCTCGCTGTATTGGGTCCGGAACACGTTCCCCATCATTTCGTCCGTTACCAGCACGTCGTAGGTGTTGACGAAATACAGCATCACGGCGTCCCCGAAAAGCGTGAAGGCGATCAGGAACTTCCCGAATCCCCGGAACAGCCAGACCAGCACGTAATAGAGCAGGAAATCCAGCACCAGCAGGAGCAGCAGCGCCGTCACGAAGATGACGACACCGTTGAACCCGCCGTCGATGTTCTGGATCACACGCCGGAAGAAAGGTACATGGAACGCCGCCAGCGTAAAGATGGCGAGTACGAGACTGTAGCCCGCAAGGCTTATTTTCTTTCCGAAGAGGCTCATCGTCTGAATTGTTTGACCAGCAGGAACACGGCCCCGGCGCCCAGCGCCAGGAGCAGCAGATTGAACAGGACCGTCAGCAGGATATCCACTTTCTGGGGCGCCTGATCGAAAGGCGATGCCGAAACGGAGGCGTCATAGCGGGCGAAAGGGTTGGAGTAAATGACCTCGCCCTCGGGGAAAAAAGCCGTGAGGCGGGCATAGGAATCCTCCGGCTTCATGGTATAAGCAATGCTGTCGCACTGCCTGACCAGGGCCAGCGTCCGATGATCCTGTCCGGTCACACGGATGCTGTCCGCTTGCTCGGACACGGTCATATAGACCGTCTCACCGTCCAGACCGATATCCTTCACAAACGGAAGGTCACGGTTCTTTTCGTACTTGAGGTCCCAATCCCCTCCGCCGTAATCCGGCACGCGCATCGCATAGAAACAACCGCTGAGAAGCGTTTCTTTCAGGTCCTCGTACCGGCCGGAAGGTGTGCACAGGAAATTGCACCGTACGGCGATGTTGACGGAATTGTCGATATGGTGGAAATCGTCGTTGGCCAGTCCGAAACTGTAGTGCCCGGCGCTGAGCGCCCAGTCCCAGTATTCGTTCTCCGTACTGATTCCGGTGTCCAGTTCCATGATCTCATAGCCGGAGAGCGCCTGCATGTGTCGGCGGGAAGTGCCGACCGTCCGGTAGGGGTGGTTGATCTGGATGAAATCCGATCCCTCTCCCAGCCGGTAGAGTTCGAACTGCTTCTGGGATGCCAGCAAGGGTACCAACGGATCATAATGCTTCACCCGGTCGCTGCCGAAAACCAGTTTATGGAACTTGAAAGGGCTGTAGCCCTGCTCGTACACATTGACCTGGAGCGCGGGGTCTGTGGGATGAACGGTGAGT
>JAEEGK010003463.1_pt1 | contig 39222 bp, 17 predicted proteins | sample 8958771 | NCBI WGS metagenome assembly JAEEGK01 (sample SAMN16246547, study PRJNA631951) | gut metagenome | biome: gut microbiome; feature: rumen; material: SC-attached | host: Bos | place: Iran: Karaj | collected 2018-10
TAATAGAATGAATATCTTTTTTATTTATATTATTATTATATGAATGATATCCTTGTCTTTGAGTTAATGATTTATTTCTATTATTCTGATAATCATTATAATAATTTTGTTCATTTGAATAATTTAAATCATAAAAAGATAAATTATTTCTATTATCATTAATACTAAGATTATTTTCATTAATAATATCATTATTAATACTAAAATTACCTTCATTATTATTAAAATCTTTATTATTATTATTAATCTTAATATTATTATTATCAATTATATAATTATTTAACTCTAAATTTTCATTTTGTTTATTAATTGTTTTAATTTCTTTATGATAATTTACTTTCCCTTGTTTTAATATTGATGACATTATTGCATTAACGGATTTACTTCTTTCTTTATTTGGTAATATTTCTGAATATAATAAATTTGAATTCTTTGAATTTTGAATTGTAGAATTTTTTTGAGGTAATATTGACTTATTTATTAGATTACTTTTTGATATTTTTTGTGCAAAAGAAAAAAATTGCATTTGATCAAATGCAAATATATTAGATTTCATTTTATTTTTAAAATTTTAAATTTTTAAATTTAATATTTTAAAAAAAATAAATAAATTTTTTTATAAAGAAATTTTAATTTGTAAAATTAATAACACTTAATAAAAAATAATTAAAATTTTTTTTTTATCTTTTTTTATTATATTTCATAAAGTAATATAAATCATTTAATAGAAGTATGTTTTATTACAATTTACTAATTTTTTGTTTAAAAGACAATTAATTAATTATTATTTGGTTCTGGATAAATTGATTTAGAATAAGGGAGATTTTGTAAAATATATTCTACAAAATCAAAATTTAATTTATCTTTTTTATTCTCTTCATTCAAATCAATAATTAAATCAATTGGTTTTTTCATTTTTAAAGCATACTTATAGAATATCTTATATTTATTATCATCCATAATATGAATCAATTCTTTGTTATCATTATAATAATTTATATTAAATTTATTGATGAGTTCTTTATATCTTATATTTAATAATATACTTATTTGTTGAGTAAATAATGAATAATTTTCTGGTAATGAAAAATTAATTTTTTCACCAAAAAAATTAAGAATTACTTCCATGGTTTCTTTTTATTTGAATATATTTAGGTTCTTTATTTTTATCATTATAAATTAAATATTATTCAAACTATTTTACACTATATTTGTTGAAAAATAATAATTTAAATAAAATAAAATAATAAATAATAATAAAATAAAAAATAAAACTAAATTATGTCTAATTTCAGTTATTTAAATAATTATGATACTTCAAAAAATAAAAAACCAACAAAAAGGGAATTATATCAACAAAAATTAAAAGAAAGAGAAATATTTACAAATAATTTCTTTGATAAATTTAATGATATAGGTGGAGGTGCGCCCTTAAGAAATAAAGATGGAACAGTTCAAACAACAAGAGTTTCAATGCTTAATCAAAATTATGAAGATTTAATAAATAAACAAAATTATTATAATAATTATAATTTTAATAATTATAATAATAATAATTATCAAAATTATAACAATAATAATAACATTTATAATAATAATAATTATCAAAATAATAATTTGAATCAATTAAATTTTAATTATAATAATGATTATCAAAGTTTTCAAAATCAAATGAATAAACAAATGCAGAATTATCAAAATCAAATGAATAATAATCCTTATAATTTACAATATATGAATTATAATTATAATAATAATTTAATGAATTATAATATGAATAATAATTTAAGACAAAATTCTTTTTTGAATAATTTTTATATGAGTAATAATAATAATAATTTACCAACTAATAGTTTTTTTAATTATTTAAATTATAAAAAATATAATACATATTATCAAAATAATACAAATCCAAATGAAGATAATAGTGTCTATTCTTTAAGAAATAATTCTGATTACAATAATTATTCTCAAAACATAAATAATAATATTACAAATGATAATAATTATAAAACATACTTTAACAACATTCCTAATTATAAATCATTTCTAAATAATAATTTAGATTTAAATAATCAAAATAATAATAATACAAAAATGAATGATAATAATAATTTTCACTATTCAGAAAATCCAAATCTTATTTCAAATATAAATCCAAATAATATAAATATAAATTATAATAATTATAATCCAAATTTAAATTATTTAAATGATAATAATAATCAAAATATAAATAATGATGTTAAAATTATTCCTCAAGATAATTTTGATAAAAATAAAATTATTGAACAGAAAAAAAAAATGAGAGATGAATGGTTGAAAGAAATAGAAGAAAAAAAAAAAAGAAAAGAAGAAGAGAAAAAAAAACAAATGGAATTAGATATGAAAGCAGAAGAAAAATGGAGAAAAGAAGTTCAACAAGCAAATTTAGAAGAAAAAATGGAAAAACAAAAAAAAATAGAAAAATTTAATAATTTTCAAAAAGAAAATGAAAGTTTAATGGAAAATAAAAAAAGGAAAAATTCTGGACTTAATTATTATGATAAAATATAAAATATTTATATATAAAAAGTGTAAAAAAATATATAATAATAATAATAATTAAATATTATTAATAAATTTAACATATTCTTTTATATTTAATTTCTTTATACTTAAAAAATATTAAAAATGAAAAATTTTCTTTTATATTATCTTCAAATAATAATAACATTAACAACTTCAATAAAAATATTAAAATTAAAATTTGAAAGAAACATAACATCAAATTTAACACCAAATAATTTAATGTCAAATTTATATAATAATGATATATTTACATATATTAAATTAGGTTCAAATTTAGAAAAAATTCCAATATCTTTTAAAATGAATTCTTTTCCTTTTTATATTATCACTTCTGAAACAAATCAATATAAGAATATATTTTTTCATAATGAAAAAAGTACTTCTTATTATAAAGAAAAAGATGATTTAAATACAAATTTTACAGATCAAGATTTTATAAAAGGAAAACTTTCTTCAGAAACAATATCCTTTAATAATGAAAATTCTTTTCAAAAAATAAAAAAATTTAATTTTATTTCAATAACAAATATAAATGAAAAAAGTATAATTAATGAAGCAGGAACAATTGGTTTAAATATATTAAATTCACATTCTAATCTAATTAATTCAGATTTTATTTTACAATTAAAAAATAAGCAATTAATTGATTCATATCCTTTTACTTTTAAATATACTGATTTAATTAAAGAAAAAGGAGAATTTATTTTAGGAAATTTACCTGAAGAATATGATAAAAATTATAATGCTAATAAATATAAATTTTCTTATAGTAAATTTTATATTGAACAACCAATTTGGGGTTTAGATTTAGAAATTGTTTATTTTAATAATGAAAAAATAAATAAATTAATTGATTTATGTTTTTTTCAAATTGAAATTGGTTTAATTATTTCTCCTAATTATGAAAAAGAAATTTTTCAAAAACATTTCTTTAATATAAGTAATTGTTTAGAAAAAAATTTTATAAGTGAAGATTCGAATCAATTTAATTACTTTATTTGTGATTCAAATGTTGATATTAAAAAATTTAATGATATTATTTTTTATAATAAAAACTTAGATATGAATTTTACTTTAAGTTATAAAGATTTGTTTTATAAATTTGAAAATAAATATTATTTTTTAATTGTTTTTTATCAAAATAAAAGGAATTATAATTGGATTTTTGGAAGTCCTTTTTTAAAAAAATATCAAATGATTTTTGATAAAGATAAAAAAGTAATTTCAATATATGAAAATGACGATAAAAAAAATTTTTCATTTGTTTATATTATTATTTTTATTTTAGTAGTTATTATTATTTTTCTTGTTTGTTATATTTCGTTTTATTTATTTAAAAATAAAAGAAAATTAAGAGCAAATGAAATTGAAGAAAATTTTGATTATCTTCCTCAATCTTAATTCTTTTTTAATTTAAATTATAATTTAATAGTATTTATATTTTATAAAATAAATAATAATAAATCAAATTATTTTTTGAATTAAAACAAATCAAACAAAAAATGTCAAAATTTATAAAAGAAAAGATTTTCATAATAAAAAAAGTGATCCATCAAAAAAAATGGTCAAAAGAAGATGATAAAAAACTATTAAATTTAGTAGAAAAAAATAATGGTAAAAATTGGAATAAAATATCAAAATATTTTGATAATAAAACACCATATCAATGTTTTAATAGATATAAAAGAATAAAACCAGGAATGAAAAAAGGTAGTTGGAAAAAAGAAGAAGATAACTTGATATTAAATTTAATATCAAAATATGGAAAAAAATGGTCGAAAATTAGTAAAATTATTAAAAATAGAAATGGAAAACAAATTAGAGATCGTTATTTAAATATATTAAATCCTAATATTAATAAAAAAAAATTTTCTATTGAAGAAGATTTTCTTTTAATTAATTTATATGAAAAATTTGGAAGTAAATGGTCTAAAATAAAAACTTATTTTGAAAATAGAACTTGTGATATGATTAAAAATAGATTTCATTGTTCTTTAAAAAAAAAATATGACGAATTTAATAAAATTAATAATAATAATATAAATTCAAATTTCAATTTTAAAGATTTTTTATGTCAAAATTCTGATTCTACTTATTTAAGTTCTACTTTTTGTAATTCTTATAATATTAATAATAATAATTTAAAAGATGATTCTTTGACAAATTTTAATTTAACTTATGAACCTTCTTTTTATTATAATGAAAATAAAAAAGGAAATTATGATTTAAAAGATAATTTTATTTTTTTTAATAATGATGAGTTAAATATTAAATTTGAAGATATATAATGAAATATTTTTGTAAATTAAAATTTGTATTTTAATACAATAATATGAAATATATAGATTTAGGTTAGAAAAATGTACAAGATAATATTTTTAAAATTTTTATTATTTATAATTATTATTTGGCTTTATAAATATTAATAATTGTTTACCTTTTTTTGGTTAATAAAAAAAATTAATTATAATATGTTATTATGATGAATTATTTAATAAAATTATTATATAGATTTTTAATTTGAAGAAAAAATATTTAGTTTAAATTTTTCTTTTATAGTAGTTTATGTATGTATATAAGATAATTAAAATTTTAGATAAATTATACATTTGTTAAATTTTTAAAAAACAAAAAATATTATTTTTATTAAATTAAAATTTTTTTAAACTAAGAAAGAAACAAAATTTCCCTAAAATTTTAATTTTATCAATAATAATAGAATTTTCTAAAATAGTGTCTTCAATATTTTATCATTATTATCTTTTTCTAAATTCAATAACTTTATAAATATTAAAAAATTAAATTTCAAAAATAAATGTAAATATATAATATAATTAATAAAAATTTTATATAATATTTTCCTATTTTCTATATATTATATTAAATAATTTAAAATTCATCTATATATTTTAATTATATTCTAAATATTTATTTTTAATATTATAACTATAATACTATAATCAAAAATCTTAATCACATTAAAAAAAAAACATAAACATATATTAAATATATAAACCATAATTTTTATTGATTAAAAATTTGTAAATATGGACTTCTTTTATATCTTCCAATAATATTTTTTCCTAAGATTGTTTTTACTTTTTTTTGTACATCATTTTCCAATTTTGTAGTAAGACTAAAATCAGAATCAAAACTTTGATTATTAGAAAAAACATCTTTATAATCAGAACTAAATGTCTTAACTCTAAAAATATTATTTTCATGATACTTTCTCAAACTTTTTTTATAATTTTTATAATTATTAGTCATTAATCTTCTAAATTTATCATCATTAACAAAATAACTACTTTTATTATATACATTAACAATATTATTTATTGTATTTATTCCATTCGAAATTAAATTTGGACTTAAATTATTATTTCTAAATCTTAATGTTTTTTTCCTTTTAAATTTACCTAAAAGACTCATAATTGAATTTTGATTTTTAATTAAAGGTTTTAATTCACTTTCTTCATTAAATCTTTTTTTTGTTATTTTTAATTCTTCTTTTGGACTTTGAATTCTTCTTATTATTTTATTATTAATAATAGGAGTATGAAATAAATTTTTATTACTTTTATTTTTTATATCATCATTATTGATTATATTATTTAAATTTGAATATACTTTAATTAATTTTGATTTATATGGATTTAAGTCAATTTCATCTAAACTTTGAAGTTTTGGATTTCTATATTTAAAAGTTCCTTTATTTTTTATGATTTCATTACCTGCAGTAATTATATAATCATCTCTTAAGTTTATTTGATCTTTTAATACTTTTATTTTTTGATCTTGTCTTTTTAATTCACATGCATTAATAAATTTTCTATGTTCTGAATTTATATTTTCTAAATATGAAGTATAATATTTAAATATTGAAATTAAATTTTTTGATTGAATTGAATCTTTATCTTTTTGAATTAATAATGAAATTTTATTTTGATAATTTATTCTTTTATTAAATAAATCTGATTGTAGAGTATAATTATTTGATAAGTTCTTTTTTTTATTTATTATTTCATTATTTAAATTATTAATTTCTTTTTTAAATAAATTAATATTTAAAGTTATATCATTTGCAATTTTAAATTCAATTTCCGAAATTTCATTTTTTAAATTTTCAATTTCTTTTTCTTTATCAATAATAGCTTTTTTAATTTTAATTTCTTCTTCAAAATTAGAAATAATATCTTTTTGAAACTTATCAAAATCATAAATATCATTTTCCTTTAAATTTTCCTTATTATTATTATTATCATAACTAACTAAAATATCATAATCACTCATATTAATTTTTTCCTTTTCCAAAATTTCTTTTTTAACACTATTTATTTCATTTTTTAATTTTTCTACAATTTGATTATATTTTTCATATCCAATATTATCATCATCAACAAAATTTTTTTTTAAATTAACTTTAACATTTCTTGCTTTATTTGCATAATTTAATGTAAAAATAGTTTCTTCTAAACAAAGTAAACTTTGACTTACAGTAGCAATCATTACAATTCTACAATTTCCAGAAAGTGAATCTTGTAAAATTCTTGTTAATTTTGAATCTCTCCAAGGAATAAAATTTTTATTATTTGAAGTTAATTTATTTATACAATTAGTTAATGCTAATAAACTTTTATTTATTTTTCCACTTTCATTATTTGATTTTGATAAAATTGATATTTTTTCACTTCCTGCTAAATCGACTAAGAAAAATTTACCAAAAGTATTTTTTGTTGAATTTTCACTTTTTATAAATATTTGAAGTATTGCATGACTTCTACTTGAATTTTCATTATTTAATGTTGAATTTTCTGTTCTTTTTTTATTACCTTGATTTAATAATTTATAAGTTTCTTCTGCATTATTAACTTTTTTAATTATTGCTCCTTGAATTATTATTCCTTTTTGAGGATCATTTCTTATTTCAATATTATTATATTTATTATTATTATTTATTTTATTACTAATTAAATTATTATTTTCATTATTAAAATTTAATAAATCTTTTAATTGTTCATTATAAACTTCAATATAAGAAATATGAACAGAATAATCTTTATTTTTTTCATTATTTAATTTTAAAAATAAATCATTAATTGACCTTATCATAATACCACTTTCTTTATTATTTCCAACCATAGTATAAGTCTTTCCAGAACCAGTTGCGCCAAATGCGAATACAGTTGCGTTAAACCCTTCCATTACTTTATTTATTAATTTTTCTGTTGTATATTCATAAATTTCTTTTTGGGTTATTTCTTCTGAAAAAATAAAATCAAATTCAAATTCTATTTCTTTTTGCTTTTGAGATGATATTATTTTTATTTTATCATTTTCTATTTGTAATGTTTTTAAAGAAGAATATTGGAGTTCTTTTTTATTTAAGGGACGAATTCTTACTGAAACTAACATTGTGCTTTTGGAAAATTTAGTTTCGAGATTCATTTTTTTATATATTTTAATGAATTTTTTCTGAAAAAAATATTTATAAAAGTAAAAAAAAATAAAAAAATTGATATTAATATATTTATTTATGGTTTATTTTTATAACTAAAATTATAAATAATATATATAATATTAATAAAGGAGTTTTTTATACTTTTTTAAATTATTTAAATTTTATCATCAGTATATTCACCAAAACAAAAGATTTATTTTTTTCTATTTTTATCATTAAATAATTATATTGAAGTAAGATTTTATTTTTCAATTTTTTTTTAAATATTTATTTCTTATTTTATTTATTTCTTTTACTATTTGTCTGATTTTTTTATTTATTCTTTAAATTATCTTTTTCTATATTAACTCATATATTTCCTCTTCTCCTTTTTTCTTTGTTTCTTCTCCTTTCTTTTCTAATTTTTTAACTTTTTCTTTTATAATTGTTAACTGTCTTTATAATATTATTTTTTGAGCTTGTAAATTTTCTAAATTATTTTCTAACTCATTAAGTTGATTTATTTTTTATATCCTTTCATCTATATTTTTTTTAGATTTTTTCACCCCCATCTTTTTGTCGTTTAATTAATTTTTCTAATTTTGTAATAGAATTTTCTAAAAATTTTTTCGTTTTTAGTTAAAGTATTTATTTTATTTTTTTTATTTTTTCTTGATCTTGTTTTTATATTTCTTCTTCTACTTTATTTAATTCTGCAACTATTAGTTAATTCAGATATTATTGATATAAGATATTTTGCATTTATAAATCTTCAATATTTTTATTTTATCTTTAACATCTTAAATAAATTTATTATTTCTATTTTTCAGTTAATTATTTGTTTTTAATAATTATTTTAAATTACCTCATCATAAATTTTTGTTATTATTATTATATTCCTTTATTGACAATAAAAAATTAATTTTATTTATTAATAATTATATATTATAATTATTCTTAAAGGGTAATTTATAATTATATATAATTTTAAATGAATAATATAATAAATAATTATATAAATTATATATTTTTATTAAAATAAAAAATTAATGCAACACCATATTATATCATTAGAAAAAATTATAATAATAAAGAATATAAAAAAAAAATTAAAAAAAACAAATTTACTATTTGTAAAAAAAAACTAAAAAAAATTAAAAAAAGAATAAAAAAGCCCAAAAAAAAAAAAAAACCAAATGAAAACCCTATTAATAATAAAACAATAAAAAAAAGTCAAAAAAATGAAAAAATCAAAACCAAAATCAAATACTCAAACAAAATCTCCAATAATCTACACAGTAACATTTAACCCAGCAATAGACTATATAATGCATATGTCATCAGAAATTTCAATAGGTAAAACAAACCGTTCAAATTATGAAAATATATTTTATGGTGGAAAAGGTATAAACGTATCAATGGTATTATCTCAATTAAAAATGAATACAACAGCTTTAGGATTTTTATCAGGTTTCACAGGAAAAGCAATAGATGAAGGATTAAAATCATTTGGAATAAAAAGTGACTTTGTTTTTTTAAAAGAAGGTTTTACAAGAATAAATGTTAAAATTAAAGGAATTGAAGAAACTGAAATTAATGGTGCTGGACCAAAAATTTCAGAAGATGAAGAAAAGAAATTATATGAGAAATTAGATAAAATTAAAAAAGATGATATTTTAATTATATCAGGTAGTATTCCTAAATCACTTTCTAATGATTCATATGAGAAAATTTTATCAAGATTAAATAATAAAGGTATTTTATTTATTGTTGATGCACCTAATAAAGATTTATTATTAAATTCTTTGAAATATAAACCATTTTTAGTTAAACCAAATGATTTTGAATTAGAACAAATTTTTAATTGTCAAATTAAAAATGATGAAGAAAGAGAAAAATTTGGGAAAGAATTACAAAAAAAAGGAGCTAAAAATGTTTTAATTACTATGGGAAAAGATGGTGCTTTGTTAATTGATGAATATGGGAAAAAACATAGAATTGGTGTTGCTAAAGGAAATGTTGTTAATAGTGTTGGTGCTGGAGATTCTATGATTGCTGGATTTATTGCTGGGTATTTAAAAGATAAAGATTATGGTCATGCTCTTAAATTAGGAACTGCTTGTGCTTGTGCTACTGCTTTTGGTGAAGGATTGGCTGTTAAAAAAGATATTGATGAAATATTGAAAAATTTGTAAATTTTGAAATAAGGTATTTTTTATTTTTATTTTTTTATTTATTTATTTTAATTTTTATTTTTTTTTTTATTATTTAGTTTATTATTTTATTTATTATTATTTATTATTATTTTTTATTTTAGTTTTTTATGAAATTTTATTGTTAAATTTTTTTTTTTTTGTTTTTTATATATTTTTTTTTTTAATTGGAAAAAATGAAAAAATTGGTTTTTTTATTATTAATTAATATTATTTTTACATTTGATAATGTTTCAAAAGAATATATTGATTTAATTAATTGGGTAAAATCAAATGGAGGTAAAATATCAGATAAAATTACAATAAATGAAAAGGAAAAAAATAATAGATATTTATATGCAAAAACAAATATAAAAAAATATGAAGAATTAATATTTATTCCAGAGTCTTTAATTTTATCTTTTCAAAATAAAATGATATCAAAACATTGTCGAAAAATGTATGGTTTATCAAATAAACATGATTTTGATTGTTTAGTTTATTTTTTATTAATTGATATAGAAAATAAAAAAAGTTTTTTTTCTCCTTATTATAATTATTTACCAAAAGTAAATTTAAATACTTTAGGATTTAATTATTCAGGAAAACAAATATTATATTATAGAAATACAGGAATTGATAAAGAAATAAGAATAGCACAATATTGTTTTGATAATGCATTAGAACCTTTAACAGATTATTTTCAAACTAAAATTAAAATTGATGATAAATTAATAGAAAATTTTAAAAAAAGTTTTTTTATTGTTTCTTCTAGAAATTTTGTAAGAAATGAATCAAGGAAATTAGTTGCAATAAATTGTTTAGTTCCTTTATTAGATTTAATTAATCATAATAATACTTATAATACAAATTATAATTTTACTAAATTTAGAAAAGGTTTTATTTTATATTCTGTAAAAGATATTACTAAAGGAGAACAAATTTATAGTCATTATGGTAAATTAAATAATATTGAATTATTTGTTAGATATGATTTTATTGATAAAGATAATATTTATAAATGTGATGTTGAATTTTTTATTAAAGAAAATAAATATAGAATTAAAGGAAATGTTAATAAGGATAATTTGAAGAAGTTAATTAATAATATTTGTTTAGATTTTAAAATTGAAAAAAAGGAAAGTGTTAACTTTATTATTTCTGGATTAAAGGAAAAGAAAATATTATTAAAGAATATTTTGAAAAATGAAACAAATTTAGATATTAAAAATATTTTAGAAGAACAAATTTCCACAATTAATAAAGCATTAAATATAATATTTCAATTATAAAAGTATTTAAATTTCTTATTAATTAACTTTAATTACTTATAATAAAAAATTCAAAATTTAATTAATATAATTATTTTAATTAACATTAAAAAAAAGAATTTATTTGAAATAGAAATTTATTTCCCTATATTTATAAATTTACTTATAAAATCATCAGTATTATTATTATAAGAAATACTATTTTTTTTTTTATTCATCATTGCATTTTTAGCATAAGAACCAGTATATTTATTATTGTTATTACTATTTAAATAAGAAATATTATTTTTATTTTTCTTTCCAGAAAAATCTTCATTATAATTATTAATTGAAAAAATATCAGTAGAAGAAGATCTTCCAGAATTAACATTATTATTATTAAGTATTATTTTTGAATTTTCATTATTATAATTTTGAATAAGATTTTTAGAATTTAAAATAGAAATTATTTTATAAATATCATTCTTTATTAAAGGATTATTTTTAGCTATTTCTTTTAATAAATTATTTCCTTTATTTAAACTTTTAATATAATCATTAATTTCTTTTTCATTTTTATCATTTATTTTTTCTAATTCAGAATTTTGTTCATTTAATTGATCATTTTCTGATTTAATTGAATTTAAAATTTCATTTTGTTTTTCTAATTCATTAATTAAATAATTTTTTTCATTTTCAATTTCTCTTATTTTATTATGTAATTCTAATCCATTTGATAAACTTTTAACAATTGAATCAATATCAATTTTTCCTTCTTTATTTTCACAACTTGAAGAAATAAATTTTTGAGAAACTAATTTTAAAATATTAATTTGATTTTCTTGTTCTTTTAAAATTTGTTTTAATTCTTTTATTTTTTCATCTGCATTTAACATTATTAAAGGAATATTATCAAAATCATTTTTATTATTATTAAAATGATTTTTTTCCATTTCATAAGGTAAATATTTTTTTCTAATAATATTATTATTATTATTATCATTATTAAAATTTTTATTAATAATATTTTTATTAAAAAATTCATTTTCTTTTTTTATATTTTCAGGTAATAAAATATTATTTTCATTAATAAAGTTATTAATATTAGAAATATAATTTTCCATTTTTTCAATTAAATCTTCTTGTCTAGAATTAATTTTTTCATAAGTTTCATTTTCTTCTTGTAATTGAACAATATTTTCATCTCTTTCATTTAATTTTGAAGTTAAAGTTATCATAATATCTCTTTGTTTAATTAATAAATTTTTATATCTTTCAACTTCAAATTTATCATTTTCTAATTTTAATCTTTCATTTTCAAATTCTTGAAATTTACTATCAAATTCTTTTAATAAAATATTTTGTCTTTCTTCTAAAGCAATTCTAAAATGAGGTGAATTTTCAATTAAATTTTTTTTTTCTCCTCCAATAATCATTTGAGAATTCATTAAAGCAATTTTCATTTCTAATTTATTTTTTTCTTCTCTTTCATTTAAATATTTTGATGAAGTTTCTTCTAATTTTTTTAAAACTTCTTTTTTATCATTTTCAGCTTTTTCTAATTCAATTAATAATAAATTTTCATTTAATAATTTATTTTTTTCTTCTAATTCTTCTTTTAAAAATTTTAATTGAATTTCATATTGACAAATTAAACTTTTATGATTAAAATCTTGATTAATAATAGGTTTATTTTTAATTTTTTTTGCTCTTTTCGCAAAAAGTAAACTAGATAAATTTTCAGAAAAAAAATCTTGACAAGGACTAATCATAGTAATCATAATAGTTTTACAATTTCCTCCTAATGAATCTTCAAGTAATCTTGTTAATTTAGAATCACGATATGGAATATGTAAATTTTTCTTATTTTCACTTAAAGCATTAATTACATTTCCTAAAGCACTTAAACTTTTATTAATTCTTTTACTTTCTTCTAATTGTTTTCCCTTCGCTCCAGTTATTTTTATTCTTTCTGACCCAGCTAAATCAACTAAATTTAATTTACCTATTTTTGTAATTGATAATTTTTCATCATATTTTATTAATTGTTCAACTGTTATTATAAAAATTGCATGTGAACGTGATGAAACATCATTCATATTTGTTGCTGATGTTGTTCTATTTAAAGCACCTTGTTCTAAAAGTGAATAAATATCATTTGAATTTCTAACAACCCATTCACTTAAATTTTCAACATAAATTCCTTTTTTTTTATCTTCTCTAATATTTAAATTTTGTCTTTCTGGTTTTAATAAATCACTAATATTTTCATTATATAATTGAAGATAACTAATACGAATAATAAATTTAGTATTATTATTAGAATTATTTTCAATATTTGAAAATATTTCTTCAACTGTTCTAGGAACTAAACCACGTTCATTATCATTTGGATCATAAGTAAAACCTTCCATTGTATGAGTTTTACCTGTTCCAGTTTGACCATAAGCAAATATTGTTGAATTATAACCTTCAAGTACACTTTCAACTGATGAATGAGCTGTTTTTGAATAAACAAATGATTGAGATGATGACATATCAAAAATATAATCAAATGTAAATGTGTGATATTGAAATAATGATGGTGATGTTAAAAATTCTGATTGACGGTCTTTTTCTGATATAGATATTCCTAAATATTCTATTAGAGAAAGAGATGTTGATGATTCTGATACTGATGTTATTGGACGAAATGGAAGGTTTGATGGAAGTTCACGAGGAAGAGGAGGACGAATACGTATCATTACTTTTAATGATGTTGATGAGGATTTTGGTGTTGTCATTTTTTTTTTTTTTTTAAATTTAATTTTTTTTTTTATTTTGTTTTTGATTTATTGAAATTTTAAAAATTTTTTATTATGAATTCATAAAATTTTGAAATAAAATAATAGTTATTTAACTTTATTAGCACAATCCTAAACATCTGCAAAGGATATCTTTATTTTTTCCAATGGGGCAAGAATTTCCTAAAGTATAATAATTTAGAACTTTTGTATCTTCTTCTGTCTCATCATCAATTTTTTGTATATCAAAAAATTTATAAAATAATTTCTTTTGATATTTTTTCTTATTTAATAAATCTTCAATATCATTATAAAAATTCTCATTATGAAAAGAATATAATTGTATTCCATTAAAAACTTCATTATAAATTCCATGAACACATTCTTTTTTATTATTATTTTCTTTACAAGTGTTAATTTGTTTTATAAATTTTATAGCATTTTTAAGAGTTTCCTTTTCTACATTAACTTTTAAATCTTTTTGAATTTGATGCAATAATTCATTCAATATTACTTCATCAAAAAAATTTTTTGGTTTGGTTTTTGAATTATCCAAAAAAATTCTTGAGTTTATTCCTATAATTAAAAGTATAAAAATTTCAATCTTTCTCATAATAATTTTTAATTATTTTTTAATGAGATATCATTTAAGTAATTTTTTTTTTCTTTTATTTATTGAATAAATTAAATATTTTTTTGGCTTCAATGAAAAAAAATAAATTTAATTTATATTATAAATATGTAAATATATATATATTATTTTAATTATTTAACTTTCTTTATTTTATTTCATTATTATTATTTTTATTTAATAAAAACCATTCAATAAAAAATTTTTTTTGAAAAAATTAGAAAAAAATATATAAATTTTAATTGTTTTAAATTAAAGAATATTTAAATTTACTTACTGAAATATTTAAATTAGTTTAATTATATAGATTATTATAATAAAAAACAAAATATATGTTTTTATTTTTTTAATAGTTTTATTTAAAACTATGATTAAGATAATTTGATTGCTTTTTATTAAATAAAAAGTTTTAAATTAAAATTAAATGTGATAGTTTTTCAGTTATAAATAAATACTATCAAAAAATAATTTCAAAAAATAATAATTTAAAATAATCATCAAAATAACTAAAAATATATGAATCAAGAAAGTCAAAAAATTAAAAAACATCGTCAAAAAAGTTTAATTCATATATCAACCCAAATAAATGAAAATGAAAATCAAATATTATCAAATTTAAAAATATCAAATGAAGATTATAAAAATAAAAAACTATTTTGTATATTTCATAAAAATTCAATATTGGAAAAATGTCTTGGAATAAGTTATGTAGAAATTGATCAAATAAAAATTCAATCCCAAAAACAAATAAAAATTTTTTCTGGTGACTTTCCTCTTTTTAATATATCATCTTTTCCTCTTTTTATATCTAAAATAGAACCAGATTTAATTTTATTACATTGTAGTTTAGAAAGTAAAATAAATGAAATATTTCAAAATGAAAATTTGAAAGAAAAAATTATTCAAATATCAAATATTAATATACAATATAAATTTATTCAAACAATTCTTTTAAATTATTTTCAAAATCATTGTAATTTTAATAATATTTATTCAAATAGTATTGTTAGTCAAATTTTATCTTCTTTATCTTTTAATTCCCAATGTGCTTTATACACAATTTTTAATTTAATTTTAAAATATCAAAATTCAACTGAGAATTTTCAATATCAAATTAATTTTGAAAGAATTAATTTTGAAAATATGCTTTTTGTTTCAAATAAAACACAAAAAGAATTAAATATTTTCAATGAACAAATACATCCTAGTTTAATTAAAGGATTTGGTAAAAGTAAAGAAGGATTAAGTTTATATAATTTATTAAATAAATGTCAAACTAATCAAGGAAAAAAATTATTAAAAAACTTTTTAGAATTTCCATTAGAAAATGGAGAACAAATTGAAAAAAGATATGAATGTATTAATGGTTTTATTAAAATAAATAATTATTCATTTATTAAAGGTATAACTAATGAATTATCACATATTAAAGATTTTGATATTTTAATAAAAGAATTAAAAGGTTTTATTGTAAATTCTAAAACTTGGAGTTCATTTTTTTCAACTTTATCTTCTTCCCTTAAAATATTAGAAATTTATAAAAATAAAAAAAATCAAATTGAAATTATTGATGATTACTTTGAATTAATTAATTGTGAGAATTTAATAAAAATATATGACTTTTTATTTAATTGTTTTGATTTTACAAAAGGAAAAAATATAGAAATTTCAATTAAAAATGGAATAAATGAATATTTAGATGAATTAAGAACACAATATATTGAAATAGATAAAATTTTACAAGATTATGCATTGAAATATAAAGAAAAAATTCCTAAAAATTCCTTTATTGATAAATTTATGTTTATGTTTATTCCTCAATTAGGTCATATGTTTGCAGTAGCAAAAAATGAAAAATATAATCAATATATTAAAAAACAATTTATTAAATTAATTAAAGAAAAAAGTTCTGAAAATAATAATAATTATAATAATGAAGAAAGTGAAATAAATACTTATTCATCAAATAAAAATACTTCTTCTAATTTAATGTCTTCTTCAAATTTTGAAAATGAAAAAAATGAAATGACTCAAATTAAAGAAGAAGAAAATGAACAAGAAGATTTAAGTGAAAAAAAAATAGATATTAAAAATAATGAAAATGAAAATGAAGAAGAATATGATTTTGATATATCAAATTATGATGAGACTTTAATATTAAAAAAACTTACTTTCCCAAATTTAGAATTAAATTTTCAATTTCATGATGAAGATATGATATATTATAAAAATGAAATAACAAATAATTTAGATAAAAATTATGGTGATTTAGCAGGAAAAATAACAGATTGTCAAAATGCAACTTTTAGGGAAATTTCAAAACAAATTTTAGAATTTGAAAATGATATTTTAAATTTGAATTTATTTATTTCTTATTTAGATGTTTTTATTCATTTTTATATTATAAGTGAAAAATATGAATTATATAAACCAAATTTAATTTCTTTAATTAATAATAATATTTTTAGTTTTGAAAAAGGAAGAAATTTAATTACAGAAATGACTTTATCACAAATGCAATATGTTAAAAATGATTTTTTTTCAAAAAAAAAAGATATATTTATCATATATGGAAATGTTAATTCTGGAAAAAGTAATTTTTTAAAATTAATTGGTTCAATTGTTTATTTAGCACAAATTGGTTGTTTTGTACCAGGAAAAAATTTTAATTTTAATCCTTTTAATAAATTATTATCAAGTATTCAAATAAATGAAAGTTCAATTGAACATATGAGTGGATTTACTATTGAATCAAAAGAAATTAAAAACTTATTAGATATCTTTTATGAAGATTTTAATAATGAAAATAAATGTAATTTACTTATTTTATTAGATAATCCTTTTAAAAAAACTAGTGAAAAAAATCAAAATTGTTTATTATCTGGAATTATTAAATTTTTTACTAAGTGTATTATAGAAAAAAAAAATAATAAAAATTGTAAAATTTTTATTTGTGTAAATGAAGAAAATAAAAATTTTTTAATTAAAAATAATGTTGTTGATTTTAATATTTGTGATTTTTATCATATGAAAAATAATATTAAAGAAGGTAAATTTATTAATTTATTTCAAATTGAAAAATGTAATATTGATGATTTAAAAATTGAAAATGATAATAATAAAAATTCAAGATTATTCCTTGCTAAAGATAATGGGTTAGATAATTCATTATTTTTAAGAGCTTTAGAAATTCAATCTATTTTAAAAAAGAAAGAAAAGATATTTCCTAATATTGAAAAATTAATAAAAGTTACTTCTAATTTAAATATTAAAGTTAATGATTTAAAAATATCTTTTAATAATTATTGTAAATCAGAATTAAATATTATGGATAATTCAAATGAATTTAAATTAATAGATCAATTAAATGATTTATTTATATAGAATATAAATTTTAATATAAAAATTATTCTTTTTTTAATAATATATAAATGTCGAATTTAATATTATTAAATATTATTATTTTATTATAAAAAAAATTGGTTCTAAGAAAAAATTAACATAAATTCCTTAATTTACGCTTTATTTTTACTTAAAAAGTAGAATTTATAATTAGGAAAACCATATGTTTTATTTTGTTTTTCATTTATAGGAGGCAAATTTACAGTATTAGATTTATTTATTGAAATATTTGATTTAATTGAATTCTTAGACAATATTTTTCTTTCAATAAAAGAATTTGTTTTAGTTGGTCTATAATTATTAGAACTATTTGTAACATTATAAATATTTGAAGAATAAGATTTACTAATATTAAAAGTATTATTTTTTAAAATCGAATTTGTAGTTGATAAACAAAAATGGGTATAATATAAACTATCATTTCCATTAAAAGGTTTATTTTTATCTCTTCCAAAAAAACTACTAATATTATCCATTTCATGACTTTGTATTTTTTTTGAATTATTTAAAAAATTATTATTACTATTATTATTACTAATATTATTTAATTTATTTTTCTTAACATTATTATTTTTAAAAATATTATCATTAGAATTTTTATTACCCATATCTTTTAACAAGTGAACTTTTCCAATTTTAAAAGCAACTTTTTTAGCAAGATAATATTTATAATTATTTAAAGCTCCAATAAATAAACCTGACTTTAATTCAACAATTCTCATAACTGCATTTCTAACATGTTGTTCTCTAGAAATCATTAAATTAAAAATATTCTTTGGAATAAAATACAAAATTGCATTTTTACTTTGACAAATTGCATTAAAATGATATATATCATTTTTATAGTTATAACAATCATTTAAACCTAAAATTTCAAAATTGTGAAATTTTCCTAAAACAATTTCTTTATTTCCTTTTATTTCTTCTGCATATTCTTTACTTTGAAAAATTGGATTTGAAAAATCTGTTTTCATATTTTCATTTTCTAAATTTTTTTCAGTTAAACATGAAATATATTCATAAAATCCATTTAAAGAATTTTGAAGAGCTACAATTAATCCATTTAATTCATCCATTTTTCTATTTGTTGATATCGAAATTTCTCCTTCTTTTATTAAATATACTCCTTCATAAATTGAGCCTTGAGAAAAAATTTTTTCTCCATATTCAAATTGTTTATATATCATATATTTAGAATAATTCAAAGAGAAATACAATTGATTAAAACCACTAAAAAGATAAAATTTATTATAGAATTCTTTAAAAATATTAATCATTTTTTCTTTTATTAATTTGAATAGTTTGGCTGATTTATATTGTTTTTTATCAATATAACTTAAATCTGAATTTTCATAAGAAATATATGTTTTATATTCATCTTGAGTACATTCTTCAGATAAATTACCAATAAATCTTCCTTCATTTATTTTTCTTACTAATTCATAATGTGGTATATAAAAATATTTTTTTATTGTATTTTCAGTACTTTTTTTTTTTAATTCATTTTCTACTACTGATGCTTTAATATAATTATCAATTGAAGGTACTTTATCTATTCTATCTAAATTAAAGCCTAATTCAATTAATTCTTTTTTGGCATGATATTTTAATATTTTATAATCAAAATTATTTGAATCACAAAATTTCTGAAGTGAATTCATATTTTCAATATTTAATTGTTTTTTATTCATAATAAGACATCTATGAACAATTTCTTTTTCTTTTAAAATATTCATTTTTATTAAATGTTTAATATATTCTTCTTCAGTTAAACATTCATTTTTAATTACTAAATGTAATTCAATACAACTTCCACTTAAAACTAAAAAAAATAAATTTGTTTTTTCTGCTGGACGTTTAATTATTGAATTTTTAGGAAAATATTTATAAAAAAGAATCCAAGAAAATTCCATTAATAAATTTGATATATTTTTTTCTTCTTCTTTTAATGATATAAAATAAAAAAACTTTTCTAGAGAACTTAACCAAGGAATTGTCTTTTTTATTTCTTCATTTTTTCTATTTTGAGGTTCAAATTTTAATATTGATATACATGGAATTACTGGATCTATGCTACTTTCTGTTAGTTTTAAAAATAATTTTGCTGCAAATGTTTTACTACTAAAAAAAGTATTTCTTTTTGATGTTTTTCTATTCTCATTTCTCTTTATTGAAGGATTCATTTTTTATTTATTTATTTTTACTTTTTTAAATATAAATTGTTATTTATTTTTTTTATTATTGTTTTTATTATTAAAAAATAACTTTATTAAAATCATTTATTTTTTCAACTATTAATATTATAATATATATTAATTGTATAATATAAATATATTTTATTTATATAAAATTGAATTTATTAAACATTTATTAAAGAAATTAACTTTTTCATTTTCTTTTCCAAATTGTTTTAAATTTCCAATATAAATTACAGTAATTATAAGCATAACAATAATTTGAACAAAAAAAATAATTGATTCACCTAATATTATTTCTTCTCTATAATAATTAAAATCCTTATTAAAAACAGTTAAATAAATAATAGATAATTTCCTAGTAATTTTTACATTTTCAAATAAAGAAGCTTTAAAAATATAATCATTAACTCTTTTTAAATTTGATTCTTCTGTTCTATTATCATTAAGAAAATCTTCATAATAAGAAAGTAAAGTTTGATAAATTGTATCAATTGCAACATTATATCCTTTTAAATTAATTCCATTTCCAATATGAATACATTCATTATATAAACTTTCATTAGAATATCTGGTTAAATTTATAAATTGCATTATTTCAATATTTTCTTTATTTTCAATAATATAATTAGAAAATTTTGAACAAAAATTATTTGAATAAAATTGTTCATGTATTTTTTTTAATTTAATTAAGTGTTTGTTTATTTTACCAGATGGAATTTTTTCTAAACGACTTTTAATTATTGAATAACAAGTTTGACTTTCAATAAAAATATTATGAGTATAATTAATTTGCATATGAGAATTAAGTGTTTCACAATCAGAAGTAAATTCATTTCCTTGATAATAAAAAATTAAAGGTTCATTTTTTAATAAAATAAAACCATAAAAAAATACAAATTGAATATTGTATTTTAAAAATAAAAAAATATCATATTCCATTTGAATCATTGATTTTGTATTATTAATAAAAGTTATTGATAAAAGAATTTGAATTGATGCAATACTTATATTTATTATTATCATTATAAATAAAAAAAGAAGAAAATTAAAATATAAATATGGTTTATTTAAAAGTGTTTTACCATTTAATAAATATTTCTTTTGTAATTCATTTTCTTTTTCATTTTTTATAAATTGATTTTTTGAAACATTTTTACTTTGACTTAAATTATTTTTATGATCTTCATTTAACAATTTTAAAGATGATTTATGTGAAATATTAGAACGATTTGTATTCATTAAATTTACATTTGATTTATTCATAGTAACATTTGATACATTTGTAAAAGAAGGTAAATTATTATTTGAATTTGTACTTTTATTTACATTAGTATTATTATTATAATTACCATTTGTGATATTAAGAGAATTATTCATTGTACTATTATTTAAATTTAGATCTTTATTTTCTTTTAATTGATGAAATATTGATTTTCTTTCTTTAAAATTAAAACTTAATTTATTTGAATTAATTGGCATTGAATTTCTTGCTATTTCTTTTAATTGTAAATTAGATGAGAATATTAAACTATTTTTTTTTAATGTTACATTATATGATGATTGCTTTTTTAATATATTAAATAATCTAGGAGAATCAACAATTTTGGATACATTAAAATTTTTTGATAATTCAAAAATTTCATTTCTATTTTCCAATATATCTTTTTGAATATTTTTAAACAAATTATCATAATGAAAATTATTTTTAATTTTAAAAGCTTGTACTTTAATAGAATCAAATCTTTCATATTGTTCATTAATTATATTTGTCAAAATTAATTCATCAAAATTATTTTGTATAATCTCAATATTATCTATTTTTTCATTTATATTATTATCTTTAGAATAATTTTCTATATAATTTAAAATTAAAGTAATTTTGAGATTAATATAATTATTAAAAAAGCGAAGTCTAATATAACCAAGAAAATAATTAGAAAAAAGAACTAAAGTTTTTCTTAAAAAAATAAAAAATTGGATAAGAGTAAAAATAGAAAAAGCAATTTCTGTAATTAAAACCATAACAGAAACTTTTTTTTGAAGAACAATTTCTCCAATAATAATTTTATTAAAAAAAACATTTTGTAATTCACTTGCAATAAAAGTAAAATATAAAGAAAAATTTTCTAAAAATTCAACATATGATGAAGCTTTATCTAAATATTCAATTTTACTTAATGTAAAATTATTAATCATACTTTCATTATAATAATAATTTGAATTATTATAAAGAATATAAATTTTTCCATTTTCTAAAATTTCATTTAACATAACATGAACATAATTATGAAAAACTTGATAATCAAAAAAATCTTTACTTCCATTAATTAAAGGAAGTGAATAATTTCCTATTACTTTAGTACGATTCAAAAGATATTTTCTTCCTTTATAATTATTAGTCATAAATTTTCCATATGAATTACAATAAGTAATATATTCTTTAATTCTTTCATTTAATTCTTCAATATTAAATTCATGTGAATTATTAAAAGTATCATTCCTCATTTCTTTATGTAAATTATTTGATATAAATTGAATTTGTAAAACTTTTAATAACATTTGATTTACTATTTGAACATACATATTTCCAGCACCAAATGAAATCACATATTCTTTTAAATTTAATATTTCATTTATTTTAATTATGAAAAGTATGATTAATATTATATAGAATATAAATGATATAAATGATGGGGAATATTGTTGAATAAATTTATATTGATATATTTTTACCATGAAACTAGCTTTTAAATTCTTTTTGGACATTTCATTATAATTTAATATTTCTTTTTCTTCTTTATCTTTTATTGTCTTTTCATCTTCTATTACATTTAAATTATTTTTATTATTTTTATTATTTTTATTTGTTTTATTTATTGAAATTAGAAAATATTTTTTTAAAAGAATAATACACATTTGATTAATATTTTTAACTTTTTTTAATAAAAACCAAAATCTTGATTCTTTATCAAAAGTTTGAGGAGGATTTAAAGCAATTGCTTCTAAATTTGTAATAAATGAATTTTCATTTTTTTCGAGTTGAGTATTTGAAGTTAATTTTTTCGTATCTTGATTAATTAAATCTTCTAAATATAAAATATTAGTTTCATTAGTCATTAAATGTGATTTTTTCAATTTAATAAAGAAATAAAAAATATATAAACATTTTTCTTTATCATTTGTAATTTGAAAATTCCTTTTTTCAAAATAACCAGTTACAATAAAAGAAAATTTAATTTTTAATAATGTTTCTTCAAAAGTTCTTAATTTAATTATTATTTTAGAAAATTCATCATCTGAAATTTGACCAACTTCTTTGTTAAATAATGCATTAATATTATCTAAAACTTTTCCTAAATCAATTTCAAAATTCCCTTTTTTTTTTAATTTTCTAATGTGAAATATTTCTTGAACATAAATTTTATATTGTTTAAAAATAATAGTATTTAAAAAAAAAAAATCTTCAAATCCATGACTAATATGATTTATTCTTCCATATTTATTAGTAAATAAAAAACAAGATCCAGTCAAATTATTTTGTAAATCTTTATTAAAATTCAAACTTTTTTTTTTTTCTAATATTTTTTCTTCTTTTGAATCTTTTAATTGAAAAAAAAATTGAATTCCTTTTGGTGTTGATAAAGCAAGTCCTTTAAAATCAAATATTGAAACATAATTAAATTTATCTTGAAGACATAAATATTTCAATTGTAAATATTCAGTTCCATTTCTTAATCCATTTCTAAAACAAAATAAATATGATTTAAAAAAAGCTTTTGGAAAAAAATCAATAAAATCAAAATCATTTAATTCATTTCTTTTATAATTTAATTTTTGAATCAATTCATCTGATATGTAATTTATTAAAAATTTATATTTTCCATTTTTGTGTTTTAATTTTATTGTTATTAAATATCTTTTTTTATCATCATCTAATAATGATGATTGGTTTGAAAAAAAATTTTTCATTGATGTCATTATTTCTCCTGGAATTTCACTTATTAAAAAATCAAATGGAACTGTTATTTTCTTAATTGGAAAAATTACTGTACATTTTAATTTATTAAAAAGAATTTTTAATTTATTTAAATTAAATTGATAGTCATTTGAATAATTTTTTATTAATAAAGAATATTCATTAAATGATATATTATCTTCATTAAATGTTTTCATTATATATTGAAAATTTATAAGCATCGTTTTAATACATTTTTCAATTTTTAATATTATATTAATTGATTCAAAATTATTTGTAAATCTAATAATATTTTTAATTTCATCTTCTTTTTCTTTTCTAATATTAACATAATTTTCTAATGTATTTTTTTTTTTTAATGAATAAAATTCTAATATTCTACTTTTTAAAATATATAATTGAAAATGTTTTAAGAATGATATTTTTATAGTTTTATTAAATTTTATTGTTTCAATTAAAAATAAACATTTAAAATATTCATGTTCAAAAGCATAATAAAATGTAATTATTAATAAAACTATTGTGTAATATTTTTTTGAATAATTAATATTTATAAAAGAAATATTTTCAAATCCATAAGAAAAATATTGATATAATATTGGACATTCTTCTTTTAAATATTTGTTTTTTTTTATTGGTGCTTCGTTCTTTTTCATAAAAGTAATGAACAAACTTATTTCTTCTTCAAATTTATCAAAATCATATATGTGACAAAAAAAACATTGTTTTTCTTCTTTTTTACATTTTGGAATATGAATCTTAGTTTGAAATGATTTATTTAAATGATTTAATATTATTTTTATTTCATCTGGTTTATCCATAAAATAAATTAAATTGAAAACTTTAATTATATTATTATTATATGTTCCATATGCATTAAAATTAAAATTTGAAAAATCTTTTTTCATAATATTAAATTCAATTTTAAAATATATATAAGTTAAAATAATTGATAAACAAATTTCAATCAAAATTTTTATTACTAAAATAGATGTATCTTCTTGTAAAATAAAAGATTTATTTTTATAGTATTTTTGTAAAGCAAAAAATTCAATTATAATTGAAGAAAAACACAAATAATAAAAAAATTTCATAATATATTCAATATTAATTCTATAATAATAATGAGAATGATCAAAAAAATCAAATAAAAATATAATAACCAATAAAATTCTAATTATAAATTTTATACAAATCATATATTTTTCTTTAATATTAAATTCTATTTGAATAAAAATTTGTAAAAGAGAGAAAATAAAAGTTAATAAATCTAATTTTCCAATTTCATTTGTAAAAATTGAATTATTCCCAATAAATGTAAGTTGTTCAAGTAAAACACTAGATAATAAAATATCTATAAAAATTAAATAAATAGTTGAAAGTGAAATTATTATTATTGTTAAAAAATAAATAGGATTTGAAATTGTATTTTTTAATTTATCATTAAAAATAATCTCAGTAAATATTGAATATAAATATGGATTACAAATATATAAAAAAATATTTGATTTCCTTAAAAGAGAAATAAAATTTATATTTTTATTATATATCATAATCCTCATTAAGGTAAAATAATTAAGTAATACTATTATAAAACAAATATATAAAATTATATAAAAAAAAACAATATTATTCAAATTAAAAATAATTTCAGATAAAGTAAATTTTCTTATGTAATATGATATTCCATATTTTTTACTTATTTTCCAATCATGAGTTATTAATAATAAAGGTAAATATTTTATTATTATTGTTAATGTTGATATTTTTTTATTAATTGAGATTTGTCCTAGAAATTTATATATTTTATGGTATTTATTTTTATGATAATCATCCAGATTATTTTCCATTTAATTATATTATTTTCAAAAAATTATTATTCAAATGATTTATTTTATTTAAATCATTTTGGCTAAAAAATCTTTTTAAGAAAAATAAAGCATATACGTTTTTTATTTATGAAATTATATAATATTTTTTTATAAAAAAATTTTATTTTCTTAATTTATATTGATATTTTATTAATTTGATATTATGAATAATTAAGATAATATATTATAAATATGAATATAATTAAAATTTTTTTAATTTATAATTTAATTTTTTTATCATTATTAATTTTTGTAATCAAAAAACATTGTCCTATATTTTATTTAATATTATCAAAAGAAAATCATTTCAAACAATATTTATTCACTAAATTTTTAATTATTAAAACCCCATAATAAATAAAAACAAATAATAAATTTGTACTAATAATAATTAAATATCAACCAAATTTTTAAATATATTTACTTCAAAAAAACTAAAAACCATAAAAGTTAAAATATATTTAAAAAAAATAAAAAAAAATGTATTATAACAAATTCCAAACAGGAGGTTCATTAGAATTATACAATCCAACAAATAAAGAATTACTTGATTCATGTAATTTTATAGGAAAATGTAAAAAAATATATGATAAATCAATAAAAAGTTATATGCATTTATTAGATAATGGAGGAATATCAAAAATATCAATTCCAAAAGATAATATATCATTAGGAATAGTTCAAGGATATATTGTATTTCAAATATATTTATTAACACAGAAAAATTTTTCAATTGAAATTTCAGTTTCTGATACTCAAAATACAAGACATAGATTAATTTTTTCTTCTAATTTAAGAGAATTAAATATGAATTATTTTACTTGTGTTATTCCAATGGCAGAAATTCCTATTGGAACTTGGGTTAATTTATCTATTGATGTTTTATCTTTTGTATCTTATTGTTTTAAAGATTTAACTTTTAAATCTATTGATAATATTGTTTTTAGTGCAAATGGCAAAATTAGAAGAATTTTTACTATGAGAAGTAAAATTAATGATGATAATGAATTTAATGGTAATAATAATAATAATAATAATAATATTAATTATAATGAATATGAAAAAATTCCTAGTCAATTTATTATTAAAGGTGATAATATTGAAGTTATTAATATTAATATGAATGATGAAGTATGTATTAATAATCCTATTTTGAAAGATAAATATTATAATAAAAAACCAAAATTTCCTAATAAACAATTTCTTTTATCAAATATTAATAATATTTCTAGAATATATGATAAAGATAAAAATATGAATTTTCATTCACGTTCTCTTGATAAATATAATATTAATAGTAATTTTAAACTATCTGATAAATATGATAATATTAATGATAATGATAAAAATTTAAATATACTTGTAACTAAAGTTAAAAATCCTAAAAATAAATATTATAATGATAATTATTATAAAAATGATAGATATTCTTTAAAAAATAAAGGAATTTTAAATACAATTAACCCAATTGCTATTTCTAGTATAAAACCAAGTGTGATCTCTCCATCTATGAAAAGTAAAGTTAATTCAAAATTTAATAATAGTAATTTTAATAACGAACAAATGTTAGATGATAAAGGACAAATTTATTTTGATTCTAATATTAATCAAATTAATTTTAATGAACAAGTTATAAAAGAAACTTATAAACAAGATATTGCTCAAGTTACACAAAGTATGAAAAATATTAATACTAATTTAAATTATAATAAGGCTGGTGAGTATATTAATAATAAAAAAAAAAATAATAAATGAATTATTTTTGATAAATAAAAATATTTAGATATTTATTTAAAAATATTTTTTTAATTGTATTATTTTATAAATACTTTTAAGCAATAAAATTAAGAATTTTTTGTATTTTTATTTTTTTTAAATTCTCTTAACAATTCTATGATTATTGATTTACTCGTATAAATTATTAATATATTATATAATATAAATAACAAATTATGAATAAATATTTTGATATAAATAAAAAAGAATCAAAAAATATACAATATAAAATTTCATTTTATAGTTTTAAATAACTTTTTTAAAATAATAAAAAGCAAATTATTAAATTTTCATCAAAAACAATTAAAAGGGAATAATAAATATTTTATATTTACTTTTTATTTCCATATAAATAATTAACTTTTGCAGAAATAACATCATTCATTGGATTTACAGGCATAATAAAATTATAAGGTAATTCTCTTTCTTTAATATTTATATTAATTAAATTATCATTTGAATTATATTTAAATGAATTTTTTGGATTTGAAATATTTCTTTCAGTGTAATAAATTGATTTTTGTGAATTATCAATTTGAATTGATTTATCTTTTGAATAATTTCCATTATTTGAACCTCTTAATCCAAAATAATCAGTTTTTATTTCTGCTTTTTCATAAAATTTATCTCTTATTAATTTTTCTTTTTTTTTTATTTTATTCTCAAAATCAAAATATAAATCATTATTTTTTGAATTTGAAATTGTATTTTGACTTTTATTAAAGATATTATTTTTTCTTTTCTCAAATCGGGGATTTAATTCTGAGTAAGAATAATTTCGTTTTGAATTTGAATTTAAATTATCAAATAATTTTTTATTATTTTTATTACTATTATTTGAGTTATAATCTTTTATTTCAACTTCTTTATCAAATTTTTTTTTATTTAAATCCCCTTTTACTAACTTCAATTTACTATATGAATTAGAATTATTACTTTCTAAAATTGTATTATTTGATGAATTAAAATTTGTTAAATTAACTAGTTTATTAAATATACTTTCTTTTTTTGGTTTTTCTATATCATAATTTTCATAAGCTGAAATTTCATATTCCTCAGATGTATCTAAATAGTCTAATATTCCTAATTTTTCTTCCATATTTCTCCTTTTTTTTTTTTCAATGTTTTTATTGTTATCTTTAAATATTTTTAATTCCTTTTCTTTTTCATTTTTAATTTCTTCTAATGGAATTAAAATTTGTTGATTATTATCTTTTATTTTATTAATTAGTAAATTTATTTTTTTAATATCTTCATTATTATTATTAAAATTAACTAAATTTTTTTTTCTATTTAAATGACTTATTTTCTTACTTATAGAATTAGGATTATTTAAACTTTGAAAACTTAAATTATTTGATTTAATTGAATCAAAGTTATTTTGATTTATTAAATTCATCAAATTATTATTATTTTTATTAGGATATTGTTGGTAATTATTATTATTTTGATTATCATATAAAATATAATTATCATTATTTTTATTAGGATATTGTTGATAATTATTATTATTTTGATTATCATATAAATTATAATTATCATTATTTTTATTAAGATAATTATCATAATTATTATTATTTTGATTATTATATATTTTATTATCATTATGATTATTTTGATTAATATTGAATTTATTTGAATTCATTTGATTTATAAACTTATTATCTGAATAAGGTGATGAAAAGCCTGAATTTGAATCTTCTTGTTTATTGATAGTATTTGGAATATTCATTGGATTATAATTTTTATTCCAATTTTCAGGTGTTTTTTCATTTGGATTTATGATTTCATTTTTATTAATTTTTTTTTTTAGCATATCTTTATTATTTAAATTATAATTTCTATTATATTGGTCTTCACTTAAATTATCATCTTCATTATTCTTTTCATTCATCTCATGTATATTTCTATTATCATTATAAGTATTATAATTATTATTTTTCTCTCCATAATTATTAAAATTATTATTATCATATTTATTTTTATTTATATTTTTATCATTTAAATTATTATTTTTAATATAATCATTATTATTTTGTAAATTATTATTATTATTATTTCTATTTTGTTTTGTTTGAATATTATTTTCAAAATTATCATTACTATTATAATTATTATTATAGGATTCATTGTCTTTAATAATATCATGATTATATTCATTATTATTTATAATGTTATTACCAAAATTATTGCCTTTTGTATTATTAAATGAATTTCTTTTAATTTTACTCTTATTATCATCATTATAATTTTGATAATTATTATTTTTTGTAAATTGATTTTCTTTATTATTCATTTTATCATCATAATTTTCATATTTATCTTTTTGAATATCATTATATTTTTTATTATTATCATTTCTATTATTTATATCATTATTTTCAATATTATAATTTATATTTTCTCCTATATTATTATAATTTTGAGCATGATTATTATAATTATTTTCATTATTATTATTTTTTCTACTATTATTATTATAATTACTACTGGGTATATCATAATTTTGATTATTATGGCTATTATTATTTTCAACTTCAAATTGTTCATCTAAAACATGTTCTCTATTAGAATATGTTTGATCATTAGTTTCTAAATTTTTATATCTTAATTTAGGGTTTGATTTATTGTTTTTATTCTTTATACTATTTTCATTATCTTCATCATAATTTTCATCTTTATTTTCATTATTATTTTCATTATTATTATCATTATTTTTATAATAATTATTTTCATCATCATCATTATTTATATTATTTTTATTTTCAAATATTTCTTTTGTTGAGTTTTCTTTTTTTGCAGAAGAAATTTTCCTTGATTCAATATATTCTTCTTCATCTTCTTCTTTTATAGGATCAGGAATTGATTGATTAATACTATTAACTAAATCATCAAATGTTTTCTTTTTTTCAATATCTCCACTTTCATTATTTTCATTATAATTTTTATTATTATTATTATACTCTTTATTTTTTAAATTTGGATTTATAATATCAGAATATTTATTTTCTGACTTATTTTTTTGATTGTTATAATTTTTATTATTTTTATTTTCTTTTCCAAAATTATTATTTGATTTATTATTTATGTTCTGATTTCCATTTATATTTATATTATTATTAATATTATTTTCTTTATTTTTATTATCTAATGAATTATTATTTTCATCATTTATATGATTTTCAAACTTATTATTAATTATTTTATCATTGTTTTTATTTTTAATATTTACTAATTTATTATTTATTGAATTTTCCTTATTTTTTGGACTTTTAATTTCATTTATTAATATCTCATCTGAACGACTTGATATATTTTTTTTTATATTATTTTGTCTATTTTTATTTGAATTTCCAATTGGTGATAAATTAAGAACATCTATATTTATTTTATTTATATCATCAGTGTTTCCATTTTGATTATCATTATTAATAATAGTATTAAACTTTTCTTTTTTTAATTGTTTTGAATTAAGATTATCATTTAAATCTTGTTCATTTTTATTAATATTAGTTTTAGGAAAATTTTTTTCTTTAGATAAATTTATATTTTTATTATTACCTTGAGTTTTTTTAAAATTATTTATGTATTTATTATTTGATTTATTACTCTTATTATTTAAATCTTTTTGATTATGATTATTTTTATTATTTATATCACTTGAATTATTATTTTTATTATTATTTAAATGATTACCTGAGTAACTATTATGATTATTATTTGATGGATTTAAATGATTACTATTTTTATTTGTTAAAGAACTTGAATAATTATTATTATCATTTGAATCATTTAAATGATTATTATTTTTATTATTTGAATCTTTTGGTTTATTATTTTTATTATTATTATTTCTATTAGAATTAGTATAATAAGTATTATTAATATTAATATTATTATTTTTTTTATTATTAGTATTATTTTTATTATTATTATTATTAGTATTATTATTTTTATTATTATTATTATTAGTATTATTATTATTTAAATGATTTGAGTGACTATTATTCCATATATTATTTTTTTTTTCATATGAAGTATTTTCATCATATATGATATCATTACTACTAAAATTGATATGTTCAGGATGGTCTACATGACTATTTTCATGATTTTTATTCTTTAAAATTCCTTTCTTTGGAGAATTTGATGTATTTTCTTGAATATTTAAAATGCTTCCTTTATCTGAATCTTGATCAATATTATTTAAATCAATTTGAGGTTTAATATTATTATTATTTTTATCTGAATTTATATTATTTACATTTATTACTTTATTATCATTTTTCATATTTAATTGATTTTTTGATTCATTTTGCTTTGTTTGTTTATTGTTATTCAAATATTTTGAATTATTACTCATTTTATTTGGTGATTTTTTATTTAATGAATTAATAGAATTATTTGAATTTTCATTCATGTTATGGAAATTTTGATTATTATATCCTAAATTTTTTTTATTTGTTTGATTATTTAAAGTATTATTTGAATGTAAATTCTGATTTTTATTTTGTAAATTATTTTTTATTCCAATTGAATGATTCTTATTTAATTGATCATTATCTAATAAATCATTATTATCTTTTAATGAATTTTGTTCATTATTTTGATTTTTTATATTTAAATTGTTTGAAAAAGGATTTTCATTTATATGATTTGAATTAAATTCATCTAAATCTTTTGGTTGTTTACTTAAAAACTTAGAAGCTTTATTATATAAATTTTTATCAAATTTATTATTTTTATTTTCATTATTATTTAAAGTATTATTTTTATTTGTAATATTACTATAAATATTATAATTGTTAGATTCGCTTTTATATGAGTTTTTAAGATGATTATTGTTATTATTTTCATTTACTTGAGTCTTTATATTATTATTCAAATAATTATTACTATTTTTATCATTTCTGTTAGATAAATATTTTGATGAATTAGAATGTTTATTTTTATTATTCCTACCTGAAGATGTTAAAAATTTGGTAGTTTCATCTAAATCATCTTTTAGAGAATTAGACAAATATTTTGAAAATGAGGTTTTTACAGTATTATTTTGAGTGTCAAAATTTGAATTTTTCATTAATTTCAAATCATCATTTTTATTATACAAACAAGGATTATCAGAATCCAAGTTATTATTTTTATTATTTTCAATTCCGTTATTATATTTTTTAGTAATATTATTATAATTATTATTATTATAATTTCCATTCATATTTTTATTATAATTTCCTCCTTTTGTGTTTATTAAATCATTATCTGTTCTTTGAAAATTAAAATTTTCACTTTCTTTATTATTTCCTTCATCTATATAAGAATTATTTCCATTTTCATATTTTTTTAATATATTTTGTGCTTTTTTATTATTAAATAATTTATTATAATTATTATTAAGAATTTTGTTTTGATTTTTAATAGAAAATCCACTTGGTAATTTATTATTATTTTTTGATTTAATATTATATATTTGATAAGAATTATTATTTCTATTTTGTGAATTAAAAGAATTATTTTCACTATTAATACTTAAATTAAAATTTAAATGATTTGGATTTTCAGTTTTACTTCTTTTATTTTTTCTTATACTATGATTATAATCTAAATAATTAGAATTATTTCTAGATGAATTATTTTTATTACTAAAATCATTACTTAACTTTTTACTATTGGCTGTATTAATACTGTAATTTCTTCCATGTTCAAATTCATATTTTTTATATGGAAAATTATCTTTATAAATAGTAATAACTTTTTCAACATTTTCAGTTTTATTACTAATTTTTGATAAATTATTATCACCATCATTATCATCTAAAGATATAATTTTTTGGATATGTCTTAAATTATTTATTGAAGAAGAATCATTTAAATTATTTTTTTTATTTAAATTATCTTTGCTATTTTCAATGAAACTTCTATTATATTTATCTAAAGCTCTTTTTATAATTTGTTCTTTTACTTTTTCATTAACGTAAATATTCTTTTTATCCTTTTCTGATAAAGAAGTATTTTCATTTAAATTATTATAATTATTATCACTATTAAATCTACTATGATTATTATTAACTTTTTCGGAAAATGAGATATATTTTTTTCTTTTATCTTCACTTGATTTAAATGAACTTTTTAAATTTTCATCATAGGTTAAATCATCAATAAAACTTTTATTTGAATAATTCATTGATTTATTCCTGTTATTTAATAATGGAGAATTATAATTTTTTTTGTCGATATATATATCTTTATAACTTTTATTTCTTATTTTTTTATATGAACCATCCCTTAATTGTATAAAAGATGATGAATCATTTAATGATAATGAGTTTCTTTTTTCTGGAGTTTTTTCTAATATTTTTCCATTTCGATTTAATGAATTCATTTTTTATTAAAAATAAAAATAAATTTTTTTTATATTTTTAAGTAATTGATATTTTAATATTACAGTTAATTATCCTATATCAAAATTATATAATACACTTTTTTATTTATTTTTCTTTTCAATAAATTTTTTTTGATTTATATAAATAATTGGTTTAAAATTCCATAATTTCATTCTTTTTCAATTTAAAATTATTACATAAAAAAAAACTCACAATTTTAAATTTCATTATATAAAAAAGTATATACTTATACGTACATATATATATATGAAATATACCAGAAAAAATAAATAATAAAAACTATTTAAAATTTCAAAAAAAAATACACAACTAATATTATATTTACCTAAAACATTATACCAAACAACAAATAGAAATAAAATTATTATTTCTATCATTTATATAATTAATTGCAATCATTGTAAAATCTTTATTTAAAATTGCATTTCTTCTTACTTGATTAAAATTATCATCAGTAATTTGAAATACAACACTTAAAAAAGGATCTGAAAAAACATCGACACAAAAATAACAATTTTTATAATTTTTAATTAATTTTAATCTTTTATTTAAAACTATTTGACCAATATTTTCTTTTGTTAAGAAAATATCCTTATTTTCAAAATCTACTTTTAAATTATCATTAAAAATTAATTTATTAACAGGTTGTAATTGTTCTAAATAATTAATTGTTTCGTAAAATATTTTACTACCTTTTTTTAATTTAATTTTTTCATTATTAAATAAAAGATATTCATTATTATTTTCTTTAATTATATGATTAGTTAATTCTTTTATTTTTTTGGCAAATTCTTTTGGATTTTGCCTTACCAAATTTATTTCTTTTAAAAAATATGTTTCAAAAGTATATTCTATTTTAGAATATTGAGTTGAAACTATAGTTGTTCCATTTTTTGATATATTATCTGAGTTTTCTATTTTACATTTTGAATCTTCAAAATTATTTAAATCATTTAAATTTAGGTTTTTTTGGAGAGAAATTTCATTTTTTATACAAACACAACTACCCATTTATTTATTATTTTATAATTATGATTTTTTTTTATAATTAGTAAGATTCTTATTTTTATTATTTCATTTACTTTTATTCAATAGTTTATTTTAAATTTTATTATTATTTTTCTTTTATTATTTTTTGAATTTAAAATTTATAACAAATATTTTTGTAAAAGTAAAAACTTATTCTTAAATATATATTATTAAGTTTTTTTACAATATTTTTTTTTTCAAATATATAATAGAAAACTTCATATAAGGATATAAAATTAAATTTTATTAATAACAAATTTAAAAATCATATTTAATGATATATTTTTTAATCAAATACTATTTTCCTAATTTTTAATTAACAAACTTTTCTAAATTTTATAAATTTATGATTTCAACCAAATAAAAAAGAAATTGAACAATTAAATATTTTTGATATTTAAATATAAATTATGAAAATAAAAAAAACTCTTAAAATATAGATTATTTAACAACCTTTTAACTGAGATTAGATTAGAAAATAAGAATAATGAATTATATAAAGGAAATTTATATGATAGAATAAAGAAAACCGCATAAAACTATTATTATAATATAAATTATAAAAAATTTATATAAATACAAATTTGAAAATAATGAATAAATTTCAACAATTAAATTCTTTTCCATATTTTTATAAAGATAATTTGGGTTTAAATAGTAATTACCTTCAGACCATTTAAATCATGTAATTTTGAATAAATAAACAAATAATAAAATTACTATAATATCATCAACTCAAATGATTTTTCTTAAAAATCTAAAATTTATTTATTATTCATTAATTAAAAATGAAAAATTATAATAAATATAATTATTTATATGATTATCAAATAAATAATTATTGGGAATAATATAAATATTAGAGTTTCAATAATTTGATAATTTGTTTAGTTTGTTTTTTTTTTTTAATTTTTGTATGAAATTTATAGGTAACTAAATATATAATTTTTATTTTAAATAAAATATAAAAAAATTTAAACATTTATAATAAAATAATTATAAAAAAATGGGATTTAAAGAATTATATTTAAAATTACCTCCCTTTACAAGATTTTATATTACAGCAATAGCATTATTTGCTTATTCAATGTCTCAAAAAAGAAGAAAAAAACAAAAACATATGTTTTATCATAATTTTACATTAAATTATTCTTTAATATTTAAAAAATACCAAATTTGGAGATTATTTACAAATTTATTGATAATTGGTCCATTTTCACCAAGATTTCTTTTTTTTTGTTTTTTCTTTTATTCAAATGTTAGAACAATGGAAGTAGAATATTTGAAATATAGAAAATATCCAGAATTCATAATGATGATTATTTATCTTATAATAATTATAAATATATTAAATTTATTAATGATATATTATTTAAATTATAAAAATAGTTTTACTTTAGCTTATCAATTTCTTTTTTCTATTATTTATATTGATTCAAAAAAAGAACCTTATAAAAATGTAATGATGTATTTTTTTGAAGTTCAAAATAGTTATGTTCCTTATGCTTTTTTATTACTTAATTTATTTTCTGGTAAAAGTATTATTGAAAATATTATTGGTATTATCGCAGGAAATGTTTATTATTTTTTAAAGGAAATTGCTCCTATTCAAAAAGGAGTTGATATTTTAGTTACTCCTAAATTTATTGTAGATTTTAGTGATAAATATATTGACGGAGAATTTAATAATAGAAATGCTTTTGGAAATAGTGGAGTTTATAATAGAGGTGATCGTTATTATGATAGATATAGAAGAAGTCATGAAGATTAATTTATAATTAAATTTTTATTTTATTTTTAATTAATTTATATTTGTAATACTTTTTAAATTTATATTTTTTATTCATATTGACATTAGTAATATTTTAATAAATTAAAATTAGTTTAATCAAAAAATAATAATTGATGAAAAAATATTGATAAATTATTTATAATTTATATATTATAAATTATTTTTTGATAATTTAATTTATAATAAAATATGAATTCTGATAATTTACCAAATGAAGATTCATTAGAAATAGTTACAATATATCGTTCATTATATATTTTAAAGAAAAAATTTGAAAAATATAAAGATGAAATAAGTAAAATATATACAAAATATTTTATAAAAGATAAAAAAACAATATTCGATAACATATGTTGTAAAATAATAAAAATATCGTCATTTAAATCTTTATTAGAAGAAATATGTAATATTATAAATATCACAATAACAAAAATATCAACACCAAAAGAATTATTTATTTTAGATTTAATGAATCAAAAAAAGCAAAATGAAAAATTAAAAGATTCTATTGACCAAATATTCTATTTTATAACCGACAAATTAAATACATATAATGATATTTTTTATAATAAAAAAATAAAGCCATCAATTGAATTAAATACAATAGAAAGTATAAATGATGACTTTACAGATTATTATCCACTCGCAGAATATGATAAAAAAGGAAGATTAATATTTTATTATGATCAAATAAAAGAATTAAATAAAAATTATTCTTATTTTCAATCAAATGGTTTTGATTTAGAAAAAGAAGTTGAATTAAATAAAAAAGAAAATAATATATTATATATTGAAACTCTTCCATTAATTATAGCAGATTTTATACAAGAAAATCCTGATTATAATATAATAAATAATGACTTTAATGATTTCGATTTAAATAATGAAGTTAAAAGTTTATTTGATGCTGATATATTAAAAAAGATGGATATGAATAATGAAAATGAAGACACTAATAAAGATTTAAAAGAAGAGAGTTTAAATGATTTATATAATCAACATACAGCAATTAAAAATAGTATTTTAATGTATAATGAAATATTAAATGATAAAAAAAAAACGAGTTATGATTTAAATTATATACAAGACTTCTTAAAGAATTTAAATATTGAAAAAATAAAATTAGAAAAAAAAATAAAAATTGAAGAAAAAAATCCTAAAAAAAGATATTTTCTAAAAAACAATTCTTCAAAATTAAAAATAAGTAATAATATAAATCAATTAACAAAAGATCAAAAACTAGAAAATAATTTAAAAGAAATATTTAACTTTTATTCAAATCAACATAATCCAATGGCATCAGCACCAACATTTGATGAAATAGCCTTTAGACAAATAAACTTAGACTTAGCAGAATTTTCAAAATTTTGTATAGAATTTGAAATTCCAATAACAAAAGCAAAAATAGTAGAATTATTTAAAAAAAATGCTTCAAATAGAAGAGATATGTCATATAGTGAATTTAAAAATTCTTTAGAAAAAATTGGACAAGAAATGAATAATAGTAAAAAAGAAAATTTACAAAAGAAAATTAAATTATATAATGAATTATTATTTAAAATGGATGATATTGAAAATAGTGTTCAAGATTTTAAAAGAAAAGGAGTTTATGAACATTTTAATGATTTAGATAATCCTAATAAATTTAATATTAGAAATTCTCATCGTTTAAATACAAAAAAAGCAATTGTTATATATGATAATAAGAAAAAATCATATGAACATGAATTAAAAGAATGTGAACTTGAATTAATTAAATTAAATCATTTTAATAATAAAGATATTTTTGATGAATTTATTAATTTTATTGGAATTAATGAACCTAAAATTTATAGAAAGAAAATGAAAGGTTTTATTATTCCTTTTCATGATATGACTGAAAGAGTTTTACAATTTAATATTGGTGGTTA
>JAEEGK010003466.1_pt1 | contig 39205 bp, 22 predicted proteins | sample 8958771 | NCBI WGS metagenome assembly JAEEGK01 (sample SAMN16246547, study PRJNA631951) | gut metagenome | biome: gut microbiome; feature: rumen; material: SC-attached | host: Bos | place: Iran: Karaj | collected 2018-10
TTTTTACACTCCTTCAAAATAAAAGTAATCCTTTAATGATTATTTTTTATTGATTTTCTATTTCAATAAAAAAATGTTTAATACTATAATTTGTGGTTGTTTTCGAAATGACTGAAAATATTAATTTATTTATTTTTATTTAGACAAAAATTAAAAACATAAAAAAAATATTATTTTAGATATATATAACCTAATAAAAATTTCCATGAAAGAGAACGTAAACTAGGATATGAATCTAGATTTCCTTTTGATAATAAATTCCGAAATCTTTCTCTATCTATTTCTTTTTTATTTAATAATTTTATTATTGAATATATATATCTTTTTTCAATGACATTTATATTTTTATTTTGTTCTACATTCAAAATGATCATTCCTAAAAATTTATGCTCACTTAATTTATTAATTTCTTCTTTTTCTTTCTCTGTAATTTCCATTGAATTAATTTAAATTTTATTAATCATAATAATATTTTATTAATAAGTAAATTCTGCTTTTTATATTTGATTTTAAATTAATTATATTATATTTAAAAAACAATTATTTTTCAATTGAATATAGAACTCATTATTTAAAATCATAAAAAAAAAAATTAAATCTAATAAATGTTGAATTAACAATATAGCTAAAAATTGTTAATTTTTAAAAAGTAAAATTTTTAAAAATTTAAGAAATAATTATAATAAAAGTTTCTTATTTTTTCAAATATGAATATTTTTTTTTTATCTTATTAATTATAAAATAACTAAAATAAAGAATTTAAAAAATTAAAATGTCTTCATTAAATAAAATAAATACAAAATTAGAAGCTTATCGTTTAGTTCATGATCCAACTCGTCTTCTTTCTTTATTATTTTCAAAATATGGAGATATAGAAGAAGATGAAAATTATTTATATTTAAATCAATTATTATATAATAGGTCAAGTCATTATAATATAATTTTTAAAGAATTTCAATATAATGATTTTATAAATGAATATTTAAAAAGATATTATTTATATAAAGAAAGTTCACATAGAATACCAAAATTAAATGATTATTATAAAAATTATCATCAATTTTTTTGTAGACCAACATTTAGAAATTTTAAAATATCAAAAATAATGCATAATTATGGTGATACGAAAGCAGAAATTTTTTATCGAAATAATTATGCTACATTAAATGACGAAGAAGAAGAAAAAGAAAAATCATATTCAGAAACTTCATTATCTTCTCTTGATAATATAACAGATAATAAAACAATATTTAATAAAAATAATAGATATATTATTGATAATAATGTAAATTTAAGTAAATGTACTTTAACTTTAGATACTTCAAGAAGTTTAAAAACTAATTTAAATTTATTAACAAAAAGAAGCAAAGATGATTCTTTTATTAAATCTTTAAGTCCTCTTATTAATTTTAATGGAGTTTTTGGTCCGAAAAAAAAAGAAAAGAAAAAACAAAATAAAACAACTTCAAATACGAATAGAAACAATAAAAATAATAATAAAAATAATAATAATAATAATAATAAAATGAATAATAAAAATAATAAAAATAATATTAAAAACACATTATATTCTTTAGTAAAGAATAATTTAAATTATCAAATAGTAAAAAATAAAAAAAATATAATAAAATCTCCTAAACTAAAATCCTATTTATCAAATTATAAACAAAATATAGAAGAAACAAATAAAAATAAACAAAATAAAAACAAAGAAAAAATAAATAATACTAATGAAGAAAAAACAAAAAATAATAAAAAAGAAAACAAAATGAATTCTAATTTCAGAAATTTTTCTAAATTATCAGCATCTTTAAATAATAACTTAAATAATATTAATTTTAGTAATACAAATACAAATGTAAGAAATAGTTTAAATAATGGAAGTAATTCAAAATCAAAACAAAATAAAATTCCAAATGGAAATTATCACTCAAGTGTTCATAGTTCAGGAAGTACAATTCAGAAATCAAAAAATAAAACTTTTGATATTAAAAATTTAGGAACAGTTAATTCATTAAATAAATTTAATTCAAATTCTAATTTTTCTAATTTTAATAATAATCAAAATTCAAGAAATAAAAAAAAAAAAAATTATGGTTCTATTTTTAATTTAGTTAAATCTCCTTTATCTTCTTTAAATGGAAATCCACCTTCAAAGCAAAAAAATTCTAAATTTTCAAAAAATAAAACTACTTATAATACTAATAATAGTAAAAATAGTATTTTAAGTAATCCATCAAATTCTTTAAGAAAAAATTCCTTTAATAAGAAAGAGAATAAAAATTCAAAAGATAAAAAAAATAATTTCCAAAAAAGAAAAAATATTTCCACATCAAATTCAATAAATATGAATAATTTAATTTTCTCAAGTCAAAGAAGTACTTCAAATACTTCAAACACAAATATTTTATCTCCAAAAAATGGAATAAATAATAATAGAATGATAATAAATTTAAATAATATATATAATATATCAAGAAATAAAAAAAATATGATTACTCATACTCAAACAAATGTAAAAACTTTTAGAAAAGAAATTACTTCTCATAAAAGCGTAGACGAAGAAAAAAATAAATTAAAAAATATTCTTTCAAATATTAATAAAAAAGATCCTAATTATCAAATGAGTCAAAGATTATCAAGTCAAATTGAAGAACTAATTAAAAAGTCTAAAATTATTTATGTTAAAAATAATAATGGAACAAATAATAATAATGATAATTTAAAAAATCAAGGTTTTTATAATGGAAATGATAAAGGAAGTAAAAAATCAATTATTGAAAATTCTGTTTCTTCTATGAATGGAAGTAATAAATCTATAAGAGGAAACACATCAAAACCTATTAATGTAAATTTAAATTTAAATATGAGAATTAATAGTGAAGAAAGAAAAGATAAAATAATAAGAGTAATTTCTCCAAAAAAATAATTTAAATTATATAATTATAAATAATAAAATAAATAAACAAATTTTCTAATCTTCAAAAAGTAAAATAAATTTATTTTTAATAATTAAAAAAAAAAATGGAAATTAACACTGATGTGATTCTCCCATTTAACATTTCAAATGAAAATAGTGATTTTTTCCCAAATAATAACAATGATGAAATTCAAGAAAAAATAATAGATGCTAAAAGCGGAGGAAAAATGTTATGTCTTTTCTTAACATCATTAATAGTAAACATTTTATTATTTTTTGGAGGAATTGTATTAGGAACTGCATATCCTATCTTATTTGTGTTACCCCCAATATTTGGAATTCTTTTCATAGTAACATGTTGTTGTTTCGGTGGATTATTTGTAAACAACATAAACGAAGCACATGTTTTAACATTTTTTGGTAAATATATGGGAACAGTGAAAAAAACAGGATATTGTTTTGTAAATCCATTTGCAACTCATAAAGTAGTATCTTTAAAATCAAATAATTTAAATGGTGCTGTTATAAAAGTAAATGATAAATCAGGAAATCCAATAATGATGGGTTGTGTAGTAGTTTGGAGAATAAAAGATACAGCAAAAGCTACTTTCGCAGTAGAAAATTATAATGAATTTGTAGAAATTCAAAGTGATTGTGCAGTTAGAGATGTTGGTTGTCAATTTCCTTATGAAAGTGATAAAGAAAATGAAATTTGCTTAAGAAGTGGAAGTGAGGAAATATCTAAAGTTTTAATTAAAGAATTAAGTGAAAGATTAAAACCTGCTGGAATTGAAGTTATTGAAGCAAGAATTACTGAATTAAGTTATGCTAATGAAATTGCTAGTGTCATGCTTAAGAGACAAGCAGCTAATGCTGTTATTGCTGCCAGACAAAAAATTGTAGAAGGTGCTGTTGGTATTGTAGGACATGCTATTAATAGTTTAAAAGCTAATAATGTTTGTGATTTATCTAGGGAAAAAAAAGCTAAACTAGTTAGTAATATGCTTGTTGTTCTTTGTGGGGAAAATCAAGGAGGTGCTGAACATTCTACTAGTGCACCAAGACTTGCTGAAGGGTTTAATAAATATGAATAAATGAATTTTTTATTTGTAAGTTATTCATTTATTTACTTTTTGAAAGAAATTTTTTTTATTTATTTTATTGGTTTTTGAAAAATAATTTTTTAAAATTTATATATTTTTTAAAATTAAAATTAAATAAGAATTAATGAACTATAAGATTACAAATCTAGCTCATTTTACTAATCTATCTAAGAGACATATATCTTCATCAAAAAGTTATATATATCCTAATTCAATTCATTCTCCAAAAAATTCATCAAGAAAATATTCATATCATCATTCACCAAATAAAGAAGATGAATTAAAATTAATAAAAAAAAAATTTTTACATAAATCAAAAAATTCAAAATCTTCTTCTTCTTATTTAAGTTTTGCTTCTCCTTTTAATTTCATTCATTTAAATAAACAAACAAAATTAAATAATACAATTAAATCTCAATTAATTTTAACATCAATGGACAATAATAATTCATCTATAATATATTCAAAAGATAAAATAAACTCTTATATGAATAATAGTAATTATAATAGTAATAATAAAAATAGTAGTATTAATAAAAGTTTAAATAACAAAAGTATTTCTATTAGTTTTAAAAAGAAAAAAAATGATAGTCAAACTCAAAGTAATAACTTTAATTGTATTAATCAAAAAAAACATTTTGCTTTTTGTGCTATAAGTAATAGAAAAAATTCAAAAGAAAAATCAAAAAAAAGTCAGGAGAAAGATAATTTAAAAAATTCAAAAGTTAATTCATTATGTTTTACAAATAAAAATATTTTAAAAAAAAAATCAAATATTCAATCAATGAATAATAGTAATGATAATATTATAAATCATAAAACTTTGAAAAATTTATTTAGTCAAAATATAAAATTTTATGATATTTATCATTATAATAAAAAATTAGGAATGACATTTTTATCAAATTATTTGAAAACAAAAAAAAAGCAAAAAATTAAACATTCAAATAATAAAAGTATAAGAGTAAATGGAATAAATAATTCAACAAGTCATAAAACCCAAAATAAAAAATTTATATCTTCAACTTCAAAAGCTTCCCCAAGAGCATCTTCCTTTTCAAATTTAACATCAATTTCTTCAAGAATAAAAAATTTAAAAAAGAATATAAAAGAATTTAAAAAAATAAAAAAAAATAATATTAATCAAACAAATAATTATAATTCAACAAATATAAATAATTCAATCCAAGATAATTTCATTAGTAATAATAGTTCAAATAATAATAATACTTTAAAAAAAAATTATTCATCTTCAAAAAGTAAAATTAAAACAGATAAAAATATTAAAAAAACAAATAGTAAAATAAAAAAAATAATATCATATAAGGAAAGTAATAGTAAAAAAAATATATTAAATAAAATGCAATTAAAGCTTTCTAAAATATTAAATAATAGTAAAATAGATATAATAAAAATAAAGAAAAATTATTCAAAGAATTTTTCGTTGAATAATTCTCCTTCAAATTCAAATAATAAGAAAGAATTAAAAATAAAAAATAAAGAAAAAAAAGAAAATGATAATTCAAAAACTAAAATACAATCATCAAACAGTCAAGAAAATATATCAGAAAAAAATTTAAAGAAGTTAAAAGAAAATTTAGAAGCAAAAATATTTAATCCAAGTACATCAACATTAACAACATCAAATCATGATTGTAATTATTATCAAAAAAATTCAAAAAATTTATCTTTATATATTATATCCTATAAAAATAAATATAATGAATATCCTGAAACTTCACTTTCTTTTTATAAATATGGAAGATTAATTGGACAAGGTGCTTTTGGAAAAGTAAATTTAGGATTAAATATTTTAACTGGAAGAGTCGTTGCTGTTAAATCTTTTAATAAGCAAAAATTAAATGATGAAACTGAAAATAAAATAAAAATTTTCTATGAAACTGATTTAATGAAACAATTAAATCATCCTAATATTACTAAAATTTTAGAACATTTCGAAAGTGAAAAATATTATTTAATTATTATGGAATATATCAACGGAGGAAATTTATTTTCTTTTGTTAAAAAAAGGAGAAAATTAAGTGAAAAAACAGCAAAATTTTTATTCCGGCAAATAATAGAAGGAATAAAATATATTCATTCTAAAAATATAGTACATAGAGATATAAAATTAGAGAATATATTAATAGATGTAAATAATAATATAAAAATATGTGATTTTGGAATAGGAAAAATATTAGATAATAAAAATAAAAGATTGCATGATCAATGTGGAACTCCAATGTATATGGCACCTGAAATATTATTATCAACAAAAGAAAAAGGCTATGAAGCTTTTCCAGTTGATTTATGGTCTTCTGGTATTGCTTTATATATAATGTTAAGTGGTACTTTACCTTTCTCTCTTCATAATAATGATTTTTCTATTAGTCAAGATGATAAAAGTAATAATTATACTTTACAATATTCAATTATTAATAATCAACCTAAAAAAATTGAAAATATTTCTAATTTTGCTTTAGATTTGTTAAATGGATTATTAAATAAAAACCCAAAAAAAAGACTTACTTGTGATGAAGTTTTAAATCATCCTTGGTTAAAAGATAATATTAATAATAATTGTAAATATCATTTATTTACCAAAGCTGAAATGATTGTTTTAAGTAAAACTTATATTGATTATAGATATGCTAAAATTGATGATATTAAAGAAAATTTTACTTTAAGTAATTTAGAAATAGATGATAATAATTCAAATAATAATAATTTAAATGTAAGAACAAAAAGTTATATTTTAGCTCCATATAATTCTATGAAAAATTATTTTCAAAGTGAAGAAGAAAGTGATGAAGATTCAGATGATTTTTCTGATATGGAATTAAGATTAGAAAATGGAATAATTAATTTTGGAAATAAAGTAAGAGAATTTAATTTAAATTATGAATTAAATAATAATGGAGAATTAGATAATGGAATGTTAATTAATACTAAAACTGATACTATTTCTAATAGTGTTAGAAATAATACTTCACATAATAATAATAATAATGATTTTTTTTTTCATGATGATTTAAGTAAATATAATAATAATTTAAAAAAAGATAATTTTAAAAGTGAAGTTAATGAAAAAGAAAAAATAGAAAAAATTTTAAATAAAATTCAAATTCTAGGTTATGATATTGATTATGTTAAAAATTGCTTAAAAAATAATATAATTTGCCATGCAACAGCTGTTTATTATTTAATGATGAATTATGAAAATTTTTAACTGATAAATTTTTTATTATAAATAACTAAAGTATGATAATATTATTTGTAAGAAAATTTTATTATATTTAAATATAGAAATTGTTTAAATATTAAAAAAAAGCAAAAAAGAAAATATATTTTACATTTTTCTCAAAAATATAAATAATTTAAATATTATTTTTAAATATAAAAAAAAACCTAATAATTTAATTAATCTAAAAACAATGAAAAATAAATAAAAACAATATTCAAAAAGGAAAGAATTCAGACTAAAAAATAAAATATTTATAACATAATAAAATTTTAAACTAAAAATAAAAAATATAAAATTTTAAATAAATTATTAAATTCCTTCAAAAAAATAATTTTTCACAGATTCAAAAAAAAAAATGTCAACAAAGCAATTTCAAAAAATACCAACATCAGATAAAATTACTTTCAACAAGCAAGATGTATTAAATTCAATAAATCAATATGGTCAATATAAAGATTCCTCATGTATAATAAAGAAATGGGAAGGAGAAGAAATGAACGCTCAAATGTATATAGCAAAGATGAATTATTCAAACTTAAATTTTATAGGAATATTAAATGGCTTATTTGAAAGAGAAGGATATTGTTTAAACGAATATAAAAATGGAGATTTATACTTTGGGTATTATTCTGATGATATTCGTGCAAAACATGGTTTATATACATTTAAACCAGAAATAAAAGATGATATAATTTCACAAGAAATGTATTTTGGTTATTGGCAAGATGATCAAAGACAAGGAAGAGGAATTAATTTATGGGTAAGTCAACCAAAAAATATAAAATTATTCAGTGATTTTGATTCATTAAATTTAAATGCTGTTATTGGTGAATTTGATAAAGGAAAACCTAAAAAAGCTACAATGCTTTCTAAAGAAAATAATGATTATTATTGTTATCATGGAACTTTTACTTCTAATGGTTCTAAAGCTGGTAATAAATGCTTTTATTATTCTTCTACTCAAGAAAGATTATTATTTGGAGAATTTTCAGTTAATAAATTTGATAAAGGTTATAATTGCTTTTTTGATGATGAGGGATTTATTAATAGTTTTTCTAAGTTAGATAAAGGAAAAATAATAATGGAAAATGATATCGATGAAAAAGAAGTAAATGATAAAAAAAATATTATGACTAATTTTAGAAATATTATTCTTGGAAAAGATTATTTTGAACAGTTGATTAATGTGTTTAAAAAAATTTTAAGTTTTAGAGATAAATATATGGTTGATGTTGATATTTTAAATTCTGAAAAATATTTAGATATTATGAATTTGTCTTTTTCTTATCTTAAAGTTAGTATTTATAAAGATATTGAAAAGTTCCTTAAATATTAACACTAAAATATTATTTAATAAATTCTTTCTTTAATTTTTTTTATTTAAATAAATGGGTTATATTCAATTTGGTGAAATTAGGAATGAACATTTTTATTTAATAATATTATTCTTTGTATATCTTTTAAATTTATTATTTTATTCTAAGAACACAGAAATATTTGACAATGATCCTTTTATTATATGTTTATCAATGTTTATTGCAGAAATGATTGGAGGTATTTTTATTCCTATTTCAAGATATTTAAATAAATCAGAATTAAATGACTCTTCTTTCATTAAAGATAAAATAAAAAAAGAAAATAATAATTATAATATTAATCAACCTTATGGAACTTTTATTTTCATTAAAGAAGAATTTCAAGAATTATTTCCTAATTTTAATCTTTTAATAATTATTTTCCTATCAGTTATAGATTTTTCTAATACTTTATTTTCATTTTATTCTGATAAAGTTGGTTATGCTTTAAATAGTGAAGTTGAATTTTTTAATTTAATACTTACTTTGGGTTTAAGTTATTTTATTATAGATTTTAGAATTTTTCTACATCATAAAGTTATGATTTTTTTTATTGTATTTTTAGCTATTTTTATTGATGTTATAGATTATTTACGTAAAGGAAGTCAAAATATTACTTGGGATAGTATAATTGGTTCTTTTCAAATTATAATAGGGAATATTTTTAATATTTTTATTCCTGTTACTGCCAAATATTTAATGGATAAAAATCATTGTTCTCCTTTTAAAATTCTTTTTTTTTGTGGTTTTTTTGGTCTTCTTTTAACTTTTATATATAGTTTTTTCCATCATTTAATTATAACCGATGACTTTAGAGATCTTTATGAAAGTTTATATGAAAATATATTAATAAATAATTTTTCGAATTTCTTTTTTCTGGTCTCATTAAGTTTTTTATTAACTTTTTTTACAATTTTAACTTGTAAATTTTTATATCCAACTCATATAACTTTAGTTTCTTATTCATCTAAACCTTTGTTTAGGATATTAAATTTTTTATTTTTTGGTCAGGATAAAAAAATTAGTAATCATTTGATTTTAATGTATTTTTCCTATTTTATCCTTATTTTTTGTTGTTTAGTTTTCAATGAATTTATTATTTTAAATTTTTGTGGTTTAAATGAATTTACAAAATGTGGTATTGCAAATAGAGCTGAGGAAGAAACAAATAAAATTTCATGTGAAAATGAAGAAAATCTTTCATCAAACGCATTTACAAACACTAATTAAAAGTTCTTTTTTATATATAACAAATAAACAATAAAATATAAAAAGTAATTATTAAAACATTTGAAAATTGAAATATTAATATTTATCTTAAAAAAAAATAAAATAAACTTCTTAATATGTTTTTTTATTTTTTAAAGGATTATTATTTTTTCTTTTAATTTTTTATATTTTTTTTTCATATTTTTTTTATAAAAGCAAATATTTAATAATGGAAATTCCTACAATAAATATTTCTTCTTTAAAATATAAATATGATACTATTAACACAGGGGATATGTCTACAATTTGTACAAAATCTACAAATCATTTAGTATCACCTCGTAAAAAAAATGTTGAAATTCCCGAATTATCAATAGACATTTTTAATTCAAAATCAAATACAAAAGAACTTTTAACAAGTTATATCTCGAAAAAAATATCAAAAAATAAACAATATAACAGTTCAAATAAAGATAAATATAAATTATTAATGAAAAAATTAGATACTTGGGATAAAGAACATTTATCTGTAGTGAAAGAAGATCCTGATTTATTATATCAAAAATTATCTTCTTTATATAGAAAAATTAATTTAGTTAAAGAACAGAAAAAATTAGATCAATTTCATTCTCTTTTAAGATCAAAATCTAATTTTAATAAAATAATAGAAAAAGGTTCAACAACTAATAAAATTTTAGAAGAATTTTTTAATCAAAGAAATAAAGATCAAGGAAGTATTTTAAAAAATAATATAACTAAAACAAAAACAAGATTTAATTTTTCTTTATTTCAACCAAAAAATCAAAAAGAAATAGAACAAAATATAGGAGTAGATAGTAAAACAATTAATGCAATGTCATCAGGAGATATAAATAATGAATATTATACTAGAGTAATAAAAGAAAAAATGAAATATGAAAATCAACTTCATTCAGAATTAATATCAGTGAATAATGAAATATATGAAAAAAAAATAGAAAAAAAATTAACAAATGAAAGATTAAGTAATATATATAATCAAAAATCACAATTAACAAAAAACTTTAATGTATTATTTAATAGAAGAAAATCAGTATTAGAAAAATTTCAAGAAGATTATGAAAGACAACAATTAAATAATAATAACATTAAAAAAAAGTTAAAACATGTAAGAAGAGTTTCAAAAATAAGTAACTTTTTATTAAATATGGAAGCATCGAAAAAAAATGTAGAATTAAAACAAAATATAAAAGCAGCTCAAATAGAATATGTAGAAAATATGAAGTCAATAGATTCAGAAAAGAAAATATGTTTAGATGAAATGAATAGAATAGAAAAAGAAATGAATTTTTATAAACAAGTAAATGATGAATTAATTAAAGAACATAGACAATATTATATGGAAATATTAAAAAGTGGATATGACTCAAGAGGTGAAGGAATGATTTGGGTAGTTAGAAATTTATTAGAATTACAAACTAACTTAGAATATCATCATTTCCCAAAATTTTTAACACATGAACAAATAGATTATTTATTAAAAATTGCCACTATTTCTTTAGAAGAAATCCAATTAAAAATTATTTTGAAAGTTTTAAAAAAAAAACAAAATGATTTAAAAGTAAAAGAAAATATAAGAAGAATTTCAGTAGTTGAAGAATTTTTTGCTAATAAAAGTCCTAAAAGAAATACTAATGATGAAGAAAATAATAAAAGAACTCATAGAAGAGTTTTAACAGATTATGAAAGACAGAAAATTAAAATTAGAAAAGAAATAAATAAAAAATTTATTAAATTATATACTAGAAATGAAGAAACTATGAGAATGTTTGGAGATAAAAATATGGAAGAAAATAAAGATGAAGCTTTTATTGAAACTTTAAGAGATAGTTTATTTGGAAGAAGAAATTATGAAAATGAATCCTTATTAAAAATATTTGAAGGTGATAAACTACAACAAAAAATTTTAAGTATTATTATATATATTAGACAAAGATTAGAAGATTTAAAATTTATTAAACAAAAAATTACTGAAGATGAAATTAATACGTTTAAAGATAGTCAAAAATATGATGAAGCTAATTTAGATGTTAATCAATTAATGCAAAAAGAACTTGTTAAAAAATGTCTTTTTGGTTCAAGTTCAAATTTTTAAAATATAATTTTATAAAATGTGCTTTTTTTAAATAATATATTATATGTATATTTATATTATTTAATTTTGAATATAATATTTATCAATATCATAAATATATAATTTTAATTAAAATAAATTATTTATTTAGTATTAAAATGGATGATTCAAATAATAATATAATTAAAGAAAGATTAAATTCAATAATCAATAAAGGAAATAAAACACCTGAAAATATATCAAATGAAAAAGAAGTGAATTTTAAAAATATTTCTCCCTTTCCTTCTCAACAAGAAATAAATAAAATGAATAATCAAATGAATAATATAAAATTAGAATTTGAAAAAGCATCATCAAACACTCCTTCAAAAGATAAATTTTCAACTTTTATTAAACAAGCAAATGATATGTTTAATAATTATGAAAAACAATTAGAATATTATAAAAAAAAATTATTAATGTTTAATCCAAATGATTTACAAATGAAATTAACTAATTGGGAAGAAAATAAAGAAGAAAATAAAAATAATAAATTAAATAATGAAAATTACTTTACAATAAATCCTTCTGATAAAGACATTTTTTTCGGAGTTATTAATAAAATTAAAAAAAATGCAGAAGAAAATATAAAAGACAATAAAAAATTAGAAGAATCAATAGATTCAATAAAAAAATTATATGAAAAAAAATTAATACATTTATATACAGAAAATAAAAATTTAGAAAATATGATAGATAAATTAACATCAACAGTGATAAATAATTTACAAGAAAAAATAAAACAATTAGGAGATTCATTAAATAAAGAAACAAAAGAAAAAAATGAATTAAAAAAAAAAGTAAATGGAATAGATATGTTTGTTGAACAAGTATCTCAGTTAAAAATACAATTAGATGAAAAAGATAATGAAATGATAGACTTAAATAAACAACAAATAAATAACATGTCAAAAATTGAAGAATTAACTTCAACTATAAAACAATTAAAAGGAGATATTTCTTTAAAAAATAGTTTAATTAATGAAAAAGAAAAAATTATAAATACAAATGAAATGGAAATAATACAATTAAATTCTTTAATTAATCAAAAAGATAATTCTATTGAAGAATTAAGTAATAATATTAAAGAAAAAGAGAAAGAAATTAAAATATTATTTAATGATAATATTGAATGGGAAGAAAAGTATAAAGTTCAAAATAAAGAAATTGAAAACTTTAAAAAATGGTCTTTATGGGATCAAAATTTAATTGAATCTTTTAAAAAAATTGATAAATTAGAAGAAGAATTAAAAGAAAAAAATGATAATTTAAATAAATACATTGATGAAAATAATCATATTAAAAAAGTTAATTCGGAATTAAAATCTCTTTTAGAAAGCACTAAAAATAATTTAGAAAGTGTAAAAAGTGAAAATGATAATTTAATGATTGTTAAAATTCAATATCAAGAAAATTTATATAAAATTGAAGGTTATGATAAAATGAAAAGTGAAAATGAAAAATTGAAAAAAGAAATTGAATCTCTTAATTTAGATTATAATAAAGAAATAAAAGAAATAAAAGATAAATATGAAAATCAAATAGCAAAAGATAAAAATGATTATAATGTAGAAATTGATAAATTGAAAAAATTAAATGAAAATATTGAAGAATTAACAAAAAAAAAAATTGAAGAAATTCAACAAAAGAAAATAGAAGAATTAGAAAAAGAAATAAATACAAAAAATGAAAATTTAGAAGAGCAAAAAAATTTAGTAGATAAAACATTAAATGAAAATAAACAATATGTTAAAGAAATAGAAAAAAAATCAGAAATAATAAAAAATTTAAATATATTATATGATAATTTATTAAAAAAATCAAAAGAAACTGAATTAAAATTAGAAAAATATGAAACTTCAAAAGATAAAAGTGCTTTAATATCAAATTCAATGGAAATTTCAAATATTCAAAATGATAATTCTCAAATTAATAATAATAATAACAATAATAATAATAATAAAACTTATTCTACTTTTGATAAATATTCTTTTACAAAAGAAGTTTTAATTGATTATTTATTTTGCTTATATTTATATGAAGCTGGAATTTCTATTCAAAATATAACTAATAATATAGTAAATAATTTAAATTCATATTTAAATTTTGCTTTTAAAGATTTAACAAATAAAGAAAATTCATATAATAATCATTCAAATTTCCCTAATAGTTCAATGCAAAATGAATTTATTGAAGATATATATTTTGTCGCTTTTGATAAAATGATATCAAAAAAAATATTTATCAATGGTGAAATTCCTTTAATAAATGGTAAATTAGATACATCAATAGCAAAGATAAGTTTCGAAGATTTTGATGATGGAACAATAATAGAAATATGTTATGAATTAATAAATAGAAATATAATAACAAGATTAAAAAATCCTAAATCATTAAATCAAATATCTTCATTATTTATATCTAAATATGATAAAAAATTTGATTTTGATATTAAATTAGAAGATTTTATTAATAAAGATATAGTACCATTAGTTCAAAAAAGAATTCAAAAATATGATAATGGAGTCTTTAAAGATATGAGAAATTTAGTAGAATTATTAATTCATGGAATTAAAAATGGTAAATTATATATTGATGGTAAAGAAGCATATTCATTTGAAAATTATTATGAAATATATAATCAATATTCAAATATTACAGATAGAAATATTAAAGTTGAAATTTCTGGAAATATATTAAAAGCTGAAGCTATTGATAATGTAGCTCATACTTTTAAATTTTATTCTCCTAATTTTATTAGATTTAATTCTTGTTTTAATATTCCTCAAATTCCAAGTGATATTCCTAAGAATAATATTAATGAAAATATTGATAAACTTGTTTATAATTTAGCTAATATGAGAATTAATTATACTTTTCAAAATTTTAATTTAATTAATTCTATTAATAAAATATTATCCAATGTATCTTTATATCAACAAAATATTAAACAAATATCTTTTAATTCAAATAATTTGAATCAACATCTTTTTAGTACTAAAATTATGACTGTTATTAAGTCTTTAATTAATTTAGAATATCTTGATTTATCAAATAATGGTCTTAAAGATGAAGATCTTAAATTATTAATGGAATATTTAAAAGAAAATAAAAATTTAAAAAAATTCTTTTTAAATAAAAACTCAATTTCTTCTACAGGAGGATTTTACATAGCAGATACATTAAGTCAAAATCAAATATTAGAAGAATTATATTTATCTAATAATAATTTAAACGATAATGGATTAAATTCATTAATAAATATTTTATCAAATTCAAACACTTCAATCACAAAATTAGATTTATCATATAATAATTTAAAGCAAGAAAATATAATTTCAATAGCAGATTATTTATCGAATAATCCTCCATTAAAATATTTAGATTTAAGTGGAAATCCAATAGAAGCTCAATCATCAAATTTATTTGGAATAGGATTAAAAAAGAATAAAAATTTAAATGTAATAAAATTAAATAATTGTAATTTAAATGAAGATTCATCACCTCAAATATTAAATTTTATGAGTAGAACAAATATGTATAAAATAGAATTAAATGATAATCAATTTGGAAAAATGGGTCCTTTAATTATTTTAAATCAATTAAGAGCTACTTTAACTCTTAAAGAAATAAGTTTACAAACTTGTGAAGTTACTCCTAATTTATTAAGTTCTATTGCTCAAATTATTCAAGATTGGAAAAATTTAGAATTAATAGATTTAAGAAATAATTCTTTTTCTGATGATCAATTAAAAGAGTTTATCAATAAATTAAAAGAAAATAAAATTAAAATTCTATTTTCTAAAGATAAATTATCTTCAAATGCTAATAAAATTATTAGTGAATTTAAAAATATAAAATTAGACTAATAAAAATAAAATATATATTATAAATATACTAATTTAATTATCATTTTCTTCTATTGTTAAATAAAATTTATTTTTTGGATTTGCAAAAAAAGATGTGTTTGTTCTTTTTATTTTTCTTAAAATTTTAGATTTTAATTGAATACAATAATTATTATTATTTTCTTTCATTTCACTTTCATCTAATGATAAAGAATTACTTATATTAATATTAGAAATAACATTTGAATTTTCATTTTCATTTTCTTTTTCTTTTGGAATTATTCTTTTTTTCTTTTTAAAGATTTCTGTAAAATATATTCTAAAAATTTTCTGTTTATCAATTGTAATATGGTATATTTTTTCTAATAAAGATAAAATATCACTTCCAAAATATTTTTTCAATTGCTTCACAGCAAATAATATATTTTCTTTAAACACAGTAGTATCTCTTAAAATTGATTCAAAAGCTTCATTTGAATCAAGTATACCAAGACTAGTATTAATATTATTTGTTACATTTAAATTTTTATTTGAATACATTTCACTTATATTCATACTACTTTCAATAGAAACATTTGGTTTTTGTTTTATATCTCTTATAATAAATAAATTTAATCCAAAATTTAATTCAAAATTTTGTGCTTTTAAAAAATTCATATCATTTTGTAAAATTAATACAATTTCATTATATTCATCTTCATGTACTTCAATATTATCTTTCACTTCTATTTCATTAATATCTATTATTTCTGCTGAATTAGTTGAAATATTTTTTATTTCATTTTCTTCTGAAAAACTAAAATTAATCCAATTATTATAACTTATAAAAGGAGTGAAAGAAAGTGGATTTCTAAATAAAACTATAATTTTATTATAATTTAAATACCTTATATTAAATATTCCTAAAATTAAAGGAAGAAAAGTATAACTAAAATTAGATATAAGTTCCATTAAATAATTTTTATAATTTAAAATAAAGCTGTTTAACTGTGAATAAGAAATTAAATTATTATCATAAATTTCAAAAGTTAAAAAAGCATCTTTTGAATAATAAGTATTAAAATTATTATTTTTAATTTTATTCTCGAAAAAATAACTTAATAATTCTTTATTATTACTAATATCAAGAGAATATAAAATATCATTAATTGAAATTTGATAAAAAGGATATAAATCAAATAAAATTTCTCCCATTAAAGATTCAATAAAAAATTCGCAATCATCATAAGATATATTAAGAATAATAGAATTAAGAGAATTAAGAGAACGATTATTTCTGCTTTTACTTCTACTATTAGAATTTTCAGAATTATCATCTTTATCTATACTTGAATTTTCACTATTTCTTTTATTTGATATTGAAGTACTTTTAGAATATGTATCATCTTTAATAATATATTTAATAAAATCTTCTTTTATTTTTTTATCATCGATACTACTTATTAATTGCTTTAATTCGAATTTATAAAAAGATTTTATTTTTCCTCTATTATCAATACTTATTCTATTTATTTTTGATACTGTGTCTCTTATATTTTGTTTATTTATTTTTTCTTTTAAATTTATATTTTTAAATGGTATTCCTTCATTTTCTATTTCTTTTTCTACTTTTTTATAAACATTTAAATTTGATTTAAAATAAAAATAAAGTAGTTTAAATATAATAAAGTAATTACATGGTAAAAATTCTTTTTCTTCTTTATATAATAATTGTTCTATAATATGTTTGTTTAAAAGTTCAATATTTAAATTTTTTGATTTTTTATCTTCTTCTAATTTACTTTCTGTTGAATTTAACCCTAAATCTAAAGAGTTTTTATATATTGAATTAAATAATCTTTCATCACTTTCATTTAAATAAGAATCTTCTTCTGAATTTAAATTTTCTATTACACTGTTTTTTGCCTGATCAATTATTATAGGTTTAAATAATTTTATTTTATTATTTTTCAATCCAAATGAATTATTACATAATTTTAAAAAATAAAAAAATTTCATTGATTTTGAAATTGGATTTTTGTTTTTTTTATCTATTTTTAATAGCATTGCCCCAAATAAAATATTATAAATAAAAAATGAACTATATTCAATAAAAATTTGAATAGAAATATAAAATTTATCATTTTTAAAAAATTGTTTTTCAATTGCAAATCTAATAATTGTAGGAATATTTAATATTAAATCATATATTGATTTATTGATTAAATGTTCTGACAATATAATAATTTTTTGTTTAGTAATATTATAAATTTTTTCATTTGAAATATTATTTGAAAAAATAGTTTCTGATTTTAAAGAATTATATTTCATTGTTAAGATTCTAATAAAAAATATTTGAACAAAGCACAAAATTAATTGATATAAATTAACAAAAAATTCCTGTGATTTAATCTTATAAAATATATAAGTAATAATAGCAAAATCAAAAAATAAAACAATAAGCATTTTAATACAATGAGAAAATATAGAATAAATTCCTATTATATCTATTTTATCAATAAAATTTATTAACTCTAATGGATAAAGTCCTTCAATTTTTAACCTTTTAATTTTACAAGTTGATTGAATTAAAATAAAAGATAATATTATATTCATTAAAAAATTCCCTGAAAGAACAATAGGAATATATACTTCTATTAATTTTAATATATCAAAAATATTTCTTTTTCCATCATATAATATATATATGGAAAAAATTATGGATAAAATAATAAAGTAAAAAATTGTTAATAAAATATCAAACCAATAAACCATAAAATGAATTCTTCTTGAATTACATATTTGGCTCAAAGCATATTTTAAAGTTAATAAGAAATAAATAATTATTATGAAATTTATTAATCCTGCAAAAAATATATATAAATAATCAGTATTAAAGCCCTTTCCCATATATTAATTTATATAGTTTGAAATAAATTTTTTAAATATATTATTAATTTATGTTTATATTTTAGTTAAAATGTAAATCTCTTTACATTATAAAAATTAAGTTAAAATCAACTTGTATTAAATATTCTTTTTTTTATTATAACTTTTTAAATATAAAATATTATAATTATTTATAATTAAATATACTTTTATATGAATTCAAAAATTACTGAATTTAATTTATTCCATTATGAAATCTATACTGATAAATTCTTTTAACAATTAAATTATCCTTTAATATATCAGTTAATATAACATAATTAAGTTAATTATTATCTAATTTTTTTTAATTATTAATGGCAATAAAATTGATAATAAAATACTTTTTTATATTATCTTAAATTGATTTTGAAAAATTAGATATATTGAATTATTCTATTATGTTGTAACAACAATTCTTTTTTTTTTATTATTTTCAGATAAAAATGAAATAAGTCATATTTAATTTTAGAAATTATTTTATCTCAAATTATTATTTTTTCAAGAAATATTTTTATTATAATTAAAGGTAAAATAGATTAAAAAGAAGGTTTTTGCAAAATTATAATTATCATTTCTTTGAGTATTATTATTTTCTCTGAAAAAATTTACATCTATTCAATTTTATCATTTATATTTTATTTTTTGATATTTTAATATATATTTCTTTAATGAATGGTAATATCTGTTTTATCTTTTTTTAATTAATTTGAATAAATCATTTAATTAATAACTCCACATATTTTAATTTTTCACAAATATTTCTAATCTTAATTTTTCTTTCAAACAAATCCACAATAATATATAAACTAAGTTCTTCTCTTAATTAAATTATCCTCATTTAATCATATTTTAACAATAAAATCATTTTTAAACATAATAACAAAACATAATATAAAACCGCTTAAAATAAAAATAAATAAACAAATAAACAAAAAAAAAATAATTATTTTCCTAAATTATTAATATCAAAAATAAAAAACAATAAAACATTATATTTTCCTAAATACCAAAAAAATTAAATGTTACCAAATCAAATAGAAAAAAACGTATTATACTTTAGTGATCTTCCATCAAACATAATTCAAAAGGATATAGAAATGTTTTTAGAATCATATAAAGATAAAATTATAGTAATTAACTTAGATCAAAATCCTCGAAATTTAGAATTAAATAAACCCTTAAGTGCCAAAGTAATATTTAAAGATTATGAGTCAGCAAATAAATGTAGATTAGAAATGAATTTAAGAAAAATAAAAGGTCATTCAGTAAGAATAATGTGGGATGAAAAAGATAGTTCAATACGATATAATACAAAATCAAATTTATATTTTAAAGGAATTCCACATAATATTTCTTCAAGACAAGTTTATGAATATTTTATGAAATTTGGTGATATTTCTTCTTTAAAATTAATGGATGATGAAAATGGAAATAATTTAGGTTATGGTTATATTACTTATTATAACCCTGATGATGCTCAAAAAGCAATTTTAGAAACTAATGGAAAAAAAATCTTTAATAATACTAATATTATTGAAATTACTCAATTCCAAAAAAGAATAGAAAGAACTTTATATAATTATGAAAAAGAAATTCAAAAAATTTACATTAATAATTTTAACCAACAATTAAATGAAGAAGAATTAAATAAAATTTGTTCTAAATATGGTAAAGTTACTTCATGTAAAATTTTCCAAGATCATTTAGGAAGAAATTTTGCTATTGTTCAATTTGAAAATCAAGAAATGACTAATAATGCTTTGAAAAATTTACAAAATGAAAAAGAACTTTCAGATCCAAATTCTAAATTACTTGTTGAAGTAAAGCAAAATAAATTTGAAAGAAAACAATATTTAGAAAATAAAAAAAGAGAAACAAATAATAAATTAAATCAACAATATCAAATGTGTAATTTACATATAAGAAATATACCATTAACAGCAACTGAAGATGATTTAATAAATGCTTTTTCTAAATATGGAAATATTAAAAGTGTAAAAATAGAAAAATATATATTAGAAACTAAAGTACATGATACTTTTAAAGAAATTCCTACAAGTAAAGGCTTTGGTTATTTATGTTTTGATAATCCAGAAAGTGCTAAAAATGCTATTTTAGGTTTAAATGAAAAATATTTACCTTCTTTTGAAAGTTGGAATAGACCTTTATTAATTGAATATTTCATTCCTAAAGCTGAAAGACAAATTATGAATAATCAACTGATGAATAATAATGGAATGTTTTATTATAATCAAAATATGATTATGAATCCTTATAATGTTTATAATAATAGAACTGGATATGGATATTATAATAAAAAAAAGAATAATAGAAATTATAATAATAATAAAAATAATAAAAATAATAATAATAACAATAATAATAATAATAATAATAATCAACAAGTTAAAAAGGAAAAAATTAGAGAAATTGATCTTAATATTTTTAATAGTCTTGAAAATGAAGAAGCTAAAAGAGATTATTTAGGTGAACAAATATTTAAAGCTATTGAAAATAGTACTATTGCAATTAATAATAAAATGGATTATGATACTATTGGAAAAATTACTGGAATGATTATTGGTATTCCAGATATTAATGAAGTTATTGATATATTTAAATCAGAAAATGCTTTGAATTCAAGAATTAAAGAAGGTTTAGCTTTAATACAAGGTAATAAATAATTCTAATAAATACTATTTTCAACCATAAAAAAACAAGAAAAAATTTGACTAAATTTTTTTTTTTCTTTTCTTTCTTTTAAATTTCTAATATTCAATTAAATCTTCATCTTTTAAATTGAATGAAAAAAATAAATTAAAAAAACAAAAAAATGTTATCACAACAGAATAATAATAGAGCTAATGGAGAAGCACGTTGTTTTTTATGCTTAAAAGATATATTAGATGAATATACTTTTCAATTTGAAGATTTTTGTCATTTTATAATAAAGAAAAAGATATATTGTAAAAGAGATGAATCAAAAATAAAAAATTCAAAAGAAATATCTGAAAATTTATATAATTCAATAAAAGAAGAAAGTAAAAAATTAATTAAACCATGTAAATGTGATGTTTTATGTCATATTCACTGTTTAATTCAATATTGTATAATGCATTTAATAATAAAATGTGAAGAATGTAACAGTGAATATTGTTTTGATTTTAAAGATTTAAACGAAAATTCAAATTCAAATTGTTATTATATTTCAATTATTCTTTGGATAATCCTTCACATTATTCTTTTAACTTCTGCTATTCTTTTTTTTACTATTAAAATAATACCAAAAAAATACGAATCTTATAATTATATAATTGCCATATTATTAATTATTATAAATTGTCTTTTAATTTGTGGTAATGTTTTAAATTATAAACCAAATAAAAATCTTCATCAAAATATTTATCCTTCCTTTATTCAATATTCTTCAAATTTAAAAAAAAATGATGAAGAATATACTAATTTCAGTTATTTTCTTCAAAGATGTTTAAAATCTTCAATGTTTGAAATTGTTGAAAAAAGAATATCTAATAGATTATATTTAACAACAACTTTAAATACTCAAAGAGAAATAAATGAATATATTAATAATAATAATAATGAATTATTTGATATAAATAATGATGAAATAAAAGAAAAAATCAAAGAAGTCGAATTAGAAGATAAATTTCATGGAGCTCAAATTATTAAATCAAGTCTTGTTGAAAATGATAAAATTAATATTGAAGAAAAAAATAAAAATAATAATCATAATAATATAAATAAGAAATTTTTACCAAAAAGCCAAACAAAAAATGCTCGTATGAGATATAGTCAAAAAGTTCCTAAAGGAAAAAATAATAATAAAAATAAAGATAATCATAATTATAATAATAGTAAAAGTAATATTGATGAAATGAAATTACTTGATGATGAAACTAAAAGATATAATGAAAACGATAATAATAATACTCCTAATAAAAATGATAATATTCTTAATATGAATGTTAATAAAAATAAAAGTAATGGGAATGATGAAAAATAAAATAAAAATAAACAGTAAGATAATTTGATAATAATTTTATATAATATGATATGTTTAATCTTTTTTATTTTCTTTTTGAATATTAAAATATAATATTTGAAAATGAAGTTTTTATTATATTTAAAAAAGTTTTAATATTTAAATAATCATAAATAAATATTCTTTTTGAATAATAGTTTTTTCAGATAAATAAAAAGTTATTAATCAAATAAATATGGAAATAAATAAAAAAATAATCACTAAAAATCCAAATTATCAAATCAACAAAATTATAACAAATAATCCATCAATCAATCAAAATCTAGCAGAAGAATGTTCAAAAATATATCCTAATGTTAATAATATAGAAACAAGATCTTCAAATAATATAAAAACAAGACCTTCAAATAATATAGAAACAAGATCTTCAAATAATATAAAAACAAGATCTTCAAATAATATAGAAACAAGAGTTTCAAATAATATAGAAACAAGATTTTCAAATAATATAAAAACAAGACCTTCAAATAATATAGAAACAAGATTTTCAAATAATATAGAAACAAGATTTTCAAATAATATAAAAACAAGACCTTCAAATAATATAGAAACAAGATTTTCAAATAATATGGATTTATATTCAAATCAACAAAATCCTAAACAAATTATTCATTCATCGAAAAGTTTCTATCACAATTCTTGTTTAAGTAGTAGTATGGATCCAAAGAAAGATGATCCTAATACAAATATGAAAAATTATTATGAACAAAATTTAGCTATGAGCGTATCTGTTATTCCAGATAAAGGTTATTGTGAACCGGTTGAAAATGAAAATTCTGAAAAACATTATCCTATTTATCCTTTTTATCAAGATAAATATACTGAAAATAAAGAACAAAGTAAATTCGAGAACATTTCAAAAATTAGAACAAAAGAAGGAAATGAAGAACATAAAAAGGATGATATTCATTCATATAATGAAAATAATAAAAAAATATTCACTCCCAATAACCAACATTTTGTTTTTGAGGACCAAAAAAAGCTACGATATAGTATATATGGTGATCCAATGAATGAAGTTACTTTAGAATATAACTTAAAATATAATTAATATATAAACAAAATTTTAATTATAAAATAAAATTAAAAACATAATATTAAAAGTTTCCAAAGCATATTCATCAAATAAATGATTCTTAATATAATAAATATATTATCCATAATTAAAAGTAAATAAAAAAAAATTTATTAGAGCTTTTAAATATAAATTATGTAAAAGATAAGTATATTTAAAATTTGATATATCAAATTATTGAGGAAAAGGTAAATGAGGAAATTGAATTAGAAAAAAAGTGATAAAGAGAATTAAATTATTTTTTCAAAGGTAATATAATAAAAATTAATAATAAAAAGGATATAGTTATTCTACTAATATCAAAATGAGACTATATAAGTTAATAGTGAACTAACTAATATGGGATAAGGATATTAATCTGTGGATCATTCAAACTATATATAATATATTTATTTTTGTGAATTTATTTTATCTGAAAATTATATTGATTTATTTTTATTTGGTTATTTTATTATATTTCTTATGTAAAAATATAAAAAAAAAATAATTAATAAATTGTTTTATTTTAAATCTTTGTAATAATATATGTTCCATTTGAAAATGGGGGTAGGGGGGGTACCCCCATTTCAAAATGGAACAAATATATAATTTAATATATATAAGTTTAAATTATGATTAAAATTAAAAAGTTTTACACATAAGAGTTTTATGATATAAAATTAATATTATTGTAACATAATTAAAATCTATAGTAATCCATTTAAATCATTTTAAAAAAATTTTTTCAAACATTAAAATAAAATTTACAAATATTATCATTAATAATAGATATAAACAAAATACCAGAAATTACGTTATTGTTAGAATTATATATAAATTAAATTTCAATTTAATCCATGGATAATAATTACATATAATAAACTTTATAATTTTATATTTTATTAATCATCAATATTATCTTTTTTATTTCTTTTAGAATGTCTACATAATTTAGAAAAAATAGGTCCTCCAAATGATTTATGACCACAAAAACTGGAAAATTTTCTTGGAATTCTTTCATCTTTATCATTTAATTCTTCTTTTATTTTCTTTGGAATATATTTATTTATTTTAGATTTCGGGGTATCATTTCTTTTTTTTTTTTCTTTTATAAAAGATAAATCAATGCAGGAATTTTTATGAGAATCTTGATTAATAAAAGATGAAAAAGAATTAATTGTTGAATGATTACTTAAAACACTTTTAAATTTTTTTGAACATTTTGTTGAATTATCATTTAATTGATTGTTATTTCTATATAATAATCCAGAATATATATTTATATTTTTTTGATAATTATTTTGAAATTCTTCTAATTGAGATATTGGAATATCTAAATTTTTCATATTTTTTACTTGCGCGCATACACAAATTCCCATTTTAAAATAAATAAAATATTTTTTTTTTAATTATTATACTTCATTTAATATTATTTAGAAAATTCTATAATAATATTCCATAAAGTTTTTTTCTTCTTTTTTAATTTTTATCTTTTTTATTAAAAATGATTTACTTTTATTATAAAAAAATAAAATTTGATTCTAATATTTTTAATAAAATGAATATAATTTTTTACTATTATTCTTTTATATAAATGTCGAATGAAGGTAAAAAAGAAATGAATCAAAATCAAAAAAATAAACCAATAAAAAAAGAAGAAGAAGAAGAAGAATATGAAGAAGAAGATGAAGAAGAATATGAAGAAGAAGATGAAGAAGAATATGAAGAAGAAGAAGAAGAAGAGGAAGAAGAAATAAAAAATAAAAATCAAGACCCAGCAATTAACAATAATATTGTAAAAAAAAAAAATATTAAAACACAACCTTCGCTTAATGTTGACCAAATCAATGTAACAAAAAATATTCAAAATGGAAATAAACCTTTGGCTACTAATATTCTTCTTAATAAAATTAATTTAAATAATACATTTAATTTATATAGACCTATTTCATTGAATCAATCCTTAAATGATGGTTTAAATAATTCAATGAATAATTCTTTCTCAAAAATACCTATTATTCTTGATAAAAATAAGATGAAAGAAAAAAGAGAATTAATTCAAAAAAGAACCAACGAAAGATTAATTAATAAAAATATTTTTGTAAATAATAATGATGAAAAAAAAAATGTTACTCAAAATAATAATAATAATAATGAACAAAAAGAAATTAATGTTAATAATACAATAATTAATAATGAAAAAAAAGATTTTATTCAAAATAATAATATTACAGAAAAAAAAAATGAAAATAAAGAAAATTTAACAAAAGACAATTTAACAAAAGACAATTTAACAAAAGAAAATTTAAAAAAAGAAAATTTAAAAAAAGAACATTTAAAAAAAGAACATTTAAAAAAAGAAAAAGTAAAAAAAGAAAAAATAAAAAAAGAAAAATTAAAAGAAATTATACCAAGTAAAGGAAATAAAGGTTTTGAAGATTATATTGTAGAAGGAATTGAAATTGAAGTAATTAAAAAAATAAATGATGAAAATGAATTAGAAAAAAATGGAGTTGAAATAGAAAAAGTATATTTTGATAATTTAAATGATTTACAAAAGGAAAAACTTAAAACAAAAGGTAGAAAATTAACTAAGAAAAAACCAAAACTTCAAAATTTAAATATAAATGAAATTATACAAAATCAAGAAAAAAAATTAAACAATCAAATAAAAACAAAAAAAAAGAAAAAAAGTAAAAACATAAATCCTAATCAAACAGAAATAATTTCTCATTATAAAGCTAATTCAACTTTACTAAACAATCAAAATAATTATCAATATAATAATACTAATATTAATAAAAATAATTATATTAACACAAGTAATAATAATAATTATTATAATAACAATAAAAACATTAATCAAAGTTTTAATAATAATTTATATCAACAAAAAACAAAACAACATATTTTACAAAATTCAATGAGTTTCAAATATAAACCTAATAAATTTTTTGATAAAAATAATTCTTTTTATAATAATAAATATCATAATAAAAATAATATGAGTTTAAATTATGATGATAATAATAATAATAGAACTCTTTATGGTCAAAATTCATCTAGACAATTATTTAATCCTTTTAATAGAAATGATTTTAAGAATAGAAATTATCCAAAAAAGAATTACAAAAAAGCTCCTATTGTTGTTAAATTAAGAGGAGGAATTAAAATAATATTAAGTACAGAGAGAGAAGATTATTAATATAAAAAACAAAAATATTTTTTTTCATATAAAAACCTTATTACTATTCTAAATTCTTGAAAAATAATTTAAAAATTTTTTATTAGTTAAGATAAATAAATAATCTTTAAAATATTAAATAAAAAATAATTTTTTATTCTAATCCTTTAGCTTTAAGAAAAGGTAAAATAGAATATTCTTTCCCTTTAAAAGAAACAAATAAAACATTAGGATCATCACTTCCACCTTTACTTAAAATACATTCTCTAAATTTTTTAGCTTTTTCTCTTTGATCCCCTTTTTTAAATTCTTCATAAACATCAAAAGCAAAAATTTCAGCCCACATATATGAATAATAACCAACAGAATAATCATAAGTAGCATTAAATAAATGACTAAAAGATAAACTTCTTGAAATTCCTTTAGGTCTATTAAATACATCAATTGAAACTTCATTTTCTACTTTTTCAATATCAGAATTATTATCAAAGTCATTTGAATGTATTTTTAAATCAATTAAAGAATAATTTATGTAATTAACTTCAAAAAAAGAATCTAAATAAAATCTCATTCTTTGAACTTTACGAATTAACTCATCACTTAAATTAAATTTTTTTAAATTATCATATTCATAGAAAAAGTTTTCCATAAATTGAGAAGGTAATTCAACAAAATCCCATAAAACATTTAATCCAGAAATACTTTTAAATTTACATTCACTAAAAAAAATATGTAAAGAATGACCACATTCATGAAAAACTCCTTCAGATTCATTTAAAGATAAAGTAGGTTCTTCATTTTCATTTGGTTTTCTGCAATTATAACAAATACCAACAATTGGGATTTTATTTATTATTTTTGGCTTTAAGGCATAAACCCATCCTCCTCTTGTTTTCCCTATTCTAGGATATAAATCTATATAAAAGTAACCTATTATTTTTCCATCTTCTTCAAATTTAAATACTTGAATTTCTTCATTGTATAAAGTTTCATTTTCTACTTTAGATACTTTGATATTATATAATTTATATAATAAATCAAATAATACTTCTAATACTTTCTTTAAAGGAAAATATTTTCTTAATTCTTCTGAATTTATTTCAAATAATTCTTCTTTAATTTTCTCAGAATAATATGATATATCCCATTTTTCTAAACTATTGAAATTTTCTAGATTAATATTATTTTTTTGATGATATTGTATTGCATAATTATATAAAAGTTCATAATCTCTTTTACCAGCAATTAAACTTTTTTCTCTTACTTTATATAATAAATCATAAACATTTTTCTCATTTTTAGCCATTCTATTAGAAAGAACAAAATCAGCATAAGTTTCAAAACCTAAAATTTTAGCTTTTTCTTTTCTTAATTCTAATATTTTTTTCATTATATTAATATTACTATTTTTAGTAGTATAACATTCACTTCCAAATAATAAATACATTTGTTTTCTAATTTCTCTATTTTTACAATACATCATAATTGCTTTATAAGAAGGAGCTTGAATATTAAAATAAAAACCTTTTTCATAACCTTTTTCTTTAGAAAGTTTTTTAGCTGTTTCTTTTAATGATTCTGGCATTTCAATAATATCATTTTCATCTGTTATATTTATATGAAGTTCTGCTTCGTCTTTTATCATATTATTCTCATAATCTGATATTAAATGTGGTATTTCTAAATTTATTTCTTTTAATCTTTTTAATTTATCTTCTTCATTTAATATATTCATTCCATTCTCTAAAAATTTCCTCATATGAGTTTTATACGCTGATTTTTCTTCATTTGATAAATTTGATACTTCTAATTCTTTAAATTTCATATATAAATCTTTATTCATATATATATTTGATTCAAATTCTGATATTAAGGAATCTATTTCTTTTTTTTTTAAATTTTCTTCATCTAAACTATTTAAACGTCTTTTATTATTGTATAATATTTTTAATTGATCATAAAAATCAGTAATTTTCTCAAAGGAAGACAAAGAAAAAGGAATTTTACCATTTATTATTTTTTCAAACTCATTATTTGCATCTTTTATAGCTTTTTCAAAGGCAGGAAAATAATGTTCGTTTTTTATTATTTTATAAGGAATAAATTCTGTTTCAAAAATTTTTAAGAGAGGATTATTTTCCAAATCCGAAGACATTATTAATAATATAAATATTTAACTTTTTTTAAATTCAATAATTTTTATCTTAATATATATTATACTATAATTAATTGATTAATTAAAAATATTTTTTTTTTCTTTTTTGATACAATAATATACGAAAAATTTTTTTATAATTAATCTAATAAAATTATTGAATAAAATAATTCATAAATAAATATTAATTAATAAGATTTTAAGCTAATTGATGTTAACCAATCAGAAGATATTACAGGTTTAATTTTTTGATTATTTGAATATAGATTTGAAATAGTTATTTCATTTTTAAATTGTTCTACAATAGGATCTAACTCATAATCATTATTTTCTTTTAATGATTCTTCAATAATACATTTTTTATTTTTTTTCTTATGTTTTTTTTTATTTTTACTTTTTTCATTTGTATCACTATTTATATAATCAAATATTTCATCTATTGTTTTATTATCCAATGAAATATTTTTATTACTTTCTTTTAAAGTTGGTTTTAAATTATTATCTATTTTTTCATTATTTATTTCATCATTCATTTTATTTATATTTGTTTCTTTTTCATTATTATTATTTATTAATTGATTTATATCTTCTTTTATTTGATCACAATCAAATTGCATTTTATCTAAAGATTTAATATTATTATTATTATCACATAAACTAATATTATTTTCAATTTCAGTAGAAATTCCAATTTCATTTGTCAAAGGTTTAATTTTATTTTGAATAAAATCATTAATCTTATAATTCAAACAATCTTGAAATTTTCCATTATTAGTTAATTGTTTTTGTTTCATAATATTTGAAACTAAATCACTTTTTTCATTAATTTCAATTTTATTTCTTATTCCTAATAATTCAGAAATTTGTCTTTTTAAAGGAAATTGCAATTCAAATAAAGTTTTAATTATCAAATTAAAAATCTCTTGTATTCTTTTATCTAGTTTAAAATTATAAATAAAAGCATTACAAAATATTTTTTTATGAAAAATACAATTCCAAAAAATATCAGTATATAATTGATTTAAATTAAAAGACATTTGATATTTTTCTCTAAAATTATTTAAACTTTTCATAAAGTCTTTTTCTATAATTTTACAATTTTCTAAATTACTTTCAAAATCAATATAAATAATATTAAAAATTTCACTATTTAAAAAAATATAACTTAAATAATCATCTTCATTATCATAATCATCAATTTCATTTTCAATCATATTAATATAATTTTTCATTAATTCAGAAATAAAAGAAGTAAATGAAATAATAATTGATTTAATAGCAATAAATTCTAGTTTTTTATTATTTATTTTTTCTTTATTTATTAACTTATCAATATTCTCATGTGATATTTCACAAGTATTATTTAAATTTTTATAATATTCACAATTTATTTTTAATTTCTTATGCATTATTTGATGAACTACTCTTCCTATTGCATTATAAAATTTATATTCTTCTGATTCTAAATTTAATTTTGAACAATCAAATATTTCTTTTGAACTATTTCCTTCTTCTTCTATTGGAATTAAACTTGCAATAAAGATTTTTTCATTATCAGATAAATTATCTATTAAATTTAATTTGTCTTTATCAATTGATTTTATTGATATTTCATTTAATGTTATTTTAGATGCAATTAATGTTTTTTCATTTGTTTCTTTCAAAGAATAAAATTTATGTGAGTTAGAAGATGGTTTGTTTTGGTATAAAATTTCCTTTTGTAAATATTTTCCAATTTTATATTCAATAGACATCTTGAATTTTTTTTTATTTAATAATTTTACTTCAACAAAAATTTAATTTTAAATTTATAATATTTTAAAATTATGATGATAATATATATTTATGTTTAAAAGTCATAATTTAAAATTTGTTAAAAATTAATAAGAAATAATTTAAAGAAATATTGTATTTTTATCTGAAATATTGTAAATTGGTAAATTATTATCATTTATATAAATGTCATTATCGTCATTTTTTAATTTTACTGAATTTAAAGTAATATTATTATTATTTAAATAATTGGAAAAATCTGTTTCAAATAAATGATTTCTTGTTTTTGTTAATTCTTCTTTTTTTTCTTTTTTATTTTTTAAATCTAAAAAATAGTTATCATATAATTTCTTATTTTCAATATAATTTTCACATTGAACTAATATTTCATTATTATTATTATTATAATAATTATTATTATAATTATTAAAATTAATATTTTCATTATATATTAATTCTTTTGATATTTGAGAAAAAGTATAAAATTTTCCATTTTTAAAAGAAGCAATTAATTTATTTTTTTCTTTATTTGTTTTAATTGAAATTTCATCATTAGAAGAATCAGAAATTAATAAATTAAAAGGTAATTCAATTTTATCAGATGTTAAACTTCTAAAGAAATTATTTTTATTTTTTTCAATTAAATTATTATAACATTGTAATTCAATATATTTGGAAATAAGAATATTCCTTTTATTTTCAATTTCTTCCTTTAATTTATTTTGATTAAAATTATAATAAGTTAAAGTAGTATTTTCTTTATTTATTATTTTTAAAGAACACATTACATTAATTGCATCATAAACTCTTCTTTGAACATTTTTATAAGTAATTACATTTCCATTATTTAACTTCTCTCTTAATAAATTTAGAATATATTGAGTAACTTCATTATATGTTGTTTGTTGTTTCATTTTAATAAATTGTTTTACTTCTTTTGATATATTTATTAAACTATTTATTTTAACTGAATTTTCTAATAATAATTCTTTTTCATTTCCATTTGAATTTAATTTCATTATAATTGATTTTTTAGTTAAATCTTCACTTTTTTTCTTTAATTTCTTTTTCAATATATTAAATATCCTTAATTTCTTTGGGAAAAAAATATTTATATGTGATTCAGAAATTTCTTCAAATTCCAGAATAATAATTTTTTTATTTGAATTAAAAGTAATTTTGTCATTTGGTTTTTCTATGAAAATAATTCTTTAAATAAATAAGAAAAATCATCAAGATTATTATTATTTGAAAATAAAACTAAAGAAAATTGCTTTAAATACATTTTATTAAGATGAATTTTTTCGAATAAATCTAAAAGATTATCAAGTTTTTTGGTAATATAAAAATTTGAAGGTGAGAATCCTTTGATTGAATATGTTAAAAAAGTCATTTTTTGAAATTTTTGTTTATTGGTTTTTTCAGCTTTAGAAAATAAACTTAATTTTTTAAGAAATGTTTCGGCTGAAAATATTGAAGAGGAGAGCAATATAAATTTATTACCTGAATCAAGTAACATTGACCTCATAATTTTATTTTTTTCTTCCATTTAATTTAATGCTTAATTCTAATCATTTTCTTTAAATACTAGATTTTTATTTAGAAAAAAAGAAAATTTGAAAAAAAAAAATTGGAAAAGCCGTTAATTAAGAAAGAAATGCCAAAAAATAAGAAAAAATAAATATAAATTTAAAAAACTTAAAGATTATGAAAGTTTAAACATTTTATATTTAACGAATAATTTTTCGATCAAATCTTTTTTATTTATTAAAACTTTAGAAATTACAATTTTATTTAATATAATGGAAATAGCTTAACAGAGATTAATAAATTTGAATTTAAAAACTTCAAAAAATACTTTCTAATACATTTAATTAATATAGAAATTCAAAGAATATTCTAAAAATATAAAAAGAAAAAAAAGATATGGATTATATGTTCATTTCAATTTATATTAATTACTAAATATATTAATACTTTTTAAAAAAGAAATTATTCAAACTTAGAATAGAACCATTTTGACTAATTTTTCAACGTAAACTTTTTTCCATTAATTTTTCCCATTCTATAATAATATTCTCAGGTATATTTAAGATCTTTTAATAAAATAATTAATTTATTCAATCTTTAACTTTTTTAAAGGTTTTTAAAAATATTATTTGATCTTAATCTCATTTCAAATACTAGATTCAACTGTTTATTTTATTCCATCAATTAAAAGTTTCCATCAAATATTTTAATAAATAAAATATAAAAATTAATAATTAATTAAATAATTTTTCGAAAAATATTTTTCTAAAAAATGACATATAAAAAAAAAACAAAAATAATAGATTGTACAATTCCATGTCCTTTAATATTAAAAACCTTATCATCATGTCCGACAAGAAAAATCAATTTAAATACTTTAAAAACTGAAGATTTAAATGAAATAATAATGATAATATTATCTTTATTACCATATTTAATTAATTTAGTGATTTTAATTAGTATGAGTTATTTCAGAACAACAAGAATAATATTTATTTTCTTAATGGAAACACTTCAAAATATTATAGTAAATTATATTAAAAATTTAATTCAAGAGCCAAGACCAAATTTTAAATGCAATCATCAATTTGGAAATCCTTGTTATCATTCTTCTTTTTTTACTTGTTTAATTTTCTGGTTTTTTTTAGAAACAATTTTTACTTCTTCAAAAAAGAAATTTAAATATAAAAAAGTTTTAATTTTTTTATATTTTATTTATCCTTTTATTTTATATAGTAGATTTTATTTAAATTATCATTCTATTAAACAAATTATTAATGGAGTTATTCTTGGATTTTTTATCTCTTTTTTTTGGTTTTTTACTTGTATTAAATTTATTTTAAAAAGTGATAATATTTTAAAAAGAATTTTTATTAAATTAAATATTAAAAATACTCTTACTGATGATGAAATATGTTCTAATCAATTTTTTCAAAATGATAATTTATTTAAACAATATCAAAGTTTGTTAGATAAAAATGAAAAAATTGAAAAATTAAAAAAAGATTTAGAAAGAATAACTCAAAATATAAATAGTTTAGATTTTATGAAAGAATAAAAAATTATAAATGTATATTTGCAAAAAGATAATGTTTAATTTTTTTAAAATAACATATATTAAATTTAATATTTAATTTCTTTATATATATTTATTCAACAATCATTTTCTTTATTTTCATTTTTAAAAGTCTTAAAACTAATTTTATTTTTCTTTTTCCCTAAACTAATACTATTTTCTTTTTGATAAATAAAATCATCAATTAATTTAGAATCCCTAATAATAATAGGAAGTATATTTTCAATATTTTTATAATAATCAATTGTTTCAATCATTTCTTCAATTAATTTATTGGTATTTTTATTAAATTTAGGAAATAACTGATTTAAAAAATTCATTTTTATTAATTTAAATTCAGAACCTTTTAAAGTAATTAAAAATAAATCATTCTTTACAATTTGTTTTACTTTTGTTTTAACAAAATTATAATATCTTTTATTAGTAGGACTAGCAACAATGTTATAAATATTTAATTTTGAATTTTTAGGCTTCATTATTATATTTCTTATTTGTTTAGAAAAAGGATATGAATTAAAAAGAAAATTTTTAGAAGAATTTAACGCTAAAATTTTATTATTATTTTTATTTGCTAATATCCCTGAATTTTTATTCTTTAATAATTGTTCTTTTGAAATATTATTTCTTGGAGATATATCTGTACAATTTCCATTATTTGGAAATTTTTTAATAAGAGAATTTATTATATTTATGAAAAGTACTTTTTTGGAAATTAAATTTAAAAAAAATTTAAATATTATAAAAAAGAGATAAAAAAGGGAAAAAATTTCTGATAAATTTTGTTGAAATTTTATATATTTTTTTCTATATTCTATATCTTGTTTACTATGCTCAAATGATATTGAACCTAATAAATTATTTGATGATGTATTTATATCATTTTCATAATTTGATATTGAAATAAATTTATTTATTGAATTTGATTTAAACATAAATCCTTTATCAGATATATATTTATTATTACTAAATTTATATGAATAACTTTTAGAAAGATTATTATCAAAAGATATTTTTTTCTTTTTTAAATTATATTGAATTGGATTTTTCTTATTGTAATTATATATATCATATTCTGGGGAAAAAAAAACAAAATTAATATTATTTATTATTTCTTCGTAATCTTGAGAACAATTACCACATTTATATATCGAAAATATTAATTTAGAATTATAAGTTTCATTATATTCTAATTTTATATTTTGATCAAAACATTTATACTCATTTAACTGAAAAGAAGAAAATAAATTTTTAAATTCATTAAAAATATTATTTACATTACATTCTTTTAAATTTATTTTTTGCTTCGTTTTTAATATATCTTTTTTACTATCATATATATTTAAACTTAAATTAATTGAAAAAAAAGAAGAATAATCATTTATTATTACTCCATTATAATTTTCAAATGTGAAAATAATGGGAAAATGAGTTAAATTAATTTCAAAAAATGAATTATTTATTTTTGAAGAAGTTATAAAAATGTTTTGAGTAGAATAATTAGTTACTAATACTAAAATTCCTAAAATTATTATTAAAATATCAAAGATAATTGAAGCTATAAATCCTAAAAGAGATTTATATTTGTCTTTTGAATTATAATTTAATTTTATGTTTATTCCAAAATTATCAAAAATTTCAATTAAATTTGATAGATTTTTCATTTATTTGATTCAAAATTATTAAATAAATAAAATTCATAAAGTACTCTTATTTAATGTGTCAGTTAATTAAAAAAAGAAAATTAATAAATAAAAAGTAAAAAAGGAAAAATACAAAAAAAAAATATATTAAAAAACAAAAAATTAACAAAAAAAAATAAAAAATATGAAAAAAATAAATAAAAGAAACCTAAAAACCTCAAAGACATAAGCTTAATTATTCTCAAATAAAATAATTTATACAAAAAAAATAAAAAACCATTCTAAACAAAATAAAAATCACACAAAATTGAAATTGCAAAAAAAAAAAAATTAAATAAGCTCCAAACCCAAATATATAATCCAAAAAGAAAAAAAAAAATTAAAAAAATGTATACATCAAACAATTTCTACTCCCAAAATCAATATACAAGTAGTCAAATTCCTCAACAAGGATTTCAATCAATGGGAATGTACTCTCAACCAATGATGACACAACCAATGATGACACAACCAATGATGACTCAACCAATGATGACACAACCAATAATGACACAACCAATGGTAGTTCAACAGCCAGTAGTGATACAGCAACCTGTTCCTGTCCCTGTTGGTCCAATAGGTGACCCTTATTGTATCAATTGTCATGGGAATGGATATCGTAATGGAAAGAGGTGTATGTGTATTGGAGGCACATCAGGACTTAAAACTGCTATTGGAGTCGGTGTAGCTGCAGGAATTGTTAATAGCTTGTTAGGACCTCCTAAACATCCTCCTCATCATCATCATCATAGAAGAGGATTCCCTTTTTAATAGACTTTCTCTATTTTATTTTTTTTATGTATTTTTTATATAAATTCTTTATTTTTTTACTTTTTTTTTCTCGTATTTATTTTAATTAGAAAATTTAAAAATAATAAATTAGTTATAAATTATATTATTAAAGTAAAGGTTTATTTTATGTTTTTAAATAAATAATATAAAACAATTTTTCTTTTTAGTGATATAATTTTATTTCAAAAATAAATAAAAAGAAATTTTAAAAAGATTTGAGTGAAAATTTAAAATAATGGAAAAAACCAAATAAAAATTATTAAAATATTCTAAAAATAAATTTATTGATAATACTATTAATATTTAATAGATAGATATAATAAAATATATTATAAAATTTAAAATTATAAAAATTAAAAAGAAGAATTTTATTTATTTGATAAAATTTAATTTATGTTAACTATAAATGTTCATTAAATTGATTATAAAAATAATAAATAAACTAACTTTTTTTTTCAATATTGAAATAAGAAAAAACTTTGATTTAAAATATAATTAATGGGAAAGATATGCTCAAAATTATGTCCTAAAAGCAATATTGACCAAAATTTATTATTGGAAAGTTTAGATAGATATGATAATTTATTATCAAATTTATATGATGAACCAGAAATAATTAATAAAAAAGAAGAAATTATAGATGAAAACATAAAAAGTAAAGAATATGTTTCAAAATTAGATGTACCAAAAGAAATTGAAAAAATTACAAAAATTATAACAACATCAATAACAAAACATGATTTAGAAGTAGTTCAATTAAACAATCCAAAGAAAGAAGAAGAAAGACAAAAAGAAATTGAAACAATTAGTGAAAATCTTTTAAATTCTAAAATGACTCAAATAACATATATTGAAAATGTTTCATCTTTTGGTTCTAATGTTAAAAATTCAATTATATATGAAACTTTTCATAATCCAGAAAAATTTGTAAAAAAAGAAGAAGCAGAAAATTCAAATGAAGGAAGTACTTTATTTATTGAAGGTGCTCTTTTATCTCTATTAGGAAATAATGATATTACATGTGCAATCACAAAAGACACAAAAAGTGAAAATGAAGCAAAAACAACTCTTCAATTAGTCACAAGTGGTGAAGTATTTAGAAAAAAAATAAATATTTCTTCTGATTATGGAGAAGAAAAAAATGCAGAAATATTATCAAGTGAAGAAGAAAAACAAAAATTTATTTCTCAAAAGAAAAAAGAATTTTCAATTGCTTTTAATTGTCCAGAAAGTAAAATATTAATAACAAATTTAAGAAGTGGTTCAATTAATTATGACTTTATGATTAAAGGAAGAGAACCAACAAATAAAGAATTAGAAAAAATAGCAAAAGAAAGAGCAGTAAAGGATATAAGAATGGCTAGATTAATTGAAGGTTGCATAATAATGCCACAAATGTTTGATCCAAGAGGAGATAATCAAGATGGTGGATGGGGCATTGGACAAAAAAGAGGACCACCTGGTTATTTAATAAATTATGATCCTCCAATAGGTTATATTGGTTATGGTTTAAGAGTATTAAATCAATATGATAATGGTGATAATACTTGGTTAAATTATAATAATGTTAAAGGTGAATGGTATATTGCATATCATGGTACTCAAATAGATGCTGCACAAGCTATTATTAGTGGAGGATTTAGAGCTGGACAAGGTCAAGCCCATCAAGGTGATTATAATATTAATCCTTTATCTAATGCACAATATAATATTTGTGGAAGAGGAGTTTATTGTTCACCTATTATTAAAGAAACTGAAGGATATGGTCAAGGAGTTATGATTCAAAATAAAGAATATTATTTTACTTTTATGTGTAGAGTTAATCCATATCAAGTTAGAATTTGTGGAGGATACAATAATTATTGGGTTGTTTCTGGAGATGATTTAAATGATTTGAATGCAAAGAAATTTGATTCTGAAATAAGACCCTATCGAATTCTATTGAAGCCAAAATATTAAATATAATATATTTTTTAAATAAATATTCAAATAATAATTGTTTAATTCAAATTTTATTTTTTCAATTGTATTTTTTAAAATTTTACTATATTATTAATTTATATGGTACTTCTGATATGTCTAAAATTGAAGATGATTTTGATGAAGAATATAATAAAAAATTATGAAGTGAAAAATTAAGTATTAGTCAATTTATTTATAGTGTTTATAACAATAAAAATATTTTAAATGCTATTGAGAAAGAATATGATAAAATTAATCCTACTAATTTTATTAATGGGAAAGAACCTCCTTTTATTTTTAAGCACAGATTCTGATATTTGTATTTCTCCTTCACAAACTTTATATTACATAATGAATTAAGAAAAAATAATTTTAAATCTATTCAATATCACTTAGCGGAGATGGTGATGGGGTTTTTGATATTGAATATGCTATTAATGTATGGTTGATTTTTTTAATCAAATGTTTTGTTTAAATAATTAAAAGTTTTATAGTTAAAATTTAAATTAAAAAAATATTTTAGTTTAAAAATAATTTAATTCCTTTTATAATACATATAAAATTTTCATTATTAAATTTATTTTAATATTTAATTTTTTTATATATTTATCATTTTTAAATTAGTAACAATTAATTTCATTATTGATAATTATTTTGCAATAATATGTAAGCTTTATTATAAAAGAATTAGAAGAT
>JAEEGK010003467.1_pt1 | contig 39201 bp, 36 predicted proteins | sample 8958771 | NCBI WGS metagenome assembly JAEEGK01 (sample SAMN16246547, study PRJNA631951) | gut metagenome | biome: gut microbiome; feature: rumen; material: SC-attached | host: Bos | place: Iran: Karaj | collected 2018-10
CGCCGGTGCGCATCCGGATGGTGAACATGTTGATGAGGGCGCGGTCGATCAGGGCCATGGACAGGATGCCCTGCTCGTAGGCGCTGATGGCGAAGCGCTGGTAGATGCTGCCGCAGTCGGAGTCCACACCGGCTGCAAGGCCGTACGCCGTCGCGAGTTCGCGGGTCTCGGCGTAATAGTGTCCGTCGTAGATGTCCTGGATGGCGGCGCAGTCACCGGTCACGTAACCCTTCATGCCGTAGGTCCGGCGGGCCAGCGTGTCCAGGTAGAAGGCGCTGGCGGACGTCGGGACGTGGTTCACGGCATTGTAGGACGACATGATCGACGGAAGCTTTTCATCCTCGATCAGGCGCTTGTAGGGATACAGGTAGAACTCCCGCATGTCCCGGCTGTCCATGTTGGAACTCGATACGTGGCGGTCGAATTCGCTGTTGTTGGCGAAATAGTGCTTCGCCGTGGGGACGGCCTTCAAATACTTGGGATCGGAGCCCATCAGGCCGCGCACGAAGCCGCGGGCGATCTCCGCGGCCAGGAACGGATCCTCGCCGTAGGACTCGCCGGTGCGGCCCCAGCGGGGGTCGCGGACCGGCTCCACGACGGGCGACCAGAAGGTCAGGCCCTTCGTCCCGGTGGCGTAGATCGCGCGCGCCTCGTCGGCGATGGCGGAAGCCATCCGTTCCGCGACGGCCGGATCCCAGCTGGATCCGATGGCGACACTGTTGGGGAAGGAGCTGGGGCCGAGGATTCCAACGGAGGGATTCGCGCCGGAAAGCACGCCGTGCAGCGCCTCGCTCCAGACATTGTAATTCTTCAGGCCGAGCCGGGGGACGGCGGCCATGTTGTTGCCCAGCAGGCTCTGCTTCTCTTCAAGCGTGAGGCGGGACACCAGGTCCGTCGCGCGCTCCTCGAAGGAGTAAGCCGTGTTGAGGTAGATGGGAAGCTGGCTGTCCTGGGCCAGCGCCGAAGTGGCGGCGGCCAGCGCCAGCGCCCCGGTGAGGAAAAGCGTTCGGATACAGTTCATAAGTGGTCCAAGTCTTTGACAATCTCAAAGATACGATTTTTTACCGGAAGATGTACACCTTTCGCCCGACTTGCGTATATTTGTTATCCATAAACTGCCGTGATGAAAAAGATCCTGTTATCCGTCCTCACCGTCCTAGCGCTCGTCTCCTGCGTCCGGGAAGGGATTCCAGAGGAAAAACCTTTGCGCTCTTACGACATCACCGCCGTGAAGTCCTATGGTTCCTTGGAGGAACTGTTGAATGAAACCGGATATTCCATGATGGGGTTCGGGTTCCTGCTCTCTTTCTACTTCCCCGACTACAACAAACCGGTCAGCGCCATCAGCTATACCTACCTTTCCGAGGACCCGCAAGGGAAGCCGGTGGAATTGTCCGCCCTCCTCTACATCCCCGATGCAGCCTTGAACGGCACCAAGGCCCTGACCGGCATCTCCTTGACCAGCCACGGCACCATCGCCTCCAATTCCGAGTGTCCCACGATGAAAGCCCAGTTCGAAGGAGTCCTGGCCTGGAGGAACTATGCCATCGTGATGCCCGACTACTACGGCTTCGGCGCCAGCGCGGACCGTCCCCAGGCCTTTTTGGACCCGAAAACCGCGGCGCGCGGCAACATAGACGCCTACTTGGCCGCCCGCCAGCTGCTGGAAGACCGGAAGGTTGTCCTCCCGTCCCGGTTGTTCAGTTTCGGCTACTCGCAGGGCGGGTTCAATTCCATGGCCAACCTCAAGTATGTCTCCGAGCATCCCGAACTCCACATCAGTTTCGAGAAAGTGATGTGCGGCGGCAGTCCCTTCGACATAGAGCTGACGTGGGATGCCTACTCCGGCGGAACCTACCGCAACGCCATCGCGTTCGTCCCCCTGAGCGTGGTCAGCATCAACGAGACGCAGCAACTGGGAATTCCTTATGGAAACCTTTTCAAGGGGGAATTACTCAACAACTGGAGGAACTGGATCCTGTCCAAGGAATACACCCTCACGGCCATCAACGGACTGCTCGACACCCACGACCTGGCGGATATCCTGAATGACGATTTCCTGGCGGGGAGGGGCGATGCCCATGCCCGCGTCTTGGCGGTCTGCCGACGCTATTCCCTGACGTCCGGATGGACTCCGCCTTCCGGGACGAAGATCATCCTGTATCACTCGAACCAGGATGATACGGTCCCCTATGCCAATCTCACGGCGATGAAAGCCTTCCTGGACGTGGCCGCCCCCGGTAGTTACACCGCCGCTGACGGGAACCACGGCGGGCACACCAACGCAGTCTTCAATTTCATCTTGAACCTGATCCCCGAATGGTGACGGACCTCTCCGGGTATGAAAAAACCGCGCACAAGACACTGTCTTGCACGCGGGGAAAGATTCCCGGTCAAGCCGGGAATGACGAAAAGTCGCCGGGAATGACGGTCAAATCTTGGCGGCCAGTTCACGGATCCGCTGCATGTGCTGCGGGATGCTGATGTGCTGCGGGCATTTGCGCAGGCAGGCGTTACAGCCGATGCAGGCATCGGCGCGGACGCCTTCTTCCTGCGCCTGATACGCTTTCAGGAACGCCTTGCGCTTTTCGATGACGCCCTTGTCGCCGGTATTCGGGGACAGGAGCGCATCGCTGGCACTGTTGAAGATCTTGAAGTTCCCGGGAATGTCCACACCAGCCGGGCATGGCATGCAGTAGGCGCAGGCCGTGCAGGGGATCTGGCCCTGGGACTTGAGCAGGTCCGCAACGGTGAGCATGAAGTCGTGCTCTTTCTGGTCGAAGGGCTTGAAGCCCGTGAACAGGGAGACGTTCTCCTTGAGCTGCTCCATGTTGGACATGCCGCTGAGGGTGACCATCACACCGGGCAGCGAACCCACGAAAGTGAGGGCGTTCGCGGCGGGAGTGAGGTCGGGGTGGCGCTCCTTCATGACGGCGGCGACATTCCCATGGACGTTCGCGAGCTGACCGCCCTTGACCGGTTCCATCACCAGGGCGGGAATGCCCTTGCTTTCCAGGTATTTGTACAGGTATTCAGCGCTGGTCGTGCCGGAGGAGCCGCCCCAGCCGCGGGACATTTCCTTCCAGTCGACATAATTGAGCTGGATCTGCACGAAATCCCAGTCGTAGAGGTCCACCAGGCCGGGAAGGTCGTCATTGGTTCCATGGAAAGAGAAGCCGATGTGGCGGATCCGGCCCTTTGCCTTCTGCTCCAGGAGCCAGTCGAACAGGCCGTTGTTCTTGAACCGGGACTCGAAACCGCGCATGTTCTGCAGGTTATGCAGCAGGAGGAAGTCGATGTAATCCACCTGGAGGTTCTTCAGGGAGGTCTCGAACATCTGCTGGCCCGCCTCGAGCGTGGCGCGGCCGTTCATGTTGGAGATCTTGGTCGCGATCTTGAAGGACTCGCGCGGATGCCGGGCCAGGGCCTTGCCGGTCACCTTCTCGGATTCACCGTAGGCCGGTGCCGTGTCGAAATAGTTAATGCCGTGGGCGATGGCATAATCGACCATCGCATTGACGGCTTCCTGGTCCAGGGGCGCGTTGCGGCCGAAGCCGCCGCCACCGCCGCCCAGCGTGGGCAGGCGCATGCAACCGAGGCCGAGCATGCCGAGGGTTTCCCCCATCTTGCTCCAGGTCCGGGTGTCGATCTTGGTGCCGTCCGGCGCCTCTTTCCAAGGGCCGGGAAGGCCGGCGGGAGCGCCGGGACGGGTGGCCGCCCGGGCGGAATCACAGAACATCGGGCCGCAGAAGGCGAGCCCCATTCCGGCGAGAAACATGCCTCTCAGGGCCTCTCGACGGGTCATCTTGTCATCCATAGTCGTATCCTTTTATTGTGTTATTGCCGGGTGTCCTTCCCAAAAGCGCTTGACATCGGTCCAATGGTAGTAGGGAGCAACGTCCGTCTTGATGGGAATGGAGGTTTCATTTTCATTCAGGAGGAACTTCACAAGGACATCGTCCGAGCCCTCCTTCCGGTAGAAGACGAGCTGGATGTTCCCCGCCATCGGGACGATCTTGTCGATGGAGATGGACTTGTACAGGTTCTTCGTATCCGGCTTGCCGCCCAGGGTTTCCTTCAGGCCGATCAGATAGGCCAGCGGAAGGACGGAACTGTCGTGGCTGAAACGAAGCGTGAGCGCAGGCTTGCCCTCCCGGATCACGCGGTCCGCGATACTCTCGATGCTGTCACGGACGGCCTTTTTCTGCAGGTACATGGGCGTAGACCCCGGGATGAGGCCCGTCTGTCGCAGCCAACCGGCGCTGGAACCCGTAAAGATCCGGAACAGTTCCTCCTTCGTGAAGATATCCGTCATGGAAAGGCCCAGTTCCGGCACGTTCTGGAAGTCCTGCGCCACGTTGTAGAGGCTCTTCATCAGGTCGGGGCCGTCCACGAACGCCTCCACCTTGCGGACGTCCTTGAACAGGACCTTCATCAGGCGTTCGGGCTTGCTGTAGGCATCGTCCCGGTAGGCGCTGAACTTCTTGTGGATAGCTTCTGCTTCGGGGGTAACTTCCGGCTTCACGCGGCTGTCCGACACCACGAACGGCATGTCGTGCTCGCTCGCGTCCATCCGGATTTCCAGGTCCGGATTCAGCCCCTGGAGCTCCCAGCAGAAGTTGAACATGCTGATCATCACACGCCGGGAGGTCGACGCCCGGGCGTCGACCTGCAGGGGCTGCGAGAGCAGCTCCGGAAAGCGGTCATACATCCGGTGGGCGATCTCCCGGTGCTGGCGGCCGCCGAGGGCGGTCAGGTCGCCGTCACGGTTGTACGCATCGGCATAGCCGGCCTTGAGCTTCGCGAGCACCTCCTCGCCCTTGGGCGTCAGGAGACCCAGTTTCGCGGCGCTGTCCATCGGCGTGATGGCCTGGACATAGTATTTGTTGCTGGTCATGTACCGCGACCCATGGCGGCCGTAGTGGCTGATATAGAAGGGCTCGTACCCCGCCGGTGCCGGCGTCAGGACTTTCTGGACGGGGCCGGGATAGGCGAAATAGGTGGATCCGTTCCGGTACGGGTCCGCGTACATCTCCCGCTGGGAGGTCTGCGCCGCCGCTCCCACGGTCATCAGAAGGAGCAGGGAGAGGGTGAGTCTAGTCTTCATCGTCGGGGGTCTCCTTATAAACCAGGTGGGCGGCCTCGATCATGTTCCGGTAGTACGGTTCCACGTCGGACCAGTGATAGTAGGGATAACAGTCCGTGGCGACCGGAATGGACGTCTCGTTTTCGTTCATCAGGAACTTCACGAGGATGTCGTTCGAGCCGGCCTTGCGGAAGAACACCCACTGGATGTTCGCGGCCATCGGAATCAGGCGGAAGATGGAGAAATGGTTGTGCAGGTCCTCCATGTCATCGGTCGCATGGATGGCCTCCTGGAAGCCCAGGATGAAGGAGAGCGGCAGCACGACGCTGTCATGGCCGAAGCGGAGGCGGAGGCCGCTGCTGCCGGAGGCGATCATCCGGTCCGCATCGTCCAGGAAGTTCTGCAGCAGCGGATAGATGCGCCAGTATGCGGTCCGGGCGCCGGGCATCAGGCCCTCCCACAGGCACCAGCTGGCGTTATAGACCCGGAATCCGTCAATCATGCCATCTTCCCCGAACAGGTCGTCGAAACGCAGGTTCAGTTCGGGCACACAGTACATGTCGGCTGCGACGTTGTACAGGTCGTCGGCGAAGGTATACTGGTCGATGAAGGTCTTCGCACGTTCGGGGTCCTTGAAGAGGGCCGCCAGCTGCTTTTCCCCGTTCAGGAGCTGCTGCTTGAACTGCTTCAGCTTCCGGTACAGGGCGTCATCCGTCGCGCTCTCCGGGACCACGATGCGCTTGTCGGCCGTGATGTAATGCATGTCGTGCTCGCTCGCGTCCATGGAGATGTCCAGCGTCGGATTCAGCGCCTTGAGCTCCAGGCAGAAGTTCGCCATGCTCAGCATGACGCGCCGGGAAGTGGAGGAATTCGCCTCCACGAACAGTGGTCGCGTCATCAGCGAGGGATAGTTGTCATACATCCGCCGGGCGATCGCCTTGTGCTGCCTGGCGCCGAGCGTCGTGAGTTCACCGGCCCGGCCTTTCGCATCGGCGGTCGCAATCCGGATGCGGCGCAGCACGTCCTTGCCGTACTCCGTCAGGAGGTCCAGCGTCAAAGCGGTGTCCAACTGCCGGTTCAGCCGGTCATAATGCTTGTCACTGGTCATGTATCGGGCACCGTGGCGGCCGTAATGGCTGATGTAGAAAGGTTCATACCCCGCCGGCGCCGGCGTCAGATGGCCGGTCGGGAGGGGGTAGTTGGCGTAATTGCCGGCCGTGAGCTCCATGTGGGAAAGGAGTTCCTCCCGGGAAGTCTGCGCACCCGCCGTCCATCCCAGGACGAGCAGGCCCAGCAAGGCGAGTCCGAATCGTTTCATATACGTTACAGGGTTTCCAGGTCTTCGTCGGAAAGGCCGAAACGGGCGGCCACGTCGTCCGGGATGTCATTGAAGTCGATGGCATCCCAGGCATCCTCGATCTCGCGGCGGTCCTTCTTGGTGGGACGGCCCGCCCCGCGGTCTCGGGTGATGAAGAAAGTCTCCACCGGGGCACGGAGCTTTTCCAGTTCGGCCGCCGGCGTCAGGTTCAACGCGTACTCGGGGACGAGTTTCGCCCCCACACGGCGCTCCAGGGGCTGCAGCACTTTGTAGGTATACGTGACGGATCCTTTCTTGACCGTCAGCACGTCGCCGGGCTTCACCTCCTTGGAGGGTTTGGCATTGACCCCGGCGACCTTCACCTTGCCGCCCTTGCAGGCGTCGGTGGCGTCGGTCCGGGTCTTGAAGGCCCGGATCGCCCAGAGGAATTTGTCGATGCGTGCGTCGGCCATGTCAATTCAGTTCAGGATCCGGGAGTTCCTCGCCCTCGAGGCCGTCGTAGTCCTCCCCCTTCAGGTAGGGTTCGGCGTTCGGGTCGATGTATCCGTCCTTTTCTTTCCGGGGCTCGAGCGTCACCTCCAGGAGGAGTGTCCCGTGCGCCTCGGGCGTGAGGGTAAGCTGCTGGATTTCAGCCGGGACCACGATGGCTTCTCCGGCATGGAAATGAAGCGGTGTCATCCCCTCCACCGCCAGCGAGCCCGCGCCTTTCACGCAGGCGTAGAGCAGGAAGCTCCCGTTGTTTTCGGCACCGATGCGGACGGGGTTTATCAGGCGGATCTCCGACACGGAGAACTGCGGCGTGACGGCGATCTTCTCCGTCACGGCCTCGGGATCTCCCTTCGCGGCGGCGACCCGGTAGGGCTTGAAGTCGATCAGGTCAAAGGCCTCCTCCAGATGGAGTTCGGCTTCCGGATCGTCCCAGGCGTGGAGCCGGAACCAGAGTTCGGAGGATTCGGCGACCTCCAAGAGCCGGACGTCCTGCGCGGCATGGACCATGCCCGGCGTGACGAGGTAGTGCTCCCCCACCCGGGGCTTCACGACGTTCAGCAGGTCTTCCACCGTTCCGTCCTGGCACTTCCGCCAGAACTCCTCGGCCGTGACTTCCCGCTTGAAGCCCAGGAAAAGCATCGCATCGGCCCCGGCCTCGGCCACGTACCACAGGGCCGTCTTGCCGAAGGCATCGTACCGCTGCTCGGCCGACTCGTCGTCGGGATTCACATGGAGGGACGTACGGCCTTTGATATCCAGCCACTTGACCATCACCGGGAACTGCGTCCCGTAGTATTCGAAGGGGACCTCCCCGGTGAAACGCTCCAGGTAGGTCTGCATGATGTCGCTGATGGAATTGCCGGACAGCCAGCCGTCCAGGGCCACCGAGTCGATGTACCCGAGGTCCGCGATCCGGTACTCCGCGATGCCCCACTTGCGCTCCACCCTTTCGGGGCGGAAGCGCATGGGCGTCAGTTTCTTTTCCTCCATTCCTTATCGGATTTCGATGTCATACGGAAGGCGGGCATACACCTGCGAAGGCTCGTTCTCGCGAAGGCGTTGGAGGCTCTTGCCCAGCGTCTCGAAGGGCGTGCCTTCGAAGATGGACGGAGCTTCCTTCTTGCCGGAGAACATGTCCATGAGCTGCTCCGCCTGGCTCAGCTGGGCCGGATAAGTCACCACATGGTAGTCGCCCTTGGACAGGAAACCGGCCAGCGAAGCGGCGTAATCCACGGCCTCGCGGAGGCCGCCGATCTCATCGACCAGGCCGAGGCCGAGCGCGTCGGTTCCCACCCACACGCGGCCCTGGGCCATGTCGTCCACCTGCTGCGTCTCCAGCGAACGGCCCGCAGCCACCAGGCCCACGAAACGCTCATACACGTCCTCGACATAGGCCTGCATGCTGGCGGTCTCCTCCGCGTCGAAGGGACGCGTCAGGGAGTACATGTCGCTGTGCTTGTTGGAGCCCACGGTGACGAGGTTCACGCCCACCTTGCCGATGGTCTTGGAGAACTCGGGAATCATCGAGAACACGCCGATGGAGCCGGTGAGGCAGGTGGCATCGGAGAAGATCTTCTGCGTTCCGGCAGAGATCCAGTAACCGCCCGAGGCGGCATAGTTGCCGTAGGAGGCGACGACCGGCTTCTCGTCCATGAGGAGCTTCAGCGCGGTGCGGATCTTCTCGGAGGCGACCACGCTTCCGCCCGGGGAGTTGACGCGGAGGACGACAGACTTGACGCTCTTGTCCTTCCGGATCTTGTCGATCTCGGCGACGAAACGGTCGGAGGCTATTTCCTGGTAGCCCTTGCCTTCCACGATCTCACCGTCGGCGAACAGGATGGCGACGTTCTCCTTGCCGCGGAGCCGGTTCACCTTGGCATTCACATAGTCCAGCAGAGAGACCAGATGCAGGTCTTCCACCTTTTCCACCTGGGCGAGGTCGCAGAGTTTGGCAACCAGGCCTTCATGGTCCAGGAGTTCGTCCACAAGCCCGTTCTCCAGGAAGTCCTCCGGGAAGTTGAGCTTGAGGTTGTCGATGAGGTCGTTGTACTTCTCCTCGGTGAGGCCGCGGGATTCGGCGGTGGTGGCGGAGATCGTCTTCCACAGGGAGTTGACCATCACCTGGTATTGTTCGCGGTTCTCGGCGGAGGGGGCGTTCTTGATGTACATCTCCCCCGCGGACTTGTACTTGCCGTGGCGGATGAGCTGGTAGTTGACGCCCAACTTGTCCAGCAGGTCCTTCAGGAAGATCATCCGGCTGGCGATGCCCGTCATCTGCGCGGAGCCGCCGTGGTAGGAGGTCATGTAAACCTTGTCCGCCACCGAGGCGAGGTAGTACGAGCCGCAGGAGGGGTTCTCCGTATAGGCCACCACGGCCTTGCCGCTCTTGCGGAACTCGGCGAGGGCGGCGCGGAGTTCCTCGACGGAGGAAGTGCCGCCGGAAGCGGCGTCCGCGCGGAGGAGGATATACTTGATGCCGGGATCGGCCGCAGCGGCCTCGATGGCCTGTACGGCGTCCCAAAGGCCCACGGTCGCGCCGCCCGCGGACATGCCGAGCAGCGAGACGCCCGGACTGAAGGAGTCGTCCTGCGTCTGCTCACCGAGGGTGAACTGTTCCATGTCGAGATCCAGCACGCCTTCCCGCGGCAGGACCGTCTTGCTGCTGCCGAGGCTCATGGCGCCGACCATGGCAAACAGCAGGAAAAAGCCGACGAGCTGCATCACGATGAACGCGCAGATCACGGCCAGCATCATTTTGACAAAATCTTTCATGCTACAGAATTCGTTATGAATAACAAATATAAGCATTTTTCCACGAAATAGCGTATCTTTGTCTTTGACAAAACGATACAGACATGATCAACCCGGTATACTCCCCCGCTCCCGACCGTTACGAGCGCGGCATCCGCTACCGCCGGTGCGGCCGCAGCGGCATCCTCCTCCCCGAAATCGCCCTGGGCCTGTGGCACAACTTCGGCGACGTGAACCCGCTCGCCAACTCCCTGGAAATGGCCCATTACGCCTTCGACCACGGCATCGTCCACTTCGACCTCGCCAACAACTACGGCCCTTCCTATGGGTCGGCCGAGGAGACCTTCGGGATGATCATGCGCAAGTCCTTCGCCCCCTTCCGCGACGAACTGTTCATCTCCTCCAAGGCGGGCTACGACATGTGGCCCGGCCCCTACGGCGAATGGGGCTCCCGCAAATACCTGATGGCGAGCCTGGACCAAAGCCTGAAACGGATGAACCTCGACTACGTGGACCTCTTCTACTCCCACCGGTTCGACCCCAAGACTCCGCTGGAGGAGACGATGCAGGCCCTCGTGGACATCGTCCGAGCCGGCAAGGCACTGTATGCAGGCATCTCCAACTACCCGCCGGAGGCCGCCGATTTCGCCTATAAGTACCTGAAGGACAGGGATGTCCCCTGCCTCATCTACCAAGGTCGTTACAACATCCTCAACCGCGGGCCGGAGACGGAAGGGATCCTGGACCAGGCCAAGGAAAACGGCGTGGGTTTCATTGCTTTCTCGCCGCTTGCCCAGGGACTCCTGACCGGCCGCTACCTGGACGGCATCCCGTCCGATTCCCGGATGGCGAAGGAGAAGTTCCTCAAGTCGTCGGCCCTCACCCCCGCGATGCACGCCGCCCTCTTGAAACTGAACGGAATCGCCGCCCAGCGCGGGCAGACGCTCGCCGAGATGGCCCTCGCCTGGTGCCTCAAGGATGACCGGGTGACGAGCGTGATCATCGGCGCCAGCCGGGTCGCCCAGATCGAGGACGACTTCCAGGCGCTGAAGAACACCGCCTTCTCCGCGGAAGAGCTCGCCGCCATCGACGAGGCCGTCCGTGGCCTGTAGATTGGCAGAAAATCCGTATATTTGTAGGATTTTACGAATTGATCATGGCACAGAAACCGTCCATTCCGAAAGGAACCCGTGACTTCGGCCAGCGCGAGATGGCCGAGCGCAATTACATATTCGACACCATCCGGAGCGTGTTCCGGACCTATGGCTACCAGCAGATCGAAACCCCCGCGATGGAGAACCTCTCCACGCTCCTGGGCAAATACGGCGACGAGGGCGACAAGCTCCTGTTCCGCATCCAGAACAGCGGCGAGAAGGCCGAGCTGCCGCCCGAGAAGGGCCTGCGGTACGACCTCACCGTCCCGTTCGCCCGCTATGTGGTCCAGCACCAGAACGAGATTTCCTTCCCGTTCAAGCGGTACCAGATCCAGCCCGTCTGGCGGGCGGACCGGCCGCAGAAGGGCCGCTACCGCGAATTCTACCAGTGCGACGTGGACGTCATCGGCTCCACCTCGCAGGTCAATGAGTTCGAACTCGTGGAGATGGTGGACCGGGTGTTCACCCTTCTGGGCATCCGCGTGGGCATCAAGGTCAACAACCGCAAGGTCCTCACCGGCCTCGCGGAGATCTGCGGTTTCCCGGAGCGGGTGGTGGACATCACCGTCGCCATCGACAAGCTGGACAAGATCGGACTCGAGAGCGTCGAGGCCGAAATGCTGGAGAAGGGCCTGACGGCCGACGCCGTCGCCGTCCTGCGCCCCGTCCTCCTGCTCTCAGGCACCACGGAGGAGAAGCTCGCAACGATGCGCGGCCTCTTCAACGGCGGCTCCGCTTCCGGCCTGGTTTCCGCCACCGGCCTCAAGGGCCTGGACGAGCTGGAGGAGCTGTTCGGCTTCATCGGCACGGCCGGCGTATCGCAGCCCGTGGAGATCGACCTCTCCCTCGCCCGCGGCCTCAACTACTACACCGGCGCCATCTTCGAGGTCAAGGCGCTGGACTTCCCCATCGGCAGCATCTGCGGCGGTGGCCGCTACGACAACCTCACCGGCATCTTCGGCCTCCCGAACGTCTCCGGCGTGGGCATTTCCTTCGGCGCGGACCGCATCTACGACGTCCTCAAGGGCCTGGACAAGTTCCCTGCCGATTTGGGCAGCTCGACACGGCTCCTGTTCGCCGTGATGGGCCCCGAAGAACTGCGGTATGTCCTCCCCCTGGCGAAGACTCTCCGCGAAGCCGGCGTCTCCGTCGAAGTCTACCCTGAACCGGGCAAGCTCAAGAAGCAGTTCGACTACGCCGCCAAGAAGGCGATCCCCTTCATCTCCATCAACGGCTCCTCCGAGATCGAGGCCGCCACGGTGAACCTCAAGAACCTCGAAACCGGCGACCAGCAGGCCTTCCCGGCCGCTGACCTGGACAAAATCCTGGAATTCCTGCGCTGACGTCATTCCGGGCTTGACCCGGAAACTCAAAAAAATTTTGGAATTTCAAAAAAACTCCCTACCTTTGCACTCCACATCGCGGAGTAGAGCAGTCGGTAGCTCGTCGGGCTCATAACCCGGAGGTCGTAGGTTCGAGTCCTGCCTCCGCTACTAAACGAAAGATTCGGCAGCCTTTTTGGCTGCCGTTTTCGTTTTCTGTCGGCCCTCATCCTCAATAAAGCCCTCTTTTGAGGACGAGATGACACTTTTGGCGGTTTCATCCTCAAATATGCCGTTTTTCGTGGACGAAACGTAGGATCCTCTTTGGAGATGTGGAGAAATGTGTCTATCTTCACATATCTATGATTGGTTAATCAGAAAACAACGAAATGGGAGCACTGATCAAGGACTTTATGTCCAATAAACTGAGACCAGTTTTGAAGCCTCGCGGGTATGTGAAGAAGGGTAATTCCTTTTTGCGCCAGAGCGGGGACATGATTTATATCATCAACATTCAGGGAAGCTGTTGGAACTGGGATAGAAATGAAATGTTTTATGTCAATGTCGGGATTGTATCGACATCGGTAGAAAATGCAGTTGGCCACGCTTGCTCAATCAAAGAAACCAGCCCATCAAAACTTCTGTTTTCCCAGGTCAATCTCAGGGCGGAAGAACTCGTCCCTATTAAAAACAAATCCTACACGATTAGCGAAACTGAAAACGCTGACCAATGCCTCTCAGACATCATCCTGGTCGATGAACAATTCCGCCAGATTCAATGCATCGAAGACCTCTATCCGTTGCTCTCCCAAAGTTTCGCGAGCAGATGCATCTGGGAATCAACCTATATGAGGTATTGGGCGATAAAAGGTGACTGGGACAAGTTTGACAAGCTCCTTGAAGAGCATGCCCGGTGGTACCAGGAAAAAGGGATAGAAACCCTGTCGTTGAAGGAAGGGAAATCGTTATGTCAAGAGTTTGGGCATAAACATCCGGCCTTCCCCTACTGATTTTCAACAGTCTTCAACGCTTTCTGCAATCTTCTCCAGTTTCCGGAGGTCCTCCAGAAGGTTCGAGATTTTAGGTGTTTGGTCTACTAAATGAAGGAAAAATCGAATGGTTTTTCCTTTTTTTGTGTCTATATTGCAAGCCCCGTGGAGGTCGGAACCCGGTGATTTTCCAATCGCCTAATAATCAAGTAGTTAAAAATGCGTCGGTTCCAAACCTTCCATAAGAGTTGAAGGGTTGGAACCTGCCTTTTTGTAACCATCTGTATATAAGCGACTCACAATCTGCTTGGTGCCAACCCCATCGGTAAACCCATTTCAGGACAAGACAATGTGAGGCACTTGACTGCGGATTCTACAACTTTTCTCAAAAAAGTTTTGCAATCTAAAATATATCGCTTATCTTTGTATCGGATTCCGATATAACGGTAAACAATATAGCATATGAAAAACACGTCAGCAGCATTGACAGAAGCGATCTATTACATCCTTCTTGCCCTGCAGGAGCCCATGCACGGGTATGGTATCATGCAGAAGACATCCACGATGAGTAATGGACGTTTGATCCTGTCGGCAGGCACCTTGTACGGTGCAATCTCGAACCTTTTGGACAAAGGATGGATTCTTCCCTGCGGGGAATCCTCCGACACGGACGGCAGAAGAAAACTGTATCAGATTACAGAAGAGGGGCAGGAAGTCCTCTTGGCCGAACTCGAACGCCTGGAAGAGCTTGTGGAGAACGGCAGAATGAACATTAAAAAGAAAGGAATATGAAAACAAGTAAAATTACTATCAACTGGTTCGTCGATTTCGACAAAGAGGAACAGTGGCTGAACGATATGGCCAAGAAGGGCTGGGCCTTCTGGCATACGAACGGAGTCATTTATCGGTTCAAGCCATGCAAGCCCGGAGAGTTCATCTATCAGATTGACTTTGATGAAAAGAAATCGAAGGAAGGCATCGATGACTATGTGGTCTTTCGCAGCTCGTGTGGCGACCAGTTCGTCCATCAGTGGAAAAGCAAGATCTACTGGAAGAGGGAAACGGCATCCGGGCCGTTCGAAGCAGAGAATAACGTCGCAGCAAAATTACGCTTGACTAACAAGGCCTTCAACTATCACTTGAACAGTTTCATCGGCCTCACGCTCATCGCGGCTTTTGCATTCCTAGTCTTGATGCCGCTGGGCAAACACCTCCCTGAAAATGCTTTCTCCCACTGGCTGACCGACTTCAGCTCCGGCTTGACGTACGGCATCCTCCTGGCAGAGTTGGTAATTCTGCTTCCGGCATTGAAAAAGCTCCACAAAAAGATCAATGAACTGGTCGGACAGATTTTCTAAACGGAACGGCTCTCAACTCCTTTCATAAACCTGCCCAGTTTCACTAAGGCTAAAAGAAGGTCCGATAGTTTATCACTATAGTCTACTACATGAAGGAAAAATCGAAAGGTTTTTCCTTTTTTTGTGCCTATTCGTCTGGAAGACTGTCCGGTCTGCGAGGTCTGCGGGAAAGGAATTTGTATCTTATTGATTATCAGTGTTCCCCCCAAAGAGTCTCCGCAGGCCAGCCGTTTTTCCACGGGGGCTGCGGGAATGCATAGACGAATACAATTGACAATCAACCGATTACAAGACGCCACTCCGCAGACCTCGGTAAACCTATTTCAGGACGAGGCATTTTCGGCCATTTTTGCTTGTATCGGTCCATAAGATGGACCTGTACGGGCATTGAAAGGGGGAATGGTTTTCATTGCTGTTCACTAAACGTGTGGACAGCAATGGTTCAGTATCGCTCGATTGTCTGATCAGCCTACCAAATAAGAGGTTTCGCACCTGCCATCGGTACCGAATTAGGATCGAAGGGGATGACTCGGCATTCGCCGGAGAGATCGCTCACGAAAGCGAGCGATTCATCCAGATGATTCCTTTTATGAGGACGCCCATAGTATCCGACGACGTCTTCATCGGCATTGACTTTAGTGCGAAGAGAAGAAAGGATCATTTGGAATGTTTCAACCCGCAATCTTTTCTGGAATAGAATCAAATAGCGTCCATCTGGAAGAGTATAGAGAACCGTACTGGCATCCAGCAGTTCGGATTCAAGGTCCTGCTGTGAGCCATGAGAAACGACGATGAAAACGGGATGGTCAGATTGGGATACCCGGTGGAGAAGTTCCGCAGGCTCGCCATTCTCTGCCTCTTCTATTTCCAAGGCTTCAGCCACCTTCCGGTCATTATGGTACAATGCATAAGCCTGAAAGAGAATGGCCAGAGGGATGAGCGGCCAGGCTTTTTTACCAAAGTGCACCATGTCACAAACGGCGATGGACAAAAAGGCATTCAAGATGGCCGAGATCACGATCCATTTATCCACCGGGCTATGTAGCGCTTTTCTTTCTTCCGGTCGGCGGTATATGTCTGGCAAATAGACGGCCATCCATCCCAGTTGAACGATGGAAAACAGGAGAAGAACCAGTGAGCGCCAGCCCGGATTGGAGACAAATGACAAAACAATCCCCTCCAATGGGAGCAAGATGGCCATTATGCTAATGACCTCCAATAGGAAATCACAAAATATCCCTGTTTTCCAAAATCTCCCTGTATTCTCCATTCCTAGAGTAGATTCGTTCTGGCTAAATATGCATTTCAATACTCAAAGATACACCCTTTCTTCCACACCTCCAAACATGAAACAGATGCTTATTTCATAGTTCGACAAGGCTCATTAACAAAATGTTAATTGCATTGTTTTATTTCTATATGCGGGAGAGATCGTTTAGCGCACGGATAGCGTCCCAAAGGTTCGATAATTTATCATAATAGTCTACTAAACAGGCCAGCCTTTAAGGCTGGCTTTTTCGTATCCGCCATAGCACGCCGAACGAGACCTGGGCCGTCGAATGGATTGGCTTGATTATCAGTTATTTCCATCATTTTGACCGAGCAAACAAGCCCAGTCAATTATTCATAATCGATTGATCTATCGTTAGTTCCATTCGACACTATGATGCACAGGAGCCGACATCTCATGCCTTGGAGATATGACGGAATGTGCCTATCTTCGTTCCATGAAGAAACACGTAATCCGTGAAATGCGCACCGAGGAGATTTCCCTGCTGAATGACTTCCTGTATGAGGCCATCTTCATTCCGGAAGGGGTGCCGGCGCCGCCCAGGTCCATCATCGAGAACGAGGATTTGCAAGTGTATGTCCGGGACTTCGGGAAGAAGGCCAATGACCGATGCCTGGTGGCGGAGGTCGCCGGGAAGGTCGTCGGGGCCGTATGGACACGGGTCATGAACGATTATGGCCATATCGCCGACGACATCCCTTCATTGGCCATCTCCCTCCATAAAGACTATCGCGGCCAGGGCATCGGAACGGAGCTGCTCCGGAAGATGCTTCAACTTTTGCGGCGCGACGGCTTCAGACAGGTTTCCTTATCGGTCCAGAAAGCCAATTATGCCTTCAGAATGTATCAGAAAGCAGGATTCGAAGTGCTGAAAGAGACGGAGGAGGAGTATTTGATGCTTTGTGAACTGGAAAATCTCAGCATGTAAATAGTAAAGCAGAATTCTCCCACAGTTCTATTCGAAAAAGAGGCTACAGGAAGCATTGTTGATTTGCGTAAGTAAATCTCTAAACAATGATATCTACGGGCCTTAAGGTGAATTTGTCAGGCACTGTCAATGAAGCAATGTTCATGTCTCGCTTGTACACGTGAATGCACTTTTGACTGCGGTTTTCTGTTCAAGTCTTTCGGAATCGGGTCGATAATCGACCAAATCCACGAGACATGTACAGGGGAACACCATTCTGCTGCTGTTTTTCTGTACAAGTAAGACTTGTACAGAAGTCAAGCAACGTTATGAACATGAAAGAATACGCGCTGGGCGAAATACAGTCATGTACGGCAATACGGTGTTCTTTACTACTGTTCCTCACAGAGCATCATATCGAGTGAAAGAAACCCCAAAACCGTCAAATCGTTAAAAAAGAACGAGAGTTACTCACCTTTGGAACCAACCTCCGTTGGTCCCTTTTTCAAATCCACTTTGGCGGAAATCTACTTCATTATCTACAATCATGAGCCAAAGCATCCCTGTTTGCCAGAGCCCAATCAATGATTGCGTTCAAGGCTGGCTGGAAAGATTCCCCCAACTCGGTCAGCCTGTACTCGACCCTCGGCGGAACTTCCGCATAGACCGTTCGGGTCACCAGCCGAAAGCCCTCCAAGCGCTTCAGCGTCTGGGAAAGCATTTTTCTGGAGACATCCGGCATGTCTTTCTGGAAATCCCGGAACCGGCACACACCATATTTCTGCATGTCCACCATGGCCAGGACCATTTGCCTCCTATCTGGGAGAAATCTTACAACTATTCGCGTCAAAATATGAAGAGAATTGGGCAAACATTCGCATCATAGCAGTTCCAGTCGATCAGAGTCGGTACTTTCGGGACTTTTCGCGGTTACTGAAAGGATAATCTCAACTCTCAGCTTTCTCAATCATCAAATTAAATAATTCATCCTCAGCACTTTCCGCAAATCTATCCAACTTTTCGATGTCCTCCAAAAAGTTCGAGGTTTTAGGTGTTTGGTCTACACAGCAAGCCAGCCTTTCGGGGCTGGCTTTTCGTTTCCGTGGGCCCTGCTCGTCCTCAAAAAGCCTGATAACAGCAGCTCTCTCGGTGGGATTTTCAGGGCAAAAAAACGGAAAATGTTTGAACTTATATGCGACCTATCAAGAGCGAGTGACTGTTTTTGATAAACAATTAAGTATCCAAGAGTTTATTGACAAATGTGGAAGCAAGGACGCCGATTGAAATGTTGCCACCCGTTAACACTGTAGACAATACTGCGACCGATGCTTCTAATCCTCGTTTCGCCACAAAAGATAGAAGGGTTTCTTTGAGAGAGAACTTACTTGAATCTTTCCCTTTAACGTCTTTATATGCCTTGTTTATCGCTTCTATTTCTTCAGGAGCAAAGCACTTTGCTACTAACTCCGCAAAGGCTTTTTCGCTTATTTTTAGCGTCTCCTTGTTAAAATCCCCCTCTATTACATTGCCCGCCTCCTTAATCTTGGCTTCCAAAGCCTCTTTCAGATACTGATTCTCTATAGTCATTGCTATAATATTATCAGCTTTCTTTTTACTGTTGGTACTCTTCTTTATCTCATACTTTTTATCTACGAAAAGTGATAATAAATCCTTCCTTATATTCCAATCATAATAATCATAGTACTTTAATTGAGTTCGGTACATTATAGACCTCACCCTACTTTCAGGTATACTAAGTGCTATGCTTATCTGAAAATTGGACATTGTTTTCAGATTCCCATATTCCATTAACAGGTAGATAAAAAGTTCCTCTAACTCAGTTTTATTGAATGAGCCAAATTTTTCTTTTAAATAATACTTTTCCAAATCTCTGGCAAAACAAACCTCGTTTTGAATCCTTATTTCCATACTGATAATAATGATAATATGATTAGAGTGGGGTATATTTTTTTATTTCGTTTTAGAAGACGAGAATTATAGTTCTTTGTATATCCTCCGAATCCATTGTTTGAACAGCGGATCCTGAATTTCGACCTGGTGACTGGTCTCTTCAATCAGGTCCCGCTTTTTAAGTGCTCCTTTGATGATGCGGATATTCCCGCTTGTACCAAGCCGGTACCGGGAAAGAGTCTCAACGGAAGAAAGGTTCTTGACACCGTCGCAGACGGCACAGAGAAAACTCCGCTGCTTTTCCGTCATACTGTCCATCAGGTTGACAAACTGGAGGTTCAGCGAATCGAGCATTCCCTGGAACGCGGCATCGACAATCTCCTCTGAACAAACCTTTTCCGTTCGAAGCCAGGCATACTGAGCCAGCTGCTGGACATAGTAGGAATGGTTCTCGACCAAATCGGCCAGATGCCCGGCGGCCTCATCAGAGATCGACTTTTTTGTTTCCGTAAAACGATCCTTGATATAAGCGACCCAGTTTTCTTTGGATATCTTCGGGAGGAACATCAGGTCTCCGAATTTGTAGAATGGGCTTCCATATTCTCCAAAGATTTTGAGCATCATATGCTTTTTACTCCCGTAAAGGATATAAGCCACATCCGCTTGTTCCTGCCAATGGCTTCTCAGGATCTTCTGGAACTTGTCCGTTTCGGCAAACTCCCCGATCTGCTGGAACTCATCGATGCAAACCACCACCTTCCTCTTGCGCTTCGATGCGATCTGCCGGGGAAGGTCCAGAATGTCTTCCCCGATAGGATTATTCTTCAGGTCAATGCCAAATGACATCTCATATTGGCCCGCCGGATCTGAAATGGACAGTTTAGGCAAAAGCCTGGAGATGAATTCTTTTGCATTGGAAAGGAGCATTTTAGCCGTGGAAGATATGCATTCGATGGTACGCTTTGCGAACAATTCGTAGAAATCCTGGGGCGTTTCGCATTTGAACGCATTCATTTTCACGAACAATATGGTATTGTCCGATTTCGAAACCGTTTCTATCGCCTTGTTTACCAACGAGGATTTGCCCCATCGACGAGGAGAGATGATGGCCGTGTTGGTCTGGGAAAGGAAATTCGAAACCAGTTTCCGGGTTTCTTCCTCCCTATCGGTGAAATCGTTGTCCGAAACAATCTTCCCATATACGAACGGTATTTCCATATGCCTTCTCTTTTTTTGCAAAACTAATAAAATTATATGATATAAACAACTATCATATCAAAGAATCTTCCATCTGGTCCGATCTAATACTACTTGAAAACGACTCCAGCGCCAACAATGCACGAATAAGGTTCGATATTTTATCATAATAGTCTACTAAATGAAGGAAAAATCGAATGGTTTTTCCTTTTTTTGTGCCTATTCGTCTGGAAGACTGTCCGGTCTGCGAGGTCTGCGGGAAAGGAATTTGTATCTTATTGATTATCAGCGTTCCCCCCAAAGAGTCTCCGCAGGCCAGCCGTTTTTCCACGGGGGCTGCGGGAATGCATAGACGAATACAATTGACAATCAACCGATTACAAGACGCCACTCCGCAGACCTCGGTAAACCTATTTCAGGACGAGGCATTTTCGGCCATTTTTGCTTGTATCGGTCCATAAGATGGACCTGTACGGGCATTGAAAGGGGGAATGGTTTTCATTGCTGTTCACTAAACGTGTGGACAGCAATGGTTCAGTATCGCTCGATTGTCTGATCAGCCTACCAAATAAGAGGTTTCGCACCTGCCATCGGTACCGAATTAGGATCGAAGGGGATGACTCGGCATTCGCCGGAGAGATCGCTCACGAAAGCGAGCGATTCATCCAGATGATTCCTTTTATGAGGACGCCCATAGTATCCGACGACGTCTTCATCGGCATTGACTTTAGTGCGAAGAGAAGAAAGGATCATTTGGAATGTTTCAACCCGCAATCTTTTCTGGAATAGAATCAAATAGCGTCCATCTGGAAGAGTATAGAGAACCGTACTGGCATCCAGCAGTTCGGATTCAAGGTCCTGCTGTGAGCCATGAGAAACGACGATGAAAACGGGATGGTCAGATTGGGATACCCGGTGGAGAAGTTCCGCAGGCTCGCCATTCTCTGCCTCTTCTATTTCCAAGGCTTCAGCCACCTTCCGGTCATTATGGTACAATGCATAAGCCTGAAAGAGAATGGCCAGAGGGATGAGCGGCCAGGCTTTTTTACCAAAGTGCACCATGTCACAAACGGCGATGGACAAAAAGGCATTCAAGATGGCCGAGATCACGATCCATTTATCCACCGGGCTATGTAGCGCTTTTCTTTCTTCCGGTCGGCGGTATATGTCTGGCAAATAGACGGCCATCCATCCCAGTTGAACGATGGAAAACAGGAGAAGAACCAGTGAGCGCCAGCCCGGATTGGAGACAAATGACAAAACAATCCCCTCCAATGGGAGCAAGATGGCCATTATGCTAATGACCTCCAATAGGAAATCACAAAATATCCCTGTTTTCCAAAATCTCCCTGTATTCTCCATTCCTAGAGTAGATTCGTTCTGGCTAAATATGCATTTCAATACTCAAAGATACACCCTTTCTTCCACACCTCCAAACATGAAACAGATGCTTATTTCATAGTTCGACAAGGCTCATTAACAAAATGTTAATTGCATTGTTTTATTTCTATATGCGGGAGAGATCGTTTAGCGCACGGATAGCGTCCCAAAGGTTCGATAATTTATCATAATAGTCTACTAAGCAGGCCAGCCTTAGGGCTGGCTTTTTCTGTTAGGTCTGCAGAAAAAGCGTCTGTATGTCATTGATTTTCAATATGTATTGAAAAGAGCATCCGCAGACCCATTGAAAAAACAAGGAGTCTGCTGAAGCAAGAGAAAAAGGGGGTTGATACTCAACAACTTAAGGAAAGGCCATCCGCATATTAGTAAACCTTCTTCAGGACAAACAGAAAAAGGACCGGAGAGGACTCTTCCAAAAGGAACAATTAACTCAAAGACGGCTCTTTTGAATTAAAATATGTTTTTTAAGGATGTAACATATATGCCAAATCAATGACTCATATGAGCCATTATCCAAAGCTCTTTGTCCGGTTATCATTCCAGTATACAATACCGGGACATATGATTCCCCTATCATCACCTTATAGGCACCTAAATCGTCGTTCCACTGCTGATTCTCAAATAAAGCTTTAAAAACACTGCATGCGGAAGCGTTGGCAACCACAATCAAGACAGGTTTTGCATTCTCTATCAATTTCTTACTAATAGATAACTGAGCATTAAAAAAATCCTGAAGGACCTTCTTCATCTCTAGTACCTCCGCTTGCGAGGAATGCCTGACAAAAAACAAATCTTGATGAGCAAACGGATAGCTTGTGTTCAGTTCTTTGTTTACTTTCTCAGTAATCTCCTTTATCCTATTAAAATAACGTGGATAACTCTTTGATTGAGGTCCATTGTGTATACTATCACTTTCCTGGAATGAAGGGTTCATTCCGACGAAAAGGACTGTCTCCTCTTTTAGTAATGAGCCTGGATCTAAACCTCTATCAAGAATCACCTTATATTTATGATAAGCCTTCTTTATCACCTCTTCTACAGCTTCCTGGTTCAAACGATTCAACTCGGCGATGTTGATTCCCTTGTGGGCATCTTCATAGACGAAGCTCTCGAAACTGATGTCTTCGTTAATATTACGCCAATGGATGCCGTCGGAATCGAAGGTATAATTACCCCGCTCCTCGGCACTGGCAACCTGGAGTCGTGGATACCAGAGAAGAGACTGGCTGTAGATGCGCCCGTCTTCGTCGCGACCGAATATCTGGTCGTCGCTGAACCATATTTCTTTGATCTTGATCATATCAATTATAGCAAAGATAGGATTTATTTACAAAACCCACCAATAAGGACTCCGCAAGGTTTTCTATAGATACTCGAAGATCAGCATCTCCTTTGGATTTCATGTGCTGTATGGTTCAACTCACGAACAGCATCAAAGAAGTTCGATAATTTATCATAATAGTCTACTAAACAGGCCAGCCATCACGGCTGGCTTTTTCTGTTAGGTCCGCAGTAGAAGCATCTGTATGTCATTGATTATCAATACGCCCTGAAAATGGCATCCGCAGACCCCTTGTAATTTAGAGGGGTCTGCTGGGACAATAGGAAAATGGCATTGAAACTCAGTAACTTACGAAAAGACCATCCGCAGACCTTGCACTAGATAGCCAATAGAAGGCGGTTTAGGCTAGTTTTTAGCGTTCAAGGTGTCTCCTTCAGAATCACTCCTTGCACAACTAATCTCTATAATTGCCCGTCTGAGTTGACCTGTCGCCGAAAATCATTATCTTTACAAGAACTAATAACAATTGACACAGAATCGGGTGCTATGAAATCCTTATCCAAATCCCGTTATACCCTTTTCCGACAGTGCCCCAAATCACTCTGGCTGAGGATTTACAAACCGGATGTTGCTACAGAGGACAAGGCGCTCGAAGCGCGCTTTGAAGAAGGCAACGTCGTCGGGGACCTTGCGATGGGCTATCTCGGCCCATTCGAGGAAGTGACCGTCAAGAATCTGGACGGTAGCCTGGACCTCTCCGAGATGTGCCGCAGTACCCGGGAATGTATGGCCAGAGGCTTTGAGAATATAGCAGAGGCATCTTTCTCATGGGACGGAAACTACTGCGCCGTCGACATTCTGCACAAGACCGCGGGCGGCTGGGCCATCTATGAGGTCAAAAGTTCTTCGGGCACGGTTGATCAGCCGGATGATGACCCGGAGTACGTCAAGTACGCCCGTGATATAGCCTATCAGAAATATGTCCTTGAACAGTGCGGAGTCAAGGTGACGGGCACCTATCTGGTGCGTATTGACAAGGAGTATGTCCGCGGTGACCAGCTTGACATAAAGGGGCTGTTCTATACTGCAGATCTTGCCGAGCTTGTACAGCAGGAGTACCAGGTCGTTCCGCAGATGATCGCTGCCGCGAAGTGCACGCTCGCCGGACCGGAGCCGGTCATCGACCTGGGGCTTCATTGCCACGATCCTTATAATTGCGCCTTCTGGGAGTATTGCACCAGGGATTTGCCCAAGCCGTCGGTCTTCAATGTCTATGGCGGCAAGGGCCGCGGCGGTTTCACTTTCAGCAAGAAGCTGGATCACTACAATAACGGAATCATCACGTTCGAAGACTTACGGAACGAAGATATCGGCCCCATCCAGAACATGCAGATCGAGTGTATGCTGGAAGACCGCGACCACATCAATCCGGAGGGAATCAAGGCATTCCTAGACAGATTGACATATCCTCTATACTTCTTGGACTTCGAGACGCAACAGGATGCGGTTCCTCAGTATCCGGGTACAACACCCTACCAGCAGGTTCCTTTCCAGTATTCGTTGCATATCATCGAGCACGAGGGAGGCCCCCTTCTTCACAAGGAATTCCTGGGCATCAGCGGAAAGGATCCTCGCCGGGACATTGCTGAGGCCCTCTGCAGGGATATCCCGAAGGATGTCTGCACGCTTGCTTACAACAAGATGTTCGAATGCGGGCGCCTTCGGGAACTGGCCAATTCCTTCCCGGACTTGGCGGATCACCTGCGCAACATCGCAGCCAACATCCAGGATCTCATCGACCCGTTCCGCGCTGGCGACTACTACGTTCCCGCCATGGGCGGTTCCTTCAGCATCAAGAGCGTCCTGCCGGCCCTCTTCCCGGACGATCCGCAGCTGGATTACCACGCCCTCAGCGGCCTCTGCCAGAACGGCGGCGATGCGATGAATCTATTTCCCTCCATTGCCAAGATGGCCCCGGCCGATGCCGCCGACGCCCGCGAAGCCCTGCTCCGCTACTGCGAACTTGACACCCTCGCCATGGTGAAGGTGTGGGAGAAATTGAAAGAACAAAAACTAAGTAATTAAAAGATGGCAAGAAAGAAAAACATACAGGTTCCGCCCGTCATTCAGAAAATTAGAGATGATAAAAACAAAGACATCCGCAGTTTTGGGGAATTGGAGGGTAGATATGTCAAAAAGAAAAGTCATTCTTTGCATTCATTCAACTTAATTGAATTACTGCATATCAAGAATAAAGCCATGTATGAGAATGCTCATACGCGGATTCTTGGTGCATTATTAGATTATAATAAGAATCAATTCCTCCAGAGTTTTACGGACAGGTTCTGTGATGGTCTTTCTAACAAGTTCCGGAAAAACGGTAATCACGTTGAAATTGAGAGACAGTATCGCAAGGAAAAGGATAAATGGGGCGCAGAAGATGATAATACTGAGATTAATGATACAAACAAGACAATAAACTCTGATAGGAGAAGAATTGAGGAAAGTGCATCTTTATGTAGACCTGATTGCTTGGTTTGGAATGACGATAAATATGCAATTATCATTGAGAACAAAATAAACGGAGCAAAACCAACTCCACATCAGGTTGATAATTATATAGAAGCGGTATTAGATGACGAAAATATTTTTGTTCCAAATGAAGAGAACCGCAAATCTGTATGGGTCGTATATTTGGGAGGCGACACGGCTGAAATGCCACCGGAGCAAAGCTTAAGCATTAAGTCTGAAAAAAAAGATAAGTATTTTATAATCAAGAAGGATGAGTCACGTAGTCCCGGAAAGCATCTGTCTATTATTAGTTATAAGGATGATATCATTCCTTGGTTAGAGGAAGATGTTCTACCTATGTGTCCAATCGGAATGAGAGGATTGACGGGAGGACTCATGGCGTATATAGACTATCTTAAAAATATGTTTGAAGATAGTCTATCCGAAGAATTGATGTTCTATGATTCGAAGGATGTACTTGAGTCCTTCAATAAAATTGAGAAATCTCTTTTGCCATTCTTTTGGGAAAAGTATAATAACATCACTGATTATGTTAATAATGATGTATTTGCAGGTCAAAAAGACATCACCTTTTTTAAAGCATTACGACATTATTTTTTAAAGCATCATTTCCGCTTTACAGAATCAAATGATGAATGGATGATTAGGACGACTGGTTCACTCGTTCATATGTGGAAAAAATCATGGGAAAGGATTCAAGTTAAGCCACATGCCACATGTGATTTGTTTTTTGAACTCTTTCCATATCAGATAGATAATTATTTGTCTGATCCATCGTATGTTTTAAAGCATACTATTACATGTAGCCTGAGGTATAAAGGGAAGGATAGCCGCTGGGAGGAGTCATTAAAGAATCATGGTGTAAGCCTTGATGGTTATATTTTTGATAAAAAAGGCCAAAAGAATGCTCAGGGATTGATCCTCAAGAATAATCAAGGTTTCTTTGAGTCATTTATTGAAGACCCTACCATACAAGACATTTGTGGAAGGATTGATACTGCCTTGAATGACTATATTTATTAATCTATTTATTGGGATAATATACCCCCACTCCCCCTTCCGGTAACTCTAACGCTTTCCTGACCTCGGGGTTCCGGTACTTGTCCGGATCGATGTAGAAGTTCCGCTCGTCGGGCGTGTCAGAGACATATTCAATCGTATAGCCTTCGCAGAGCTTGTAGTCTCCGCGGAGGCAAAACTTTACTGCGTTGTATGAAACGCCCAGCCAGCGTGCGCAGTTGGCAATGCTCGTGAAGTAGAACTCGTAGACGACCGTCTTCGTCTTGAATTGATAATAGTATTCCACATAGGTCTCGACCTCCTTGTGGATTCTGATGTACTGCCCATCCTGCATAAATAATCGTCCTTTTTGCAAATTTACTTCAAATATTCCTGAAGCACAAATTGAATTCCTGTAAAAAGTATCTATTGTGACTATATAAAAAACACAATAGTATGAGATTGTTATTATCCGAAAACGGCTGGTTTGTAAAAAAGACCCTCTATGTAGACATGGACGGAGTCCTGGTGGATTTCAACTCCGGCATCAATCGCTTGAGCACGAAGATATGGGAGAGCTATTCTTCGCATCCTGAGGACGCTCCCGGGGTGTTCGCGCTGATGGATCCGATGCCCGGCGCATTGGAGGCCCTCGACAGGCTGAGAAAAAAGTATGACATCTATCTTCTGTCCACCGCCCCCTGGAACAACCCTTCTGGCTGGTCCGACAAACTGAACTGGGTCAAGATGCACCTGGACCCTTATTTCGAGAAGAGGCTTATCCTCTGCCATCACAAGAGTCTCCTGAAAGGGTCCTACCTCATTGACGACCGTCCTGCGCACGGCGCAGATCATTTCGGAGGGGAATGGATTCGCTTCGGTAGTCCTGAGTTCCCTGACTGGAACGCCGTGCTGGAGCATCTGGATGTCTGATTATTTAGTCAGTACTTCAAAGAATCTTGAAGTTGGAAATGAATTTCCCTGGCTTCGATTCTATATTAAAACCGTAAGAGAGAAGAAATCAACTCAAAAAAGAAATCGATATGCAAAAGATTCAGAAATTCCAGTTCGGCCGCCTTTACGCCGCTCCCAAATCCACCAAGACCTATGAGCTCATCAACCGGGATGGTCACCGCCTCGTCTTCCGGGTCCGGAATCCCAAAACCAATGATTCCTGGAAACAGCTCGCCACTTCCACCTACAAAGCCGATGAAACCGGGGCCTTCGAAGAAATCCTCTTCAATGACGGGGTCCGCCTCCGGGCCGATGCCTGGTGCTCGGACCCCAAGAAGGTCCAGCGCATGTCGCCCCAGACTCAACAGGGAATCATCGAACTGATGGCCGTACTGGCCGCCTAAAAAGCCTGATAATATAGTAACTATGGCAAAAGAATTCACATTCATCCTGGGCGGCAATGCCTATGCCGCCGCTCCCGTGAAGCTGGAGCGAAAGAAGATCTACGGCTGGAGCAGCCTGGTCGCGACCGACCGCGACGGACACGTCTGCACCGCCGCCTACATCAGCCCCGAGGACTCCCTCATGATTCCTTCCGGCGCAGCCAAGATGGCGACCGTGGACGAGGACGGGCTCATCGTCAAGAAGTCCAACCTGGTCGCCTTCGATGCCGAAGGCAAGATGCTGGAAACTGTTCCCTCCTCCTTCGACTCCCCTATCGACCTTCACCAGACAACGACTGAGGAGGAGTTCCTCGACCATGAATGGGCTTCCGTTTATCAGATCCAGAACCAAGAACTTGCCGCTGCAGTTGGAGGAAAGATCTTCGCCTTCCCGTTCAGCTACAGCGGCGGCACTTCCCTCCAGGACGGCTTCCTGATGAACTGCCCCGCCGGCCTTTTCCTTTTCGCCGGAAGTCCGGTGGATTTCACGCCTGTGTCGCTCGGCGAGGAGGCGGTGATCGACGAAGCCGAGGAAGAGGTCGTGGACGACATCGACGAACTGGATTTCAGCATGATTTAACAGACAAAGAATATGAGAAAGTTCAATATTTCCAACGCCGAAAGGCGCGACGCCGAGGTGGCATTCGAGAACAAGTCCACCCGTGTCAAGACCACATACAAGACTGCCGGGGGCAGCGCCACCCACAGCGAGAAGCGTCTACGCAGTACGCTCGAAACCGAACCTGAAACCCTGCTGGAACACTATGCCGACACGCTCCCCGAAGCTCTGATCGCCGAGGACCCGGAGATCGATATGGAGAAGGTCGGGCTCAAGCTGGAAGGCCTGAAAAAGGTCTACCTTACCGAAGGCGGCAAGGTCGCTTACGGCGTCACCCTCACCGAGCAGGTCTTCAACCCCGACGGGACGGAGAAGGAAACGCGTCCCGAATCCTCCACAACCGGCAACATCGCCGTGGACGGGATGCCCGTCCGCTGGACCGGCAAGATGATGCCCAAGGCCGACGCCATGCGACGCTTCGTTTTCAAGAAGAGCTACCAGCTCCGCCATGTGAACGGCCTGACCTTCGACTTCCTGCAGGCCATGGCGAAGAAACTCTCCGATGCCAAGTCGATGATGCTCGTCGGCGCCGGCGCCAAGGGCATCGGCCCGCTGGTGATGCAGACCGGCGGCACTCCCTACCGCGCCTTCCTCGAAGGCCGTATCCAGGGCGACAGCTATGCCCTTATCCTCCGTCTCACCAATCTCGAACTCAAATCCCTCTAATACCATGAAAATCACGAAAGACCTCAGCCAGAAGGCTATAGACTACAAGAAGAACATTGCCGGCAAGTTCATGCTGGTGGAAGGCTCGAAGCTCCGCAGCAGAGTCGCAGGATCCGACTTCTGCGTCACCCGCAAGATCGACGGACACCTCCAGGTCCTCTTCTACAAGGACGGTGATGCCGTACTTCTCAACTCGCGCGGCATCGACAAGGCGGGAAAGCTGCACTGCCTCGACGAGGCTGCGCAGTGCCTCAAAAACGCCGGCATCCACGAGGCCGTCGTCGCAGCAGAACTCTACATGCCCCGCGAAGTCGGACGTCCCCGCTGCGCCGATGTCACTTCGGCGCTGGCAGACGACACCCGACGCGACCAGCTGTGCCTGGCTCCCTTCGACATCGTCTCGCTGGACGGGAAACCCTTCGAAGGACTTCCCTATCAGGAGACCTACAAGGCCCTCTCTGGCATCTTCAAGGCCGATGCCGTCTGTCCCGTCCAGATGATGCATGCGTCCTCTCTCGACGAGGTGCAGGCCATCTACGACGAATGGGTGGAGTGTGACGGGGCGGAAGGGCTCGTCATCCATTCCGACAGCAGCATCGTATCCAAGGTGAAACCCCGTCACAGCATCGACGCTGCCATCGTAGGCTACACCACCGGCGATCTGGGCGTCCGCGACTTGATGCTGTCCGTACGCCGGGAAGACGGCCTGTTCCAGGTATTTGCCGTTGGATCGGGAGCCCTGTCCGACGCCGACCGCGCATCGCTTGCCGATCGACTTCATGCGATGGATGTTGAGTCACAGTATGTCCTTACGGACTCCCGCGGCATTGCCTATCAGATGGTCCGTCCGGAGATTGTCTGGGAAGTAAGTGTCATCGAGCTGGTAGCACGTGGCAATGACGACAAGGTCAGAATGAACGCCCTGGTGCGGTATGAGGACGGCCAGTGGCTCCATGAAGGGATGACCCCGGGCGTGTCTGCCTTCGGCCTCAGCTTCATCCGGGAACGTTCGGACAAGAAGCCGTCCGAGAGCGACATCCGCATCAGCCAGCTGACTGATCTTTGCCCGTTCGAGGAAGCGCAGTCCAGCATCGGAGAACTTGAGAAGAGTACGGTTCTCGACCGCCGTGTCTACCGAAAGATTTCCGGCGACAAGGTGATGCTCCATAAGTTCCTGATCTGGAAGACCAACAAGGAGGCCACCGGCCGCTATCCGGCCTACATCTTCTACCATACCGATTACAGCAGTGGCCGCAAAGATATCCTTAAGAGAGACATGGCCTACGCTCCCGACGAGGCCGGTATCCGTCGCATCTTAGAGGCTGAGATTCTGGACAACGTAAAGAAGGGTTGGGAGGCCGTTGCATGATGGAAGGTTTAGTGATGACGATGGTGGTGGAACTACCTCTGCGTTACGGCCATTGCGATGTGGGAAGGGCTGTCATGAAGGATGCAAAGTGTTGCTGCCATGAACTGTGGATTGACGGGAATCCCATTCCGATTACGGACTGTCTGTCTATGGAATCCGACAACCCTGTTCACGCTCTGAGATATGTCTTTGCCCCGGGCTTCGACTATATCCCCGCGAGAGCATTCATGGATGCACCTTCCGATATGCTGATTAAATCCATCACGCTTCCGGATGGCTTGAAAAAACTGAAAAACAGTTGTTTCTATCACTGTCATTTCGAGGGAAACCTGATTCTTCCCGATTCTCTGGAGAGAATTTGTGCCGATTCGTTGGATTGTAAGGTTGACGGTGTCTTCCATCTTCCGTCTACGGTCAAATATGTCAGTTCTCTTCCTAAAAGCGAGAATGGAAAAGCAGAGATCCTCCTCCCGGAAGGAATGCGCAGTTTTACGCCCGAAAGCATCATTACTGATCACCTACACATTCCGTCGACTCTGAGGGAATGCCATCCAAGATGGTATTCAAGAAGTTGGAATGTCCAAAGTATAACCATAGCCCCTGGAAATCCCTACTTGATTGTCAGAGACGATAAACTGGTGAGTCTTCTCGATGAGAAAAAAGCGAAACTCAAGAAAATGGCTGAACTTTCCTGGAATGCTATCCTGGATTCGGCCTTTGAAGGAAGCGGGCTGGAAAGAAAGCAGCAGTATGATGGGAAAACCCTTTATGTCAAACTCACGGATAATAGGAACATATACTTTCGACTCGGAGAAAGTATGACCCCTGCAAAGGCGCAGCAGGCTGCCGATATCGCCGGGCGTTTCAAGGAATTGGCGGATGTTTTTTCGCATCAAGCCGAAAAGGTCGAGTTTGGAAGAATTTGGGTCGAACACCAGAGAAAAAAAAGCCTGTTCTGTTATGCGTTCAAAAGTGACGCAGTCGATATTGAACTGTCCGTGGAAGGAGCGAATGATAAGCTGAGGGAGACATTCATCCTGTCAACAAGGGTTTTCTCCATGGTCACCTTCCAGATTGAGATGATTGAGGAAAAATACGGCCGTAAACATTTACACTTTACCATCAATTAACAATGCCTATCTATATTGATTCCACCGAACTCTGGCGCGTCCTTTCCAGGATGCCTGCAGCCCAGAACATCATGCTTACCGGCAAGCACGGGATTGGCAAGTCCCAGATTCTCACCCGATATTTCGAAGCAAAGGGAATGAAAGTCGTCACGCTCTTCCTGGGCCAGATGTCCGATCCGGGCGACCTCATCGGCTTACCCACAAAGAATACAGAAACCGGGAAGACCGACTTCATGCCACCTTACTGGTTTCCCACTGACGGGAAGCCGGTGGTGCTTTTCCTGGACGAGTTGAACCGCGCCCGTCCTGAGGTGCTCCAGACCATCATGGACCTTGCGCTGAACCGCAAGCTTGCCGGTCTCAGCCTTCCTGAAGGGAGCCGCCTTATTTCCGCGGTCAATGACGGCGAGGAGTACCAGCTCACGGACCTCGATCCGGCGTTGGTGTCACGATTCAATGTCTATGCTTTCCGCCCCTCAGTACAGGATTGGCTGTTATGGGCAGAGAAGGCCGGGCTGGACAAGCGAGTGACCGGTTTCATATCCGCCCATCAGGAATGGCTGGACGGAGAAGCCGGCAAGGAGACCGAGTTGGACACCGGCCTGGAAAAGACCCCGGACCGGAGGGCGTGGACGAAAGTGTCGGATGTTCTTTCCGGGATCGAAAGCCCCGATGAAACGGACTGCAAGGTCATCTCCGGCATCGTGGGCGTTCGTGCGGCATCGGCTTTTGCCGCCTATCTGTCGAAGAGTTCCGTCCCCGGAGCCGAAGATGTCCTCCTTCGCTTCGCAAAGGTCAAGGACAAGCTTGCGGGGTTGGAAGTTCACCAACTGGCCGGTATCAATGAGTCCATTTTCCGTTATCTCGAAATCACCGACCTCGATACGCGCAAACAGAAGACTGCCGGAAAGAATCTCTGCTCGTATGTGGACATGTTGGGGGCCAGGAAAGAGGCGCTGGCGCACTTTGCCTCCCTGTTCAACGAAGGGAAACAGAAGAAAGCCGTCGCTTTCATCGTCGTGGGCGCAGCTCCCGTATTCACCCGTATGACCCAGTTCATCAATGGCCTGTAGCATGGATCACATCAGTAGGATGACGGATATCTGGTTCCTCACCGAACCTGCACTCTTCGGCGCCTTCTGCCGGCATAAGCTCACGCAAAACGAAGGGATGGAATGTCCGGTCCGCGTTGGGAAAGGAAGGCTGGAATATAATCCATCCTTGGTTCAGAATATGACGTATGAAGATGTAGAGAGGAGTTTCCGGATAGAGATGATACGCACGCTGATGCTCCATCCCTATTGCCGCAAGCCGGCCGGTTGCGGCGATCCGGCTTGTGCGAAGGGAAGTGACCTCGCCATCTCCACGTGCTATCGCATCCCCGGAATGATAACCCCATCCCAGTGTGGCCTCCCTGAAGGACAACACTACGAATGGTATGCATACAAGTGCGTCGGAGACCGTCCCGTTTCTCCCGTCCCTCAGGATAGTGACGACGGGAGCGGTGCCGGTTGTATTGGTCAGCGGACAAGTGATTCGGGCTCTGGTGGAAACGGAGATGGAGAGAAAAACGGTGAAGGAAGTGGAAACGGCGGACAGGCAGAACTCTGGGAAGAGGACCAGTGGATGCAGGAAGGAATCCGCCAGGCGGTCGAGCAGATAACATCCTGGGGATCACTGCCGGGAGACCTGGTGGAAAAGATTCAGGCAGCCCTCAAACCCAAGCTGGACTATCGCAAGGTTCTCTCCGGATTCCGTTCCAGCATCCTGTGCTCCAAACGGCGCCTCACCCGCATGCGCCCGAACCGACGGAGCGGATTCCAGTATATGGGGAGCATAAGGCAGCTAAGGACCAACTATCTGGTGGCGGTCGACGTGAGTGGATCCATCTCGGATGACGACCTGAAGTTTTTCTTTTCCACCATTAACCGCTTTTTCAAATACGGGGTGGAGAAGATCGATGCCCTCACTTTTGACACATCCTTGGGAGAGCCCGTCACCCTCACGAGGGCAAAGGCCGGATTCAAGGTCAAGGGGCGCGGCGGAACCAATTTCCAGCCGGTGGTGGATTATATGGCCGAACATAACGAATACGACGGCCTGATCATTTTTACGGACGGGTACGCACCGAAGCCGGAGGTTCCCGCCAGGCTGAAAGGGAGGCTGCTGTGGATACTCCGAAGCGAGAAGGAGTACAATGATCACCGCAAGTGGATGAGTGAATCCGGCAGGGTATGTTTTATCGAAAACCGTTAGCATCATGGCGAATTATTGTATTACAAAATATTGGATCGAGGGTGACGTGAACACCCTGAGAAAGATGGCTTCCCTTATCGGGGAAGGCAGGAACGTGACGGAAATCCTTCCCGGGATGGGAGTGCCGTTCTCGGATCTCAGTTTCCGGGAAGAAGGATGTCCGTATTGGTACGGGGCAGAAATGAAAAACGGCATCCTCTTTTTTACGGAAGAGGCCAAATGGGAGCAGAGCCAATGCCTGTGGAAACTGCGTGACGCAGAAGAGTCAGGAATTAGCGACATTAGGTATTACTCAGTAGTCTCAGAATCGGGTTTTTACCAGACGAACGATGCAGATGGGAAATACTTCCCATATCGGGTATCCGTTTTCTGCGCCTTGAAACCCGATACTGATCCTCCGCATTTCTACGTGGTGTCTGAAGAGAACACCTTCTTATTCAGGACGAAGGACGATATGCTGTCCTATTTCGCACGTCAATTCGGCTGGATGGCAAAGACAGAGGAGGATCTCCGCTGTATGGCTGAGAAGGACGGTTACTGTTTATATGCAGAAGAGATCGAGGTTGTCTCAGGTCCGTTTCACCTTGGCATCAACAAGAAGAAATTTGACTTCGAAAAGGGCGATGACGGAATCATCCACGTCACAATCAAAGAATGATGATTAGACTTCATATTTATTTGAAGTCGGGGATGAATTTTAGAGGCTTTGAATCTATATTATTATAGGAAACAAAAGATTGAATGATGATGACAGAATCAGAACTCGAAAACCTGGCGGCGTGCTATATCCACGTTGAAGGGTATACGGACTTACGCTCCATTTACAACGTGATGAATCAGGAGTATTCGGGGCAATTTGACCGAAAAGTAGCCCTTGCAATCATACGGAAAGTTTTGAAAGAAGAAAGAATTTCATATTATGCATAGCAGAGACTTCTATTTAAGACAACTCGACCTGTCCATCGGTGACACGGTTTATTATGTTATTGGTTGCGATGCGGTTTACTCCATCAAGAAAACCAGAATCATCGGCAAGAAGACCAGAACACGAGGCTTGGGTATCCATGGGCCGAAGTTTGAGTACACCGTGTATGAAACAGAAGACGGAAGGCTCATCAGTCGGGACTTCTTCTTGAAAGAACGTGACGAAATGAGTCCTAAGCAGGTATTCCTGACAAAAGATGAAGCCGTACAATTTATCATAGACTGTCTTCACATAGAAATAAATCAAGAGAAGCATTCGCTTCTTAATGCACAAAAACGACTCGCACGCGCAGAACGGGTTCTTAAAGTATATGAGAAATATGGAAAAACAGAATAACACACAAATGACCAATAAGAGCATTCTCCAACTGATGGATCTTCTGTCAGAAAGGTCCAATGATTCAAAACTGGGAGATGAATTCTGGGCTAAAAACCAAAAAGTGGCTTCCGCCCTTGCCACAAGGCTGAACATTACCCCGCTGCAAGCGGTATTGCTTTCCATCTGTCTGCGTCACGGCCCCCGGAACGTAGATTACGATGACATTTCCCGGCATTTGGATATCAGTAATATCCGAGCGTTGGAGTATAGCGATGAACTGAATGCTCTCATCCGGGCACGGTATCTGAAATTCCACGACGCCAAGGATGAGGACTCTTTCGATGTCCCCAGAACCGTCATTCGGGCATTCAAGAACAATGATATCCCAGAACCACCGAAAAAGACCGGTCTGAATATCCACGAACTCTTTGACCGGTTGAACGATTATTTCGAGGACCTGGATGACAATGCTATCGCTCCAGGGGAACTATATCATGAGCTGAAGGAACTCTTTAACGCAAACGGACATCTCTCCTTCACCCGCGAGCTCAACGGGCTTAAAATCGACCGCTGCAACGACTGGATGGTCCTTGTCATCGTCTGCCATTATCTGATTAATAAGGATGACGACAGGATTACATTCGGACAGATTGAAGATGTTTTTCGCTGCAAGAGTAGTTTCAATGAAGCGAAAGCCGCTTTGAAAGAAGGAAGCCATTACCTGATGCAGGAAGGACTTATTGAGCATGTCTGCGAAGAGGGTATCGCCAATACCTCTCAGATTCACCTGACCGCAAAAGCCCGCCAGATTCTGCTTTCAGAGTTCCAACTGCATTCGTCGGAAACTGCGGTTGCAGGATTGACAAAACCGGAGTCACTGATAGAGAAAACACTCTTCTACACCGACAGCAATGAAAAACAGGTAGATGAACTCGAAACTTTCTTGATGCCGGAACGTTACAAGGAGATTCGGGAGAGGATGAAGGCCACTGGATACCGCAGCGGATTCGCCTGCCTGTTCTACGGTTCCCCGGGGACTGGAAAGACGGAGACCGTTTATCAACTTGCGCGAAAGACCTGCCGCAGTATTCTGGCCATCAACGTTCCCGAAATCAAGAGCAAGTGGGTAGGTGACTCTGAAAAGAATATAAAGGCCGTGTTCGACCGGTATCGTCTGCTGGTACAGCGTTCTGAGGTGGCTCCTATTCTTCTCTTCAATGAAGCCGACGCCATCTTCGGCCAACGAATGGAAGGTGCCCAAAACGCTGTAGACAAGATGGAGAACAGCATCCAGAACATCATCCTGCAGGAAATGGAATCGTTGGATGGCATTCTCATCGCTACTACCAACCTGACACAGAACCTGGATTCAGCCTTCGAGCGCCGTTTCCTATACAAGATATGCTTCGACCGTCCCGATGTCTCCGTCCGGGAAAAGATCTGGCACACGATGATTCCCTCCCTATCCTCCCAGGAATGCCATGACCTGGCCGTTTCCTATGAGCTCAGCGGCGGCCAGATGGAGAATGTATCCCGGAAGTTCACGATCAACGCCATCCTGCATGGCGACGAGACTGACCGTATGGAAGTTCTACGCTCCTACTGTGGAGCTGAGAAACTGGAAAACAAGACACAGAGCAAGAGAATAGGTTTTTAATAGAGTTAGTTATGACTGAATTTGAAAGGTTTGCCTGCTATGACAAGAACATCGGTACAGCTACCCTCAGCCGCTATGGCGCTGTCCTGAGCAACCATATCAATCCCGCCGTCATCGAAGAGCGAAAGCTTAATGCTACTTCGATCGATGTCTTCTCCCGCCTCTTGATGGACCGGGTCATCTGGCTCGGATGTCCTATCGACGACGACGTGGCCAACATCATCCAGGCCCAGCTCCTGTTCCTCTCCTCCAACGACCCGAAAGCTGACATCTCCCTGTATATCAACTCGCCAGGCGGAAGCGTCAGTGCGGGTCTTGGAATCTATGACACCATACAGTTCGTGACGCCCGATGTTGCCACCATCTGCACGGGCATGGCCGCCTCGATGGGCAGCGTCCTCCTATGCGCCGGTACGAAGGGAAAACGCAGCGCGCTCCCCCACTCACGTGTCATGATCCATCAGCCGCTCGGCGGCGTCCAGGGGCAGGCGGAGGATATCCTCATCGAAGCGCGGGAGATCGACAAGTGCCGCAAAGAACTCTATGACATCATCTCCAGGCATAGCGGCCAGACGTATGGCAAGGTCTTCAAAGACGCGGACAGGAATTACTGGATGACCGCCGAAGATGCCAAAGCATACGGAATGATTGACAGGATCCTGGTAAAGCAATAGCCATGTATTTAGACTCTTTTGTATTTGGGGAGAGTGACAAGCATGTCTATCCCAACTGGGTCCTGGCCGAGAAGGAACTGGGTCGGGTCGAATTTGCACCGGTCACAGTTTTCTATGGAGGCAATGGTTCAGGGAAATCTACCGTCCTGAATGTCATTGCACGGACAATCGGGATTCGTAAAATGTCCTTCGGAAACACCAGTGATTATTTCCGCGGGTACACGAACCTCTGCGAATATGAATCCTCCTGGGTGATTAATCACCGGAATGCCTGTTTTATCAGAAGCGAGGATATTATGGAAGGAATTATGGATATCCGCAGGACAAACCGTGAGACGACGGAACGCGTCTATCAGGATGCAGTTGTCCTGGATGATTATGTGGAAGGGCTCGCAGACAAACTCAGGGATCCGGAATCCATGGAACATTGGGAAAGAGCACTCATTGCGAGGCTGAGTGATGGGCAAAAGCTGCTGAATGCTTTGAACGGACGCGAGGAACAATTCTCTAACGGAGAGTCCGCCATGCAGTACATCGAAAAATACCTGTCGAGATATTCGCTATTCTTCCTGGACGAACCGGAAAACTCGTTCGATGCCATTCATCAGCAAAACCTTGCAGGCTTGATTGAAAATCATGTCCGGAAGTCGAACGGACAGTTCATAATTGCAACCCACTCTCCATTCCTGATGGCAATGGAAGGAGCGAAAGTGATAGACCTCGACTCATCCCCGGCAGAGGAGCGTCCGTGGTATAAGCTCCCAAATATGCTGGCCTATTTCAATTTCTTCCAGAAGCATTCGGTAAAATTCCGACAATCAAACTCTCAAGCGAAGATATGATGGACGAAGACTTGAAACAATGGCTTAACTCCTATCTACTGGACATACTCTGCGGAATGGTCTTCTGGGGTATTGTGTTTGGAATTGCTTATCTAATCATTTGAAGTTTTCTGGCTAGGCCACAGAGTTCATTGACGCAGCGTTTTACGATCTGAGGGTCTTTGCCGATTTCTGACTGGACACGGCGAAAGATGCGAAACGTCGCTTGATGGAGTTGTATGCGCTATGGTCAGCCATAACATAAGTTTTGCCACAAATAAATGACAAATTTGTGGCAAAACAAAACATTTCTCTTCTGGCCCCGGCAGAATGTTAAAAGAAAGTCAGAAGACGAGACCAAGAACTTCGGAGAAAGGTAATGGCTCCTATGATAGTAGACAATTATAGGAGGAAATGGAATGATGGAGCTTTCGAACGAAAACTTCAAAATTGATGTAAATGCGCGAGTATTAAGTATTTAACCGATGTACAAATCTATGATTTCGGATGAAAAGAAAAAGAGTATTGCTACTTGTTTAGTTTAGTCCTCCTGTACTAGATATACTGGACAATTAAACAAGTTGTATTCTCATTTGGGCTTAAAAACGAGTTGTTACGTAGTGTTCCAAAGATCCAAATTCCCTCATTATCCTTTCTTTTTTTACAAGAAAAAGATAATGCTGAATAATTGCATTTACTCCGTAATTCTTAAACGGCTGATATAAAGATATTTACAAGAAATCTAATTCTGAATTATTCTAAATCGAACAAAAATCGTTTCCCGGGCCACATTTCCTCCCGAACATCGCTGTATTTCGGGATCACAATAAATCGCTCAAAATCGGCCTCTGAAACATTTCTGAGGACTTTTTTGACGTTTTTCATTCAATTTCCAGAGTTCGGAAAAATTTGGAAAATATTGAACCGTATTTGAACCAAAGATTTGTAACTAATTGACTATCAAATAGTCTTACTGACTGCATCGGCAAATAGCTGAAACTCGTTCAAACTTGCTCAAACTCGCCGAAACTTGAGATATCTTCAATAACTCGCTGAAACTTAATTTGTCCATGATTAGTTTTGGCGAGTTGGCTTATAACTCAACGAGTTTCAGTTTCAGATAGTAATACGCTGTTTTGTCACAATCCTTGTCACAATGTGACAGATTGTGACAAGGATTTGCCTGTTTTGCCCCGAAAAGTTACTAATCCCGTTGTTTTATGAAATGTTTACGGAAAGTAAAGACGATTAATGCATGGTTTCAGAATGGTACTTTCTCCGGTTTTCTTATATGCGGGCAGAACAGTAGCCCAATACATGTT
>JAEEGK010003468.1_pt1 | contig 39201 bp, 29 predicted proteins | sample 8958771 | NCBI WGS metagenome assembly JAEEGK01 (sample SAMN16246547, study PRJNA631951) | gut metagenome | biome: gut microbiome; feature: rumen; material: SC-attached | host: Bos | place: Iran: Karaj | collected 2018-10
TGCCGCGTTCGTGTACGACACCGGTCGAGTTAAAGAGAAGGGCTGTCGGGTCAAACAAGACTCTCTCGCCGTGCGTCCCGCTATGTGGATCAAACTCAAATCAGAATAATAAGCTTTTCAGCGTCCATTGCATCAAGCTATGGACGCTGTTTTTGTTGGTATGACCCTCTGGGCCATCCAGAAATTCAAAACAATTTGAAAACATAGCAGAATTTATATATTATATCAACAGGATGATGCTATGCTCGGTGGAACTGGTATATATGAGGGGGTGCGCCATGCAGACATTGATCAGACCATCTGCAAAAATACAACAAGACCTTAATGAAGCTAAAACGAGCAACCACAAAACGTCTCTCTTGAAAAAGATGTTTATTTACGTTGGATGTTTGGTCGCTCTTATCGGTCTGTGTGTTCTGACTGTCTATCCGGTTTATGAAAATAGTCATGTCGTAATAGAGGATGACGACAGAACTCCGAGAAGTCCTATGAGCGAAGAGCAAGCGCAACTGGAAATGCGGTTTTCGGATGCATATAATTCTCAATACAACAGCCTTCTGAGGTATTGGGGAGATGTCCTGCCCGATTACTACGGGGGCGCGTTTATTAAGGACAGAATATTTCACGTTCTGGTTACCTGCGATCCGGAGGATGTTCGGGAAGAGATAGTTTCGGTGACCGAAAATCCGAATGTTGATATCCGTCAATGTGAGTACTCTTATAACGAATTGACAGAACTGAGAGACAGGTTGAGCACGACGCTGAAAGAATTATATGAGGAAAAGAACGAAGTGGCAATGCTTCTTTCGGCAATGATGTTGGAAGAAAAGAAGAATAGGGTCCGTTTGAACATATATGAAAACGATCAGGACAAAGCGGATGAATTTGCCTCACTCTTAGGGATTAGAAATGATAAGAGAGTACGATTTGTTTACGCGCCGTACCGTATAACTTATGCGTGAACTCGGCACTTGAAAAGTCAAAGCAGGAAGTATAGGCTTGATCACTTTGCATATTCTGAAGTATATGGCTTCTTTGGCCTTTTATTAGTTGACAAACAGAGCAAAAACATGTTTGAATGTTCTCAACTATAGGTTTTGTCCGGACTGGGCGGCCATTAGAGAAGTAGCGAAAAGCCTTCAGGGAGGAAACGCATGAAAATATACGACATCACTCAGGAACTCTTTTCCTGTGCGGTTTATCCGGGGGATCCGACTCCGAAAAAAGAAGTTAAACTAAGAATTGCAGACGGGGCTGTATGCAATTTGACAGCATTTGAAATGTGTGCTCACAACGGCACTCATGTCGATGCACCGTATCACTTTTATGACAATGGAAAGACCATCGATCAAGTTGATCTGGAGAGATTTGTGGGATACGCATATGTGGCAGAGCATAGCGGCCTTCTTCAAGCTGAGGACGCCCAAAGGATCCTAAGGGAAGCTGCGGCAGCCGATATAGACGGTGATGCGGCAAAAAGAATCCTTGTTAAAGGCGACGTCACGGTAACAAAAGAAGCCGCTGAGGTCTTTGCGCGGGCAAAGATAAAACTCTATGGGAATGAATCCCAGACAGTCGGACCGGTTGAGGCACCGATGGAGGTGCATCTTATCATGCTTGGAGCTGAGATCGTGCTCCTTGAAGGGATAAGATTGTCTCAGGTACCGGTGGGAGTGTATCTCTTGCATTGCGCACCACTTAATCTCGGAGGGTGCGACGGAGCTCCTTGCAGAGCAACACTGATAGAGCGATAGGGGATGACAAGTGAAGATGGGAGAAGTTGCCGGAATCGTTGCTGATGCACCTTCCGGAGATGCGCGGTATGAGGTATTCAGGTGAGGAACAGTAGAGTGTCAGGACAGTTTATCAGAACAGAGATGCTTATAGGAGAAGAGGGGCTTGAAAAGCTCCTTTCTTCGCGTGTGTGCGTTTTCGGTGTAGGCGGTGTCGGAAGTTACGCCGTTGAAGCGCTTGCGAGGAGCGGTGTGGGAAAGATCGATCTTGTTGATGCGGACACGGTCTGTGAATCGAATATCAACAGACAGATCATCGCGACACATAAGACGCTTGGAATGTACAAGGTGGATGCGGAGAAGGAGAGGATCCTTGAGATCAATCCGAACTGCGAGGTCAATGTCTTCAGGATGTTTTATCTCCCTGAGAATGCAGGGGATATCGACATGAGCGTATATGATTATGTGATCGATGCTGTCGATACCGTTACGGCCAAGATTGAGATCATCAAAAGGGCAAAAGAGGCGGGTACTCCCGTCATCAGCAGTATGGGAGCAGCAAACAAGCTCGACCCGACTGCATTTGAGGTGGCGGACATTTACAAAACGCAGGTATGTCCTCTTGCCAAGGTGATGAGGCGGGAACTTAAGAAACGAGGGATTGAATCGCTCAAGGTTGTGTACTCGCGTGAAGAAGCGATCAAACCGCTTCAGCTTGAAGAAGAACAGACGGGCAGAAGAGTCACGCCTGCAAGCATCGCATTCGTTCCGTCCGTAGCGGGACTCATTGTGGCGGGTGAAGTGATAAAAGATCTGGTAAACAATAAATGAGTTGACATTAATTATTTATCTAGTATTATAGTATTGACACTGTTTGTAGATGGTCCCTTTGGGGACGGGGGTTGTGGGTCATGAGGGGAGGATAATGCTCATGAAGAATCACGGAAAACTTGTTATATGTGGATTGTTGGCGGTTTTTGTTGTGGCTGCGGTTTGTGTTACGATCATATTGGTAACAGAGAATGAGAAAACGGTCGCGATAGGAGGCGGCGATAGTAATGTTGACACACCCGGAATCGGTCAGGGTTACTTTGACGCGATAGTGCTCGAAAAGCATGATGACCATATTACGGTTGAATGTACCGAAGGTTATCAGCAGGAAGTAGTGACAGGAGACAAATTGAGTGTAAGCCTGAATACAATCTCCGATGAGCCTGTTCCTACAGTGCAAGAAGGAGACAGGGTTCGTGTTTTATATATTGGTGAATTGAGTCAAACAGAGAATGGAATGATCAAGCCGCAGAATATAATCTCACTGTTTTTGATCGATGGAGATGGGGGTATAGGGTCATTTTCTCTTGGTCAATGATTTAAATAATTAAATAGCTCAAAAGCGCTCAAAGAGTTTAATAAATGATTGACAAGCAACATCTTCGTGTTATATAATACTCACGTTGCAGTCATCTGCGACATGTTAACGGCTCCGTGGTCAAGAGGTTAAGACATCGCCCTTTCACGGCGGTAACACGGGTTCAATTCCCGTCGGAGTCATATGATCGGAAAGCGGTTGCTTTTCAATCATTTTCGGACCTTTAGCTCAGTTGGTTAGAGCAACCGGCTCATAACCGGTCGGTCCTGGGTTCGAGTCCCCGAAGGTCCACTTTAATCCCGTAGGGGATTTGTTTTTGGCCTAGTGGCTCAGTTGGTTAGAGCGCCGCCCTGTCACGGCGGAGGTCGTCGGTTCGAGTCCGATCTGGGTCGGTATGCGGAAGGAGTTTTTCAGCTTCGTTGGGGGTATCGAAAAAAATCATCGTCACGAAGTGACTCGATTTTTTTCTAACAACTTGCTTCACTTTGTTCCGCAACCCTACCGAAAACGATTGCGTTGAAGCATCGCAACCTTTTTCGTCGGGCACACAAATTTGCTTCGCAAATTTGGTGGTTGTGGGGGATCTTAGCTCAGCTGGGAGAGCATCTGCCTTACAAGCAGAGGGTCATAGGTTCGAGCCCTATAGGTCCCATCGTTTATAAAGAGTACGGACATCAAGCGACTGAAGTTCGCTGGATGTCTTTACTTTATAAAATATGCCGGCGTGGCGGAATTGGCAGACGCCCGGGACTTAAAATCCCGTGAGGCTTACCCCTCGTACCGGTTCGACCCCGGTCGCCGGCATTTACAGAGTAATATGGGTCCGAAAGCCTGAGAAATACGGCTTTCGGATTTCTTTTATCAGGAGGAGAAAACATGCTTGAAACACTGGGTAACATTAACGACTCGATCAATTCATTCGTATGGGTCACCATAGGACTTGTACTTTTGATCGGTACGGGTATCCTTACGACCGTGATCACCAAGGCCTTTCAGGTTACTCACTTCGGACACTGGATGAAGAACACCATCGGAAGCGTGTTCCATAAGGATGTTTCCGGCCATACCAAAGACAAGGGCGCGATCTCGCAGTTCCAGTCACTTTGTACTGCGCTCGCTGCTACCATCGGTACGGGTAATATCGCAGGTGTTGCGGCAGCCATCGCTTTCGGAAGCTCCGGCTCGATCTTCTGGATGTGGATCGCCGCATTCTTCGGAATGATGACCAATTACTCGGAAAACGTACTCGGAATCTTCTTCCGCAGACGTAATGCCGAAGGGGAGTGGTCAGGCGGCGCCATGTACTACCTCAAGGACGGCCTTGGCAGGAAGAAGGGCCTCGGAAAGGTTGGCTCGGTGCTGGCAGTTCTCTTTTCTGTGTTCGCGATCCTCGCTTCGTTCGGTATCGGTAACATGGGTCAGGTCAATAAGATCGTCATGAACGTCAAGGCTGCTTTCCCGATCGATGCATTTAACACCACTCTGTTCGGTGAGATCACCGTTTATAACCTCGTACTCGGTCTTATTCTGGTTATCCTTGCTGCCCTTATCATTGTCGGCGGCCTCAAGAGGATCGCCAACTTTGCAGAAAAGGTTATTCCTTTTATGGTCATCTTTTTCCTTCTCGGAAGCCTTGTGATCATCTTTGTCAATTATGAAAACATAGGAGCTGCATTCGGTTCTATCTTTGCAAATGCGTTTACGACGGAAGCCGCATGGGGCGGAGCAGTGGGTATAAGCATTAAGACCATCGTAACCTGGGGCTTTAAGAGAGGCGTCTTCTCGAACGAAGCAGGTCTCGGATCTTCGGTTATGGTTCACTCCAATTCAAATGTTATCGAACCCGTTCGTCAGGGCATGTGGGGAATATTTGAAGTGTTTGCGGATACGATCATCGTCTGCACGATCACGGCGCTCGTTATCCTTACGAGCGGTGTTGTTGATATCGATACGGGACTTATGCAGGAAGGCCTTTCGGATGCCACGCTTGCGAGCGCAGCATTCTCGACCGTCTTCGGCGACTGGGGCTCGAAGTTCGTTGCGATCTGCATGTTCCTTTTCGCATTCACGACGGTTCTGGGGTGGTCGCATTACGGCGCAAAGTCATTTGAGTACCTCTTCGGGACAAAGGCCGTTAAGGGCTACAAGATCTTCTTTACGCTTATGGTTGTCACCGGAGCTCTCATGACATCGTCGATCGCCTGGGATATTTCGGATACGTTCAACGGGCTTATGATGATACCCAACCTTATCGGTGTGATAGTACTTTCAAACACAGTGAGAAAGATCACCAAAAACTATATAGACAGAAAACTCAAGGGCCTAGATATCGAGCCGATGCTGTCAGCGATCGATGAGATCCAGACTGAGCAGGCTGCAAAGTTAAAAGAAGAACAGGCGTGAAATATAATAAACGCGTAATATGAAGTACCCTCCTTACCGGGTTGGTCCGGCTAAGAGGGTACTTTTTGTTGTATAAAACTATGTGCTACAGAGTGTCTGATCAGTCTGTGTATGAATCCCAGTTGCGGTCGTCTTCCTTAAACCCTTTCTTTTTGAGGTGATGGACTATCAGCTTGATGATGGCACCCGAGAAGACGCTTATGGCGATGATGAGCCAGCCGCCGATAATGTTTGATGCAAGTGAATAACCGTCGTTTGCACCGTAGATTCCTCCGGATTCAAACAGAGAGACGATATTCCATACAAACAGGGCGGTAAGGACCACGGGAGTGATGACTTTGATGGAAGGGTAGAACCATCCGACAGGCATCTTGAACTTGTTTGTGTTCTTGTTGATCTCCTCTAGTACTTTGCCGGTCTTGAAGAACCATCCGACAGCGATCGCTTCGAGGATACCCGTGAGTACGAGAGTGTAGCTGTTAATGAAATTGTCGATGATGTCGAGCCATGCAAGTCCCGCACCCGTGCAGAAGAAGATGCCGATGAAGAACTCGATGATACACATGGTGATCGTTGTCTTCTTTTTGTTGATCTTAAACTTGTCCGCAATGGCGGTTGTTGTTCCCTCAACGATCGAGAACAGCGAGTCGATCGCAAGTGTGATCAGGCAGAAGTAGAAAACAAAGGCAAATCCGGCGTTCAGTACCGGAGAATCCGTCAGGTTGACGATTGCCTGAGGGTAAACGATGAAGGCGGTCGAGATACCCGATGCGGTCATGTTGTCAAGCATTCCGGTTCCGGACATTGTTGAGAACATAACTATTGCGGCGAGTACGCTTATGAACATATCCGCCAGAGCGATAATGATCGTGTCGACAGCAACGTTTGTATCCTTCTTTAAATAGGAACCGTAAGCAAACATGATCGCCATGGCAACCGATAATGAGTAGAATACCTGTCCGATCGCGTCAACCCACAGAGTCGAATCCGCAAGGGCCGACCAGTCGGGGATAAAGAGCTTTGCGAGACCGTCGCCGGCACCCGGCATCGTTATTCCGCGGACAGCAAGTATGATAAGGCAGATAACGGGCAGTGAAACGGTGTACTTAACGACCTTTCCGACGCTCTGCGATCCGTTACGTATGCAGTAGTAGCAGCTTCCCCATGCAAGTATAAGGCATCCGAGTACGGGAAGTGAAATGTCACCGTAGCCGGAAGTCGTACCGGTGGTTTTGATCGTCTCAAGCCACAACGAGCTTGCCTGTGCAACGCCGTCTTCGGCTCCGGTAAAGCCTGCGAACTTAAAGCTCAGGAAGAACATGAGGATTACCCATGCAAATACGACTGCGTAGTACACTGAGATAAAGAGTCCGTTGGAAACCGCGATCCAGCCGATGTGTTCGGCTTTCTTGTTGACTGTGCGAAGAGTGCCCGGAACGCCCTGACCTATCCTTCGACCCATCGAGATCTCCATAGCGAGAAGCGGGATACCGAGTGCGAACAGAGCAACCAGGTATACGAGCAGGAAAGCACCACCGCCGTGCTTGGCCGCAAGTCCGGGAAATCTCCATGCGTTCCCGAGTCCCACCGCAGAACCGATGGAAGCCAGAATAAAGGTTGATCTTGAAGACCAGTTTTCTCTTGCCATTTGTAACATCCCCCTTTGTTGAAGTATATAAAAGATGATAACACCGCAGAACCGCTGTTTCAATGGGTTTTTAATATCAGTCCGTTGCAAATAAGCGTTAAATACACGATAAAACAGTATTGACACCAATGCCGGTTTATGGTAGTATAACTCCTTGCGAAGCCTACTACGTCGTCTCAGTCGGACGATGATCGGAGAGACATTCGCAGGATGTGTGTGTAGCTCAGCTGGATAGAGCGTCTGGCTACGGACCAGAAGATCGCGCGTTCGAATCGTGTCACACACGTAGGCCATACCGATTTTGGTATGGCTTTTTTCTTCAAAAGGGGAGAATAGTATGGATCTTTTTAAGCACGGGAGAAAGGTGTTGCTCCGCAAACTCCTTCTCGCTATCATAGATATCTTCACGGTTGCGGTTGCTTCCATAGGAGCGCTTTTGTTAAGGTTCGACCTTTCCTTCGAAAGGATTCAGGAGCCTTATCTTACTGTTGTTTTGAACCTTTTACCTGTCGCAACCGCGGTAACGCTTATAATCCTCGCTTTGCTTCGCCTTTACAGCAGTCTCTGGACCTATGCGGGCATCAGGGAGCTTGAGAGGGTTGTATTCGGAAGCGTGCTTTCGACCGCGTTCTATTTTATGCTTATCTACGTTTTCCATTACGGAGAATACAATCTTCCCAGAAGCTTTTACTTCCTTTATTTCTTTGTGCTCGTGATCATGCTCTCCATCAGCCGCTTCGGCTACAGGATTGTCAGGACCATCATAAGGAACTATGTGGATCGTAAGTACGGCAGCAACGTTATGGTCATCGGCGCCGGTGAAGCCGGAAGCATGATCATCCGTGAGATGACCAACAACGACGACACTCATAAGACAGTTTGCTGCGTTATCGACGACTCAAAGGAGAAGATCGGAAGCTATATCCACGGAGTCAAGGTTGTGGGCAATACGGACGATATCCCCTTCTATGCCGACAAGTACAACATCCGCGAGATAATCATCGCCATCCCTTCGATCAGTAAGGCTGAGACGGGTCGTATTGTCAATATCTGCAAGACCACGAAATGTGCCCTCAAGATACTTCCGGGCATCAAAGAGCTTGTCGACGGCGGCACCAAGCTTTCACAGCTTCGTAACGTCGAGATCGAGGACCTCCTTGAGAGAGGCTCTATAGACATTGATATCGATTCCGTCATGGACTATGTTACGGGCAAGACCGTCCTCGTTACGGGCGGCGGCGGCTCGATTGGAAGCGAGCTTTGCAGACAGCTCGCGCGTCACGGAGTCGGTCAGCTTCTTATCGTTGATATTTATGAGAATAATGCGTACGACATCGAGCAGGAGCTCAGAAGGGATTATCCCGATCTTGATCTTGTTGTGATGATCGCATCGGTTCGTAACACAAAGAGGATCGACCTGATCTTTGAGAAGTACAAGCCCCGCATCGTTTTCCACGCTGCCGCACATAAGCATGTACCGCTTATGGAGGTCAGCCCCAACGAAGCGGTCAAGAACAATGTATATGGAACACTCAAGACGGTCCGCGCAGCAGACAAGCACGGCGTTGAGAGGTTCATCCTCATCTCAACCGATAAGGCGGTCAATCCCACAAACGTTATGGGTGCCACAAAGCGCCTTTGCGAGATGATCATCCAGACCTACGACAGGATCTCGAAGACCGAGTTCGTGGCTGTAAGGTTCGGTAACGTACTCGGAAGTAACGGAAGCGTTATCCCGCTCTTTAAGAAGCAGATCGAAGAGGGCGGTCCCGTGACTGTTACCCATCCCGATATCGTCAGATTCTTCATGACGATCCCCGAGGCGGTTTCGCTCGTGCTTCAGGCGGGAGCGTTTGCAAAAGGCGGAGAGATCTTCGTGCTCGACATGGGAGAGCCCGTCAAGATCCGTACGCTTGCAGAGAACCTCATAAGGCTTTCGGGATATGTTCCCTATCAGGATATAGACATTAAATTCACGGGGCTCAGACCCGGTGAAAAACTTTACGAAGAAGTGCTCATGGATGAGGAAGGCCTTCAGAACACGGCCAACAGCCTTATCCATATCGGAAAGCCGATCCAGATGGATTACGATGATTTCCTTGCAAAGATCGATGCATTGTACGATTATGTCAAGGAAGAGCCGAGCGATATCAGGGAGAAGCTCATGGAGCTCGTTCCCACCTACAAGCCGGCAAAGAACTGAAAGAGGAAATAACAGTGGCAGAAAGCATAGCAACCTGGTTTGCGACAACATTTGAGGGACTTCCCCACGAGCTTATCATATTTCTGGTTTCCATGGTTCCCGTGGTCGAGCTGCGAGGGGGACTTATCCTTGCACCTATATTCGGAATGAATATATGGAAAGCGATACTTATCTGCCTCGCGGGTAATATCGTACCCGTTCCGATAATCCTCCTTTTTATCACGAAGATCTTTTCATGGCTCAAGACCACGAGGCTTCTCAAGGGCTTCGCGGAGAAGCTCGAAGCCAAAGCCATGAACAAGAGCGAGAAGATAGCACGTTACGAATTCTGGGGACTCGTCCTCTTTGTCGGGATACCGCTTCCCGGAACGGGGGCATGGACGGGCTGTCTGATCGCAGCACTTCTCGGGATCAAGTTTAAAAAAGCATTCCCTGCCGTGATCATCGGACTTCTGATCGCAACGACGATCATGTGCACTATAACCTACGGAATCCCCGCACTTTTCGGATGATCGCTTATGAGCTCTGTTGAAAAAACTCTCACAAAAGAAGAAATCCTAAGTACGCTCGAGAAATATAAGATCGGGCGTAAGCCGCTTGCCGTCCTTCTCGGATGGGGAGCGACAACGATCATGCAGTACATCAACTGCGACAGTATCCCAAACAATGAGTACGCCGAAAAACTGAAGAGGATCCATGACGATCCGGGTTACTACAGAGAACTCCTCGTCGAAGGCAAAAACAGGATCTCGCCCGTGGCTTTCAGGAAGTCCCTCGGAGCCGTCGATTCGCTCTTTGCGGGATCGCCGATCCTGGACTGCGCGAACTACGCGCTTTCATGCATGCGTGGGCTTGTGAGCCGCTCGGGGTCGGGGTTGCAGTCCGTGAGGTCCGAAACCCGCTCCGCCAGATCCAAAGATAAATACCAGCAGTCCGAAAGACGAGGCTCGGGCGAAGACTGCGAGGTCGGGATGCTGAGACTCGAAACGGTTCTTCTCTGGTCACAGATCTTTTCAATCAGACTCTACGGGAAGCCCCTTTTTGACGACGAATTCCAGCCCGGCAGATCGGGACTGCCCTACAAAGCAGCCGAAGAAAGCTATCAGGTGCTCGTGACGCTCCCGAGAGGCGAGGAAGACAACCTTTCGGATGAGGCGAAGGAACTCATCTCCAAAGTCAACGAAGTGTTCATGTGGTACGGGCCGACCGCTCTTTCGGCACTTATGAAAGCAGAAAGCTACAGACTCTGCGGTGCACCCGGTGCCAGAAGAAGAAGGGTCGTGAAGACCGAAACCTTAAGACGCGCCTACAGTGAGGTTTTTGATCAGGCAGGAGTGAAGCGTCTCAAGGATATCGAGACATATCTTCAGAAGAGGATCGCATTCATCAAGAAGAATCCGCCGGAGTAAAAATTCTGCGTCGAGTTTGTTTGCGAGAGAACGAGGTCGGTTTTAACCGACTGACAAGAGGAAAAACCTTGACAAATACTGTGTTTTGAATATATCATCAACTTTAATGTTGGGAAAGGACAGACGACGGACGCAAGGGATGTCCGCCGGAGCGGTATTATGGCAGATACGAATAATGGCAGAGAACTCGCCAAGACCTACGACCCCAAAGAGATTGAGGATCGTACATACAAAAAGTGGCTTGAAAAGAAGTATTTTCATGCCGAAGTCGATGAATCAAAGAAACCTTTCACCATCGTGATCCCGCCCCCCAATATCACGGGTCAGCTTCACATGGGTCACGCGCTTGACAATACCATGCAGGATATCCTCATCAGAACGAAGAGGATGCAGGGTTACAATGCCCTCTGGCAGCCCGGGACCGATCATGCTTCGATCGCTACCGAGGCCAGGATCGTTGAGACCTTAAAGAAAGAGGGGACCTCCAAGGAAGAGCTCGGTCGCGAGAAGTTCCTTGAGCGTGCATGGGAATGGAAGAAGGAGTACGGCGGAAGGATCGTTGAACAGCTCAAGAAGCTCGGTTCCTCATGCGATTGGGACCGCGAGCGCTTCACTATGGACGAGGGCTGTAACAAGGCCGTAAACACCGTATTTGCTTCATTATATAAGAAGGGACTTATCTACAAGGGTTCAAGGATCGTTAACTGGTGCCCTGTTTGTAATACTTCGATCTCGGATGCCGAGGTTGAGTACGAGGAGCAGGCTGGTCATTTTTGGCACATCAAGTACCCTCTCGTAGAGGATGACGGAAGTATCTCGAAGGAGAAGTTCCTTATCTTCGCCACAACACGTCCCGAGACAATGCTCGGCGATACCGCCGTTGCGGTTAACCCTGAGGACGACAGATACAAAGATCTTGTTGGCAAGACGCTTTGGCTTCCTTTTGTTGACAGAAAGATCCCGATCATCGCCGACAGCTATGTTGACATGACTTTCGGTACAGGTGTTGTTAAGATCACGCCCGCTCACGACCCTAACGACTTTGAGGTAGGAAAGCGTCACAACCTTCCCGAGATCAATATCCTTAACGATGATGCCACGATCAACGAGAACGGCGGCAAGTTCAACGGTCTTGACCGTTACGAAGCACGTAAGCAGATCGTTAAAGAGCTTGACGAGATGGGACTTCTTGTTAAGATCGAAGATCACGCTCACAACGTAGGCACATGCTACCGTTGCCATACAACCGTTGAGCCCATGATCAAGAAGCAGTGGTTCGTTAAGATGGACGAGCTTATCAAGCCTGCTGTTGAGTGTATCAAGAACGGCGACATCAAGCTTATTCCTCCGCGTATGGAGAAGACATATTTCAACTGGACCGACAACATCCGCGACTGGTGTATCTCGAGACAGCTCTGGTGGGGTCATCAGATTCCCGCATACTACTGCGCAGATTGCGGTCATGTAACTGTTGCGGGCGGTAAAGTCGACAAATGTGAAAAGTGCGGAAGCACACGCATCGAGCGTGATCCCGACACACTTGATACATGGTTCAGCTCGGCTCTCTGGCCTTTCTCGACACTCGGATGGCCTGAGGAGACTAAGGAACTCAAGTACTTCTATCCTACAGACGTGCTTGTTACCGGCTACGATATCATCTTCTTCTGGGTTATCAGGATGATCTTCTCCGGATATGAGCAGATGGGTGAGCGTCCGTTCAAGAGCGTTCTCTTCCACGGACTCGTTCGTGACGATCAGGGCCGCAAGATGAGCAAGTCGCTCGGAAACGGTATCGATCCTCTCGAGATCATCGACAAGTACGGTGCCGACGCACTCCGCTTCACACTTATCACGGGTAACGCACCCGGTAACGACATGCGTTTCTACATGTCGCGTGTTGAGGCATCACGTAACTTCGCAAACAAGGTTTGGAATGCATCACGTTTCATCATGATGAACATGAACCAGTGCAAAGATGCCGGCATCGAGATCGATTTCGAGGCACCCATTGACAGCGTAAGCGATATCCTTGAGGATGCTGACCGCTGGATCCTTTCGAAGGCTGCTTCGGTTGTTACCGAGGTTACCGATGCGATCGACAAGTTTGAGCTCGGTATCGCTGCTCAGAAGATATATGACTTTATCTGGGAAGAGCTTTGCGACTGGTACATCGAGATGGTAAAGGCACGCCTTTACGGTGAGGACGCTGACTCCAAGAAGGCAGCTATGTGGACTCTTTCGCATGTACTTGTTGATTCGCTCAAGCTTCTTCATCCCTACATGCCTTTCATTACTGAAGAGATCTTCTGTACCTTGAAGGAAGAACAGGGAACACTTGATAAGAACGAATCGATCATGATCGCCGCTTGGCCCGAGGGAAGCCGTGAAACACTCTTCCCCGCAGAGAGGAATGCGGTTGAACTTATTAAGGAAGCGGTTAAGGCTATCCGTACACTCCGTGTGGATATGAACGTTCCGCTTTCACGCAAGGCAGCCGTTCATATCGTATCGACAGACGGCGATGTACGTGCGGTATTTGACAGATCGAGCAGCTTCTTCGCTTCGCTTTGCGGAGCATCGAGCGTATCGACGGCTCAGGACAAGACCGGGGTAAGTGATGACGCCGTTTCGGCTGTTATCGACAGAGCTACGATCTACATCCCTCTTGAGGATCTCGTAGACCTCGAGAAAGAGAAGGAGCGTCTCGTTAAAGAGAAGGAGCGCCTTGAGGGAGAATTAAAGCGTGTCAAGGGAATGCTCGCAAACCCGAACTTCGTGAACAAGGCTCCCGCAGCCAAGCTCGAAGAAGAGAAGGGCAAGCTTGAGAAGTACACGAACATGTACGACACGGTTTGCGCAAGACTGGCTCAGTTCAAATAAAGCCGGATCGAACCGTTTAATAATGTTTTTGATCTCCCCCGTACCGTACTCCGGCACGGGGGATGTTATAATACCGAGCGGAGTGTTTGAACGAAAGACCACCCGGATGGATGCCCGGGAAAAGGGAAAGCTACATCTAAAGAGGAGCCTGATATGACCAGATTTGAGATAAGAACCGAGCGCCTTGTACTGAAGCCGCTCGGTACACAGTTCCTTGATTCGACGAACGAGTACGCACTCGATCCGGAGAATACAAGGATGATGATCTTCCTCCCGCACAAGGATTCCGACGAGACTGTCGAGTACCTTAAAAGGGTCGAGGAAGAATGGGACAAAGAAAAGCCTGAGTTTTGTGAGTTCGCGGTCATGCTCGGTGACAAACATGTCGGGACTGTGGATATAGGCCTCAGTGAGGAGGGATCGGAGCTCGGGTGGATCATAAACCGTCGCTACCAGGGACAGGGGATCGCCTACGAGGCTACGAAGGCCATGATGGATCACTTTGCACACAACTTCGGGGTAAAGCACTTTACGGCTCATTGCGATACAATGAACAAACCTTCTTATTCACTCATGGAGAAGCTCGGCATGAAAAGGACCGGTGAATACGGCGGACGCAGGAACAGGTTTGCACAGAACGATACGTCCGAGTATCTTTACGAGCTGTTTCTGTAATTGGGCTTGCACCCTTGCGATTTACCGTAAATATGATATAATCATCAAGTTGACCCAACCTTTTGTTTTGGGGCTTATACGTGATTAATACTGAGTAGGAAGAAGATATATATTTTATGAAAAGAGAAGATGTAAGAAACATTGCCATCATCGCACACGTCGATCACGGCAAAACAACGCTGGTCGATTGTCTGTTGCGTCAGAGCGGTGTTTTCCGCAGCAACCAGGTTGTCGAAGAGAGAGTCATGGACTCGAACGATCTTGAAAGAGAACGCGGAATAACGATCCTTTCAAAAAACACAGCCGTAAACTATAATGGAGTCAAGATCAACATCATCGACACTCCCGGCCATGCCGATTTCGGCGGTGAGGTTGAGCGTGTCCTCAAGATGGTAAACGGTGTAATACTTGTTGTAGACGCATTTGAGGGACCCATGCCCCAGACAAAGTTCGTGCTTAAGAAGGCACTTGAGCTTTCACTTCCGGTTATCGTCTGCATCAACAAGATCGACCGTCCCGAGGCCGATCCCGAGAGAGTCATCGATCAGGTACTCGATCTCTTTATCGAACTTGATGCGAGCGAGGATCAGCTCGATTGTCCCTTCGTCTACGCTTCGGCCAAGGCGGGCATCGCGATCCTTGAACTTTCGGACAACAGAGAGAACATGAAGCCTCTCTTTGATACGATCCTTGAATACATTCCGGCTCCCGAGGGAGACCCCGATGCCGGTGCACAGGTGCTCATCAGCACAATCGATTATAATGAATATGTCGGCAGGATCGGCTGCGGTAAGGTTGACAACGGAACGATCAAGGTCGGCCAGGACGCAGTGATCGTCAACTACCACGATCCCGACAAGCAGCGCAAGGTCAGGATCAGCAAGCTCTACGAGTACGACGGACTCAAGAAGGTGGAGGTTGAATCGGCAACAGTCGGTTCGATCGTAGCGATCTCCGGTATCGATGATATCCATATCGGTGACACGATCTGCTCGATCGATAACCCCGCTCCTATACCTTTCCAGAAGATCTCGGAGCCCACGTTGTCCATGAACTTTATGGTCAATGATTCTCCTCTTGCAGGTCAGGAGGGCAAGTGGGTCACATCACGTCACCTTCGCGAGAGACTCTTCAGAGAGCTTAACACCGACGTCAGCCTCAGAGTTGAGGAGACTGACACAACGGAAGCGTTTAAGGTTTCCGGTCGAGGCGAGCTTCATCTCTCTATCCTCATCGAGACCATGCGTCGTGAGGGCTATGAGTTCGCAGTCAGCAAGGCACAGGTTATCTACAAGCAGGGTGAGCACGGTGAAAAGCTCGAACCCATGGAGCGTGCGATCATCGACGTTCCCGACGAATTCTCGGGAAGCGTTATCGAGAAGCTCAGTCAGAGAAAAGGCGAGCTACAGGGCATGAGCAATGCGGCCGGCGGATATACAAGACTTGATTTCCTCATCCCTTCGAGAGGACTTATCGGTTACAGAGGAGAGTTCCTTACCGACACGAAGGGTAACGGCATCATAAACACGATATTTGAGGGCTATGCCCCCTACAAGGGAGACATCCCTTCGAGAAAGCAGGGAAGTCTTATAGCTTTCGAAGACGGAGTGAGCGTTACATACGGTCTCTACAATGCGCAGGAGCGCGGAGTGCTCTTCATCGGCCCCGGCGAAAAGGTTTACTCCGGCATGGTTGTCGGACTCTCGGGCAAGGGTGAGGACATCGAGCTCAACGTATGCAAGCGCAAGCAGATGAGTAACACCCGCTCTTCAAGCGCTGATGAGGCTTTAAGGCTTTCGCCCCCCAGGATCCTTTCTCTCGAGCAGGCACTCGATTTCATTGACAACGACGAGCTCCTTGAGGTTACACCCACAAGCCTTCGTGTCAGAAAGAGGATACTTGACAGTACCCTTCGCAAGAGAGCAAACCGATAATGTTTCTTTGATGATTACGATCAACATAGGTCGATTAATAGGGTTGTTACAAAAAGACAAAGCAGTCGGGTCATTTCCCGACATGCGGCACGCGGCAGGGAAACGGCTCCCTGCAGGAAGGAATTGATATGGAGAGAAAACTCTTTACATCGGAATCGGTAACTGAAGGACATCCCGACAAGATCTGCGATCAGATCTCTGACGCGGTGCTTGACGCACTGCTTGAGCAAGACCCACAGAGCCGTGTGGCTTGTGAGACATGCTGTACCACAGGACTTGTTCTTGTTATGGGTGAGATCACCACCAACGGATATGTGGATATACAGAAGATCGTCCGCGATACTGTTCGCGAGATCGGTTACGACCGTGCAAAGTACGGATTTGATGCCGATACCTGCGGTGTTATGGTTGCACTCGATGAACAGTCTAGCGATATCGCCATGGGTGTTAATGTCTCGGCAGAGCAGAAGGCGGCTTCGGATATAGATATAACCGATGCCGGAAGTGTGGATGCGGAAAACGAGCTTAAAACGAGGTGTGCGCAGGCGGATCCCGACAATGTCGGCGCCGGTGATCAGGGTATGATGTTCGGCTACGCGACCAACGAGACCGAAGAGTACATGCCATATCCGATCTACCTGGCACATAAGCTTACAAGAAAGCTTGCAGAGGTCAGAAAGAACGGCACCTTAAAGTATCTTCGACCCGACGGCAAGTCGCAGGTCACTGTGGAGTATGACGAGGAAGGCAAGCCCGCGAGGATCGACGCAGTCGTTCTCTCGACACAGCATGATCCGGACGTCACCCAGGAACAGATCCATGAGGACATTAAGAAGTATGTATTCGATCCTGTTCTTCCGAAAGACATGATCGATGGCAATACAAGATATTACATCAATCCCACAGGCCGTTTTGTTATCGGAGGACCTCAGGGAGACTCGGGACTTACCGGCCGAAAGATCATCGTTGACACCTACGGCGGTTACGCACCTCACGGCGGCGGAGCATTTTCCGGAAAGGATCCCACAAAGGTAGACCGTTCGGCATGCTACGCAGCACGCTATGTGGCAAAGAACATCGTTGCGGCGGGACTCGCCGACAAGTGCCAGATACAGCTCAGCTATGCGATCGGCGTAGCCGAGCCCACATCGATCAATATCGACACGTTCGGAACGGGCAAGCTGAGCGACTCGAAGCTCCTCAACATGATCAGAGAGAATTTCGATCTTCGTCCCGCAGGTATCATCAGGATGCTTGACCTGAGACGGCCGATCTACAAGCAGACGGCGGCATACGGCCACTTCGGACGTACCGATCTCGATCTGCCGTGGGAGAAGCTTGACAAGGCAGAGATACTTCGTGCGCAGGCATAAGCGTTAATACAATACATATCAAAAGAAATAAAGAGGAAAAGACGATGGAACAGGAAAAGAAGCAGGTTGAAGCGATCACCTCGATGAGTGAGGATTTCGCGCAGTGGTATACAGACATCGTTATCAAGGCGGAACTTACAGACTATTCGTCGGTTAAGGGATGTATGGTCATCAAGCCCGCCGGATATGCTATCTGGGAACTCATCCAGAAGCAGCTCGATGAGAGATTCAAGGAAACGGGCGTTGAGAATGTTTATATGCCCATGTTCATCCCCGAGTCGCTTCTTGAGAAAGAGAAGGACCATGTCGAGGGCTTCGCGCCCGAGGTTGCATGGGTAACTCAGGGCGGACTTGAGCCCCTTCAGGAGAAGCTTTGCGTACGCCCCACCTCTGAGACGCTTTTCTGCGACCTCTACAGGAACATCGTTCATTCCTACAGAGACCTTCCCAAGGTCTACAACCAGTGGTGCAGCGTTGTTCGTTGGGAGAAGACCACACGTCCTTTCCTTCGTTCGAGAGAGTTCCTCTGGCAGGAGGGTCACACCGCACATGCTACGGCCGAGGAGGCTGAGGCACGTACGATCCAGATGCTCGACGTTTATGCGAACTTCTGCGAGGAAGTCCTTGCTATCCCCGTTGTAAGAGGTCAGAAGACTGACAAAGAGAAGTTTGCGGGCGCAATGGCTACATACACGATCGAAGCGCTCATGCATGACGGCAAGGCACTTCAGTCCGGAACCAGCCATAACTTCGGTGACGGATTCGCACATGCATTTGATATTCAGTACACAGACAAAGACAACAAGCTTTCATATGTTCACCAGACATCATGGGGCATGACCACCAGACTTATCGGTGCGGTGATCATGGTTCACGGCGATGACAGAGGACTCAAGCTTCCTCCCAGGATCGCACCCACACAGGTTGTCATCATCCCCATCATGCCGAACAAAGAGGGCGTTATGGAAACCGCAGGCAAGCTCGCTGACAGCCTGAAGGCAAAGGGTATCAGAGTTAAGATCGACGATTCCGACAAGCGTCCCGGCTTCAAGTATTCGGAGCAGGAGATGAGAGGCTTCCCCGTAAGACTCGAGGTTGGCCCCAAGGATATCGAAAGAGGTGTCTGCGTTGCCGTAAGACGTGATACTCTCGAGAAGACAGAGTTCGCGCTCGATGAAGTTGCAGATAAGACGGCAGAGCTTCTCGATACCATCCAGAAGGATATGCTCGAGACAGCAAGAGCTCACAGAGATGCTCATACATACGAAGTAACTACATACGACGAGTTCGTCGACACCATCAACAACAAGCCCGGATTCATCAAGGCTATGTGGTGCGGCGATCAGGCCTGTGAGGACAAGATCAAAGAAGATACGGCAGCAACATCGCGTTGCATCCCCTTCGGAGATCACAAGGCCATCAGCGACAAGTGCGTTTGCTGCGGCCGTCCCGCTAAGAAGCTCGTATATTGGGGAAGGGCCTATTAACCACCAAAACCTGAGAAGCGAGTTATGATAAAATTTTCGAATCACGGCAGTGACGATGAGAATTTTATGCATGTTGTATGGGAGAAAAACACTTTATGATAGATTTTGACGAAGAAGTATCAAGATTTGAAATGAGCCAGGAAACGGACGGTGTGGAGGAAAACATCCTTCAGACCGAGATAAAGGATCTGGCTGATCTGCTCGATCAGTTCACAGGTGGATATCAGTATGAACAATAAGCCTTATGACAAGCTCATGAGGATATCCGCCCGCCTTTACAACGATGGTCTGGAAAAGGCGAGAGTCAGGGACCTCACGGGTGCCGCTGAGTCGCTCAGACGAAGTCTCTTATATAACAAGTGCAATACCGAGGCGAGAAACCTCCTCGGTCTTGTTTATTATGAGCAGGGAGAGGCTGTAAGCGCTCTTACGGAGTGGGTTATAAGCAGAAATCTTGACAACTACGAAAACGACGCGGACTATTTTCTCGAGCGTATTCAGGACGATCCCGATGAGCTCGGGAACATCAACGCCGCAGTCAGGAAGTATAATCTCGGTCTTGAGGCAGCGAGGGTTGGCAACATCGACACTGCCGTCATACAGCTAAAAAAGGCGGTCACGACATATCCTCATTACGTCCGCGCCATGAAGCTTCTCGGACTTCTTTATATCAGGCAGGAAGAGTATCAAAAGGCAAAAAAGATCCTCGTCGAAGCGAGGGCGATCGACCATACCGATACCGACGTCCTGCGTTACCTTGCGGAGGTTGAAAGGTATCTCGTTCCCGAACCGGCCCGAACCGGACTCTTTCAGACACAGTCTGCCGCAGAGACGGAATTTGACGAGGAGATGGGTATTGAGCATTCGAGGAGAAGTCTTCTTTCGCTTCTTTTCAACGATGAAAAGCCCAATATGCTCCTGTTCGTGAACCTGGTAGTCGGAGTACTGATCGGAATCCTGGTCGTATACTATCTGATAGTTCCTTCCAAGGAAGCACAGATCAGGGAGGAGTACAACGCGAGCAAGGTCGACTACAGCAGTGAGCTGAGCGCCAAGAATGCGGCGATCACGCAACAGGAGAAGGAGATCACGAGCCTGAGAAAACAGGTGTCGGAACTGACGACGCAGCTCAACGGTATCTCGTACGATACGATCGAGATAGCGGTCGGTGACGAAACATTTTCTTCGTTCTTTGACGCGTGGAGCGAGTACAACGAACTCAAATCAAGAGAATACACGGACGAAGAACTGAAAAAGCTCTCGATCGACCTTTGGTCGCTTGACCTTAAGGGTATACAGAGCAAGTACGCACAGGACATTCTTTCAAAGATGCGTGAGGACATATATCCCCTTGCTGCAAAGCTTGTCTATAAAGAAGGAAAAGAATACCTCGATGAGGATAAGATCCCCGAAGCGGTTCGGTACTTGAGCGCCGCATCCGACTTTGATCCGGAATCCGATGTCGCACTTTACTACCTCGGAAAGGCACTTGAGGAAGACGGTCAGTACAATGAAGCGATCTACTGCTACAGACACATGCTGACGGTTGCTCCCGGATCGACCCTCAGAGACTACATCCCTCAGAGGCTTGAGTTCTGCGAAGAGAAACTCAGAGAACTCGGGGAGCAGGAAGAAGTTCCCGAGGGTGAAGAAGCCGAAGACTCTTACGAAGATGAATAGGATCTGAGTTGAATGAGCCGGGGAGGCTTCTGAAATTAAATGTTTAAAGTAAAACAGCTATCAATAAAGAGCGGCCGACAGGGCCGCTCTTTTATGTTCTGCTATTAAATCGAAGATATCTATGGTGTTTCGCCGAAGATATTTGCGGTCAGTTCAGCTCTTCCGTCCACAGTACGCAGCGGTTCCTGCCGTGCTGCTTAGCGTGGTAGAGAGCCTTGTCGGCGTGCTCGATGAGGTCGACACGCTCGAGAGAGCTGTTCCAGATCGAGATACCGATACTGATCGTGACGGAAACCATCGTGACTTCCACACCGTCGTTGAAGGCGATGGTCGAATTCTCGACGGACTGGCGAAGGTTCTCCGCAATCTCAAGCGCCGATGCGGGGTCGCTCGTGTCGAGCAGGATAACGAACTCCTCACCACCGTAACGGCAGGGAACTCCGTGCTCGCCGCTCACTCGCTTCATGACGCCCGCGATCATCTTGAGAACCTTGTCTCCGAAAGGATGACCGTAGGTATCGTTGAACTTCTTGAAGTAGTCTACGTCGATCATGAGAGCCGAAAGCTCGATGGAACTCTCGCTCGTTCTGTCCATGATAAGGTTGTCGAGATAAGAACGACCGTAGATGCCTGTAAGTCCGTCTGTGATAGCTCTGTGGTAGAGACGGGCGTTCTCGATGGGAGCACCGCCCTGGTTGGCGATAAACTCCATAGTCTCAAGATAATCATCACTGAATATCTGTCTTACAAGTCTTGAATCAAGGTAGATGACTCCGAAAAGAACACCTCTTACGAACATGGGCATGGCCATGGCTGATTTGATGCCGTAGCGGACCATGTTGGTGTAGTGCTTGCGGAATTCGTCGGACTGCATGTCGTTGATAACGATGGGACGCTTGTTCTTCTCGACTTCCTCGAGCATCCAGTCGTACGTGTTTGTATCAAAGTTGCCGAGATTGTAAACCGAGGCAACGTACAGTCTCTTTTCTCCGTTTTCGGGGTACAGGAAGAGGATACCTCTTTCCGCACCGACAAGTTCAACCGCATCCTTAAGGATCCTCTTCTGGAGCTCTTCAAGCTCGAGGGTCGAGGTAAGGATACTGCCGAGGTGAAGGAGCGTGTTGACCTTGCGGTCAACGTTCATGCGGTTACGTCTCGCAGTAACGTTCGCGATAAGAGAATTCTCTTTGAAATCGTCCTGATAACGTTCTGCGATAATGGCTTCACACTGTTTGAGATATACCGAGGAGGAGAGTGACGAGAATGTCATGTACGCCTCGAAGGTATAATAACGTGCTTCGTGGTTGCGGTGCTGCGATGTAAGGAAACAGCCGTATTCGTAGTCTATGAGTGCCGATTCGTAACGGATACCGGAATCCGCAGCAAGAGCCGAAGCTTTCCTGTAGAAGGAATCGGCCTTTTCAAGCCTGTTGAGCAGGATCGAGTAAAGAGCGTTCGCTCTGTATGCCGAGAAGATGAGGTTCGGTCTGCCCTCAACCTGAGTGAAGGCTTTGTCACAGAGAGAACCGATATCGAGCTCGTGACTGTGGATCTCGTTCATGGCGAGGTCACCGCGTTCCGTATCAAGAAGCTTGATCTTGGCGATACAGAGATAACCGTAAAGCGAGGCCGTAAACTCTTTGACGAAATCGTTTGTTTCGTAGTAGATCCTGGCTGCGTCAAGGTACTTGACGGCGTCGCGGTACTTGCACTGCTCTATGAGAAGCTCTCCGTATGTGAGGTTGAAGAGCGTGGTCATGTAAGGAAGCCTCATCTGACCGACGAGCATCTCACATCTTGAACTGATCTCGGAAGCCTTGGGGTAATTTCCGCGGTGGGTGTAGCTTCTGATGAGTGCAGAGTAAGCCTGGCACTGTGCGAGGCTGTCTTTGATCTTTTTGGAGATCTCGATGACCTCGAGTGAAAGCTTTTCACACTTCTCGTAGTCTCCGGCGTAGAGATAAGCCAGTACGAGGAAGGAGTTGGTATTGTTGATCTCCCAAAGGTCTCCGAGCTGAGTGAAGCTCTCAACGGCCTCGAGGAAGAACTTAATGCTTCGTTCCGTATCACCCTGGCAAAGCTTGCACAGACCCGAGAAGAACAGGCTTCTGGCGATTCCGAAGCTGTCGTTGTTGGAACGGCGCAGCTTAAGAGAAAGATGCTGTGCGGAATCCGACAGGGCATCTTCTCCGTGGAGCAGATAGTAGAATGAAAGCGCCGAGTACGCTGTGGCCATCTGTACGGAAGAGCCGAAGTGCTTCATGGTGAACCGATAGAGCTGCAGGCAGACGTAGTCGAAGCGTGTCATGTCGCTGTAGGAGAAGACCCAGCACAGCAACTCAAAGATCGAAACGGTGGTAACAGCCTTTTCAAGTTCTTCTCCCATGAGGGGTGCCTTGTACGCTTCGGCAGCCTTCATGTTCTTGCTGAGAAGCGACTTGCTGACCTTGAGAAGCATCGAGGAGGACTTGATCGTAAAGCTGTTCTTGGGGAAGCTCTGACCGATGTAATCGAGAGCCTTGATAAGAACATCCTCTGCCTCTCTGAAGCGGCTCTGTCTGTAATATCCGAGTCCGATAAAGTAGAGAAGTCTGGCTATCTGTGTGTTGTCACGGAGGAGCGCCAGCAGATCGTTGGCAGCATCGATCGCGTCATCGAAACGGCCGCATGTGAGGTAGAGCTGAACAAGAGCACGCTTACACTCCTTCCACTCGGCGTTACCTGTGGAGGCCTGTCCTTCGAGGAGGCGAAGAGCCGTCAGGAAGTAGTCTATGGCGGAATCAACGGCATTGGATGCAAGAGCTGCGCGGGCAGCCGTCATAATATGAGTGCGAAGGTCGGCATTCGCACGGGCTGCGTTAAGGTGGCTGCAAAGAGCGAAGATGTCGGCGGGACGCGCGTCGATCGTAAGCTCGATGGCCTTGGCTATCCAGAAATGAAGGCTCTCGAGTCTGGGCTTCTCGATACGGGAAGCGATGGCGTCGTAAATATCGTTGTGCGCAAATACCAGAATGTTCTTCGAAGAACTGAACTCAATGAGGTGTCTCTGAAGCGGGATATCAAGCATGCGGAGCAGCTCGTCGACTTTCAGGTCGGTAACGATCGAGAGAAGATTGAGGTGGAACTCCGTGCCGATGACCGAAGCGATCTCGAGAAGAGAGATCGTGTCCTCGTCGAGACTGTTGATGCGTCTCTCGATGATCTGCTGCATGTCACTGACGGAATTGAGAGACTTAAGCTGTTCCCAGTTCTGCTCGAGACGTCCGCCGCTTATGGAGATAACATCATCCTCAAGCATGGAATGGATGATGTTGACAGCGTAGTAGGGGTTGCCCTCGGTCTTGGGCAACAGGTATGAAGCGAGAGCCTGACTGTCGTCGTGACTGAGGTTTAAGAGGTCCTTAAAGAAGCCTGCGAGTCTGGCCTCGTCGTACGGGAAGAGATCAAAGAAATTGTTGAACCCTCTCTCGATAAGGCTGTCAAGGAAACTCTTAAGGTAGTCGTTGTCGGCCGAAAGGTTGTTGCTGTATGAACATATGATGAAGACCCTGTACGAGGAGACGCTGCGTGCGATCTCTTCGATGAGTGCAAGACTGGCAGGGTCGGCATTATGAATGTCGTCGAAGATATAAACGAAAGGCTTCTTCTGTGTGTAGAGCGAGAGGAAGAAGGCAGACAGCTGCATGAGCGTATGCTGCTGATCCTTGAACATCTCGGGCTCCGCGAGACCGCCGGTCCTCTTGGGGAGAACATTGCGCATCTCGGGGCAGAACGAAAGAACGGTGTCGACACTGCCCGAGAGCAGTCCGGCAAGGCGGCGTCCTTCGGTAACCTGAAGCTTTCTGTCGTACTTGTTGAAGAGGCTCAGATAATCATCGAGGATCTCGCTGAATCCCGAGTAGGGCACGGGTGATGAGATCTGCGAGAAATGACACCTGAAGAAAGGAACGGAAGCAGCCACAAGCTCGGAGCAGAGGTTCGAGAACAGGTCGCTCTTACCGCAGTTCTTGGGACCCCTCAGCAGATAAAACGCTCCGCCCTTGTCAAAGGCTTTGGTCACGAGAGTCTTGATATCGTTGAGCTCGTTACGTCTGCAAAGGTACTTTGAATCCGACTCGAGAGCTTTAAGGATGCTTGTGCCGCCCGATGAGAAAAGGTCGCTGCCCGGAGCTCCCGCAAGGAACCTGTCGATATCGCTGATAAGCTCGTTGCATGTTCTGTAACGCTGGTCGGGGTCCTTTGCGAGAAGCTTGGTAATGATCCTCGAGACCTCACTCGAGAGACCGCTGACCACCTCCTGCGGAGGACGTATCGGAACGGCAACATGCTGGTAAACCATGCTGTCGATGCTGTCGGAGTGGAACGGGAGTGCGCCTGTGATAAGCTGGTACAGAAGGGCACCGAGAGAATAAAGGTCCGAACGGCCGTCAATCTTGGTGTCAAGAAGTCCGGTCGCCTCGGGAGCCATGTAACCGAAATGTTCGTCGACCTGCTTGCCTGTTGAGGAAGAGTAGTCGATCATGTATGAAAGTGCAAAGTCAAAGAGCTCGGCCGTGAGCTCGCCCTGTTCGTTCTCTCTGAGTGCGACGCATTCGGCGCTTATGTTGCGGTGGTAGATGTGCTGGTCGTGGGCGTATCTGAGAGCATAAGCAAGCTGACGGATGAGCTTGAGAGCCGTAACGGTATCAAGCCTCCCGTACTTTTCGAGATGCTTCGAGAGAAATGTGTGATTGTGGTACTCGTAGATGGAACAAACGGTGCTGGCGTAGTTGCCGGTCTCAAGCATCGTCAGGATGCCGGGAGCCTCGAAATGGCGGATCACGCCGATATCTTTGCCGTAGCAGATTTTATCGATCTCAAATTTGGTGATGGCGGAGGGATTGACGAGACGGATCAGAACATCACGGTTCGCCGCAAGGTCATGACCGATCAAAGACGTACTGAAAACGCCCTCTTCGAGCGTGCGTTCGACCTGATATCTGTCGAAAAAAATGACGTTCTCGTACGGATCCATCAGGGAGCCTCCTCCTTTACCCCATAGTCAAATTTAATTATATAAAAAAATAGGTAAAAAGACAAGGCTGATTTCGCGTTTTATCGGGTCGGTTTTAAACTTTTGTTTGTTTTTGTACGGCAGGTAAGGACAGAAACGGAAGGTTCTCACAGATGCTGATCAGAACCTGTGCAGGCAGGTAGAAGACCCATGTGAAGAACATCGCGACGGAATGGGTCCATTCGGGCAGGTATGATTGCCAGCCGAACATTTCGTACGCGTTTCGGAACAAAACGTTCAGATCGCACATCACAAAAAGCGACAGTCCGATCGCGAACAGAAGACCGGCTTTTGAGGGACGGGCTTTATGGTTCTTCCAGCTCCTGCATGTATTGAGTGCGAATGTGAAAGCGTAGTATATGACAAATGCAACAAGAAGCAAGGCCCCCGTGCCGTTGTTCACATATGCGTTACGGAAAAAAACACAGATGACGGCAGTCGAAAGAATGATCGGGATCAGCAGTACCCGAAGCTGCTTTTTCGCTGAAACCGTATAAACCGAATAGAGCGTCTGGGTGATGCAGAAAAAGAACAGACCCCAAAGAAACTGACCCGTGAAGAGGAGAAAAACATCCGCACAGGCGGTGAAAAAGAGGGCTCCTGTTATGAGAAAGCGTTCGCTGCCGTGATGCTTTACGCAGAAAACAAGAGAATTTCCCACGCAGAGAATGATGCCGGAATATTTGATGATGTCCGACATCCCCGGCAGGCAGTCTGTCAGATCAAGTATTATGAATGTGAGGTATATGACTGCCTCTGCGCCGATAAATAGTGCCAAGTGAAAACCTCCTGCATACAATGAACCACTGTTTGATAAATGATTATAAAACTCATGGACGTTAATGTCTATTATTTTTCCTTGACATTTCCGAACCCCGGTTTCATAATAACATAGGTTTGATTACGAGGTGTGGCTCAGTTTGGTAGAGCGCTACGTTCGGGACGTAGAGGTCGCGTGTTCGAATCACGTCACCTCGATCGGGCCGGATTATCCGGCCCGTTTGTTTTGTGAGACAAACGAAGAGCCGGACCGCTCCAGCGGTCCGATCATAAAGAGGAGGTTAGGATGCAGGAATTTGACAATGTTTTCGTTTTTGACCATCCCCTTATTCAGCACAAGATTTCACTGATGAGGGACATCAACACCACTACGAAAGATTTCAGGGAACTTGTTTCCGAAGTCGGCATGCTGATGGCTTATGAAGTTACAAGAAACTTCGAGCTTGAGGATTGGGATGTCGAGACTCCCATATGTAAGACTACGGTAAAGGTTCTTTCGCATAAAAATAAAGTCACACTTGTTCCGGTACTGAGAGCCGGACTCGGAATGGTTGACGGCTTCCTCAAGATCCTTCCTCAGGTGCGCGTGGGGCATATCGGTCTTTACCGCGATCATGATACAAAAATGCCGGTTGAATACTACTGCAAATTACCGGATGATGTGGCTGATACACAGGTCATTCTCCTTGATCCGATGCTTGCAACGGGCGGTTCGGCAGTCGCAGCCACGAACTTCATCAAGCAGAGGGGCTGCAAGAACATCAGATGGGTGTCGATCATCTCGGCTCCCGAAGGTATCAAGGCACTTCACGAGGCTCATCCCGATATCCCTGTTTTCTGCGGCTGTGTTGATGAGAAACTCAATGAGAACGCCTATATCGTACCCGGTCTCGGTGACTGCGGCGACAGACTTTTCGGAACAAAATGATACTGAATACATCAGCAAAAACTCCTTCCGGACGGAAGGAGTTTTTGCGATAAACGAAGGTCGTCTTTTGAAACTTGTTTGTATAAAGACGGCTGAGTGGACATCCTCTCCGATACGTTCACTCGCGGGCATTGGCCATAAAAGGCCCGATAACGGAAGAATCAAAATCCTTCGGATAGATGTAGAGATTGTCCGAGAGGATCTCCTCCGGCGGAACCGTCGTTTGGTTGACTTCCCTGACCATGTCACGAAGATAATCCGTTCCGTCATCGTAGTAGGGAACGATGATGACTTCGTTGACGGAGCTGGGTAGCACGTAATAATCGCTCCCGAGCGTTTCCCTGATCTTTTCGAGGACTCCGGGATAAAGGATAGCACAGGCCCCGTAGAAACCGTTTGAGTTCGTGAGGACCATCATCGGAGTGTGGAAGGATCCGGCATCGGCGAACAGCGGGAAAGCGGATTCGGGGAATCTGTTCCTGCGCAGGATGTCCAGTATGAGCTCGTCGATCTTTTTAAAGGACGAGGGGAAAAGCTTCGGAGTGTTCCGGACGGCGTGGGACAGGAGCTGCCCGGCGTCGAGCCCGAGCATCGAAGCTATCCTGTGGTCGATCTTAACATCACCCGAATCCTCGTCCGGGAGTGAGACCGTCAGACAGAATATGACGGCCAGATCGAGTATCCTGAAATGCGGGTACGTGTCGAGGATCTCACTGTTGCGCTCGTAGTTGACAAGCCGGAAAATGATCCTGTCATAAAGCTGCCCGGGATCGGTGTACAGATACTCGAGTTCTGAAGTTTCGCATTCTGAGCTTTCGTATGCGGCTTTGATCCTTTCGGTGATCGCGTCGATATCCATCACACCTCTTTTGTAGGATGTGAACAGTCCGTCAACTCTGATGTTTGGGGAAAGCCGGCGCTCGGGATGTCGTAAGGTGATGCAGGGATATGTGACCTGGTTGTTCTTTCTCTGCTCGGAAGTGGTGACCTCGACCTCGGGACCGAGTAACAAAGAAACGCTCTTGATGAGTGCGTGGGTGAAACCGTCCATATCAAGGACGGGTGCTGATGAAACGTTCATTTGACCTCTTTCTTTCGGAAAGCGGCGGTGATCCTGAGCTACATGTTAGCATTCGGAAAACGGTATGTCTATGTGCGTTTTTCACGAATCGGACCCCTCGTTTTTGTGCATATTGCCGATGATCTTTTTTGTGTACGGATAATGATCGGTTACAGGATAAACCAACCTTGTAAACAGAACATGAATGTGGTAAACTCAACTATGTATAGTATAAGACAAACGCGGTCGGAAATAACCGACGGCGCAGAGGGGGTTCAGTGTCATGCGGCTTTTACAGGAAAGGATCGCCAGGGACGGTATCGTTAAGGCGGGAAACGTTCTGAAGGTGGACAGTTTTCTTAATCATCAGATCGATGTGGAGCTGCTTGACGAGATAGGAAAAGAGTTCGCGAGACTGTTTAAAGGGGTCAGATGTACAAAGATCCTTACGATAGAGGCATCGGGTATTGCCGTTGCATGTATGGCGGCAAGGTATTTCGGCAACGTTCCGGTAGTGTTCGCCAAGAAATCTCAGAGCATCAATCTCGAGGGCGATTCTTATGTCACCAAGATCGAATCCTTCACCCACAAGAGAGTATATGATGTGATCGTTTCCAAGAAATATCTGAGCAGTGACGATCATGTCATCATCATTGACGATTTTCTTGCCAACGGCTGTGCCCTCATGGGACTTACCGACATTGTAAAGAGTGCCGGAGCGACGGTCGAGGGTATCGGGATCGTTATCGAAAAAGGCTTCCAGAGCGGCGGACAGATCATCAGAGAGATGGGGATACCGCTTCACTCGCTCGCTATAGTCGAGTCGATGGACGATGCGACGGGGACTGTTAAATTCAGAGAAGAATGATCCGGCTTTTCGGGATCGGAGACATAAACGTTAAAGGACAGGGTACAGAGCTTCTATGGAGAAGAACGACAAGAATGAAAAGATAATCGTAGACCGCAGAAACAGCGGCGCATGGAGAAAGTATGTGGTATGGGGAGTGCTGGCGTTTCTCGTACTTGCGGCAGCCATTGTCCTTGTTTTCCTTTTTGTTCAGAAAGATGATTTCTCGGATACTTTCGACAAGCTGACATCCGCACTTGCGCCCGTCTTTGTGGGCGGTGTCATGGCCTATGTCATGAACCCTCTGATGTCGTTCTTTGACAGGAAGATCTCACATTTCCTGCTCAAGAGAGTCAGAAAGAAGAAACGCGCCCTTTCGTTCTCAAAGGGTTTAAGCCTTTTATTAACGCTTATAGTAGTCGCCCTCATCCTCGGCGTGCTGGTTTACATGCTTGTCCCCGAGATCACATCTACGGTAGACAGACTTGTCGAAGAAGTCCCCGGCCAGGCCGAGAACTTCCTTGAGTGGTTCAAGTCGACTGTGGGTGACGGATCGTGGTTCGGAAACGCGCTTGCTACCGTGGTTGAGAAGATCACAGCGTGGTTCGAGGACTTTGTTGAGAACGGACTGTTCTCCTTTGCGGGTGGGCTTATCGGATCGGTTGCTTCGGGTGTACTGAGTGTTTTCGGCATCATCTACAACATAGTGATCGGTTTCGTGTTCAGCATTTACATCCTTCTTTCGAAGGAGAGGTTTACCGCCAGCACGAAGAAGTTTGTCTTTGCGGCATTTAAACGCAAGAGAGCGAACAGGATCATCAGGACGGCCAGGGCATGTCATCACAAATTCACGGGAGCGATCACCGGTAAGATCCTTGACAGTGCCATCGTCGGAGTGCTCTGCTTTGTCGGTATGACGCTTTTCAAGTTCCCTTATGCGGCACTTATCAGCGTCATCGTCGGAGTGACGAACCTGATCCCGTTCTTCGGACCTTACATCGGTGCGATCCCGAGTGCGCTTTTGATACTCTTTGTCGATCCGCTTCAGTGCCTTTGGTTTGTTATCTTTATCATTGTGCTTCAGCAGATCGATTGCAATATACTTGATCCCAAGATCGTCGGAGATTCTATCGGGCTTTCGGCGTTTTGGGTTCTGTTCTCTTGTGTTGTCTTCGGAAGCCTGTTCGGCATCCTCGGACTCCTTCTCGGTGTTCCGGCGATGGCGTGCCTGCACATGATCTTTGGGGAGATCACCGACGAGAGGCTTCACAGGAAGGGTCTGCCTACAAGGACGGTGGAGTATCTGTCCATTGACAGCGTTGACGAAACCGAGATGGTACTCATCAGCACCGGGGGGAAGACGGGAGAAGCGGATATAAGCGTTTCGGAGACCGAAAAAAAGGAAGGATCCGACATAAGAGCTTCGGCAACTGAAGATAAGGATGAACCCGAAGAAAAAGAAAACGAGAAAAACAAATAAAACAGTAATTGAGAGGTTTTTTGAGGTATGGCTAATTTACTGAGTCCCGACAGCAAAGTAATGACGGGGATAAATAAGGTTGTTGATATGATCTGGCTGAGCTTGCTCTGGTGCTTGTTCTGCCTGCCCGTTGTGTGGATATTCTTTGTACTGTCGATGATGACAAGCTTCGGTACAAACCCCGAGGCCTCGTACGAAGCATACAGGACGATCACGGGCCTTGAGGCGACAACCGATATGGAGGTGCTCACATTCCTTATCCGCGATCTGGATCTGATCCTCATGATCGAGATGCTCGTGAGAGGAGTGATCATCGGACCCACGACGGCAGCTCTTTATTACACGATCGTCAAGACTGTCAGACGTGAGCGCGGTTATGCGACAAGGACTTTCTTCCACGGCATCAAGGTCAACTTTAGGACCGGAGCTCCCGCATCGATGCTCCTCGTTATCTTCGGGATCCTGATGATAATCGATTTCAGGTATATAGACCTTATCCAGGGTGACGATCCGACCTTCTCGAGCGTACTGAATATTGCGCTCCTGGTCGTTTGCATATTTGTATTGTTCATTATGGTGTGGCTGTTCCCGATACTTTCGCGATTCACCATCGGACTCAAGGCTCTGTTTAAGAATGCGATGCTCATATCCATCAAGCATTTTATCGGATCCTTTGTTGTCGGCGGCGGGATCGTGCTGGTGTTCTGGTTCATATTCACATTTGCGGGAGATATGTCGAGCATATTGATACTCTTCCCGTTCATATTGCCGGCCGGTATTGCTCTTTTGTCATCATTCATCATAGAACCGGTACTCAAAAAGTACACAGGGTCGCAGAATCAGGCCGCTGCTGCGTCCAAGGATGACAGTGACGGTGAAAGTATCGTTGTTGCGGAGGATCCCGAAGCAGATTCTTCTACGGATGAGTGGTACATGGAATAATTTGAGGAGGTTTACTGTATGGTTGAAGAGAACGATGTTCTATACAAGTACATGAACTGGGGTGCCATGGAGGCGCTGGTATACTCCGAACATGACGATCCTCATTCGTGGCTGGGGCCGCACGAGACCGAAGAGGGAACTCTTGTCAATGCTTTCCTTCCTACGGCCAGAGAGGTCGGTGTCGTTGTGGGAAAGACCGAGTATCCCATGACAAGTGTGGACGATTCGGGCAATTTCTCTGTTCTTATCGAAAAGGGCAAGGTTGGGAACTACAAGCTCGACATCACATACAGAGACGATTCGAAGGCGCTTATATACGATCCTTACAGCTTTCCAAAGCAGGTTTCGGAGGAGGACGAGGACAGATTTATCCGCGGGGTCCATTACGAGATCTATGAGAAGCTCGGAGCGCATGTACGCACCATCAACAGAGTAAAAGGAACATATTTCGCTGTTTGGGCACCGAACGCACAGCGCGTGAGCGTTGTCGGTGATTTCAATACATGGGACGGCAGACGTCATCCCATGAGAAAACTTCGCGCAGCCGGTATCTTCGAGCTTTTTATCCCGGGACTGACCGAGGGAGCGATGTACAAGTACGAGATCAAAGCGCAGAGCGGACTCACCTACCTCAAGGCTGACCCTTATGCTAATGCCACGGAGATGAGACCCGGAAATGCATCCATTGTCACTACTCTCGACTACGAGTGGAAAGACGGCGAGTACATGGATGCCAGGAAGAAGCTCGACATCACAAAGAGTCCCATGTCGATCTACGAGGTTCATCTCGGATCGTGGATGAGAAAGGGAGACGGCGACAACGACTTTTATTCATATGCGGAGACAGCCGTACTGCTTTCCAAGTATGTTAAGAAGATGGGCTACACCCATATAGAGCTTCTGCCCGTTATGGAGCATCCGTTTGACGGATCGTGGGGCTATCAGGTGACAGGTTATTTCGCACCCACCTCAAGATACGGCACACCGAAGGACTTTATGTCGTTCGTCGATCATATGCACAACGAAGGGATCGGAGTTATCCTTGACTGGGTACCCGCTCACTTCCCCAGAGACGCTTTCGCACTTGCGGGATTTGACGGGACATGCCTCTACGAGCATCCCGACAGGAGACTCGGTGAGCATCCCGACTGGGGTACACTGATATTTGATTTCGGACGTCCCGAGGTTTCGAACTTCCTGATCGCGAGCGTTCTGTTCTGGACAGAGAAGTACCACGCCGACGGCATCAGGATGGATGCGGTTGCATCGATGCTCTACCTCGACTACGGACGCAAGGACGGGGAGTGGCTCCCCAACAGGTACGGCGGCAAGGAGAACCTTGAAGCGATCGAGCTTTTGAAGCACCTTAATTCGATCTTCCACAAGAAGAACAACGGAGCACTCATCATAGCCGAAGAGTCTACGGCATGGCCGAATGTTACGAAGCCCGTCGAGGAAGGCGGACTCGGATTCGACCTCAAGTGGAACATGGGCTGGATGAATGACTTCACATCATATATGCGTCAGGATCCTCTTTTCAGAAAGGGATGCCACGGACAGCTGACATTCAGCATGATGTACGCATACAGTGAGGACTTCGTACTTGTCCTCTCTCATGACGAGGTGGTACACGGCAAGGGATCCATGATCAACAAGATGCCCGGAGAGATCTCCGATAAGTTCGCGAATCTGCGTGCGGCATACGGCTTCATGATGGGTCACCCCGGAAAGAAGCTCCTGTTCATGGGACAGGAATTCGGCCAGATCAGAGAGTGGGCCGAGAACAGAAGCCTTGACTGGGATCTGCTCGACGAGCCGCTTCATTCGAAACTTTCGGATTATGTGGCGACGCTCAACAAGATGTATCGCGACATGCCGGCATTTACCGAACTCGATTGCGATCCCGACGGATTTAAGTGGCTGGGTTGCCTGGATGCGGATCACAGCATCGTCAGCTTCATCAGAAAGACACGTAAACAGGAAGAAACACTGCTCTTTGCCTTCAATTTCACTCCGGTGGAATACAACGACTACAGGCAGGCTGTTCCTTTCCCGGGTACATACAAAGAGATACTTTCGAGCGATGCGGTCAAGTACGGTGGAACGGGTCATGTGAACGTAAGGACCAAGACCTCAGAGCCGGTTGAAAAGGACGGCTGGCAGGATTCGATAGTTATCAAGCTTCCGCCTCTCGGAATGACGGTGTTCACCTGCACTCCCGCAGGAGAAAAAAAGTCGACCAAGAATGCAGCAAAGCCGGCCAAGACAGAGAAAAAGTCTGAAAAGGCAGCAAAACAGGTAAAGGCTGAGAAGCCGACTGAAAAGAAAGCAAAAACTGCAAAGGCTGAGAAAGAAGCGAAGGCAGAGAAGAAAACCGAAAAGCCGGTAAAAACGGCCAAGGCGGAGAAAACCGAAAAGACAGTGAAAACCGCCGTGGTGGAGAAACCGGCAGAAAAAAAGGTTAAAACATCCAAGCCGGCGGTTACGAAAGCGGTTAAGAAGGAAAAGTCGGAAAGGCCTGCCACCGAGCCCAAGATAAAGGCAAAAAAGGGAGAAACCGATAAAAAGAAAGCTTCCGAAAAACCGGAAAGGAATGTAAAAAAGAAAGCTTCCAAAAAACGATAGGGAAAGAAAACCCGGGCCAATAAACAGGGTGATGGGTCCGGTAAGTAATACAGTAACGGCGTATAAGGGGATAGGAAAAAGTAATACATTAATTGATGATTGTTCTGTTATGTTCGCAATCACACTAAAACCCGCATCAGCGGGTTGAGGGTGGCCACTCTGGGGGGGCGTGAAATGAGGAATGTTGGAATAATTGTTGAGAAAGGAATCTGCACCGGATGTTGCGAATGCCTAGGAGCATGTGATCGCAACAATATCCTGATGATCTACAGTATCGAGCTGGGTCATCCGGTTCCCTGTGTTTCACAGGACTGCTGTGAGTGCGGAGAATGCGTTAAGGTCTGCGAGAGCAGAGAAGTGATCAAGGCACAGATAATGTAGCTTGAGAGAGCATCCCCTGACCCGCGAGAGCGGTTCGTGGGATGCTTTTGTGTTTTTTGAGAATCTGTGAATAAACTTTTTGTTTTACGTATCTGTCAAGGTGTAATATAATGATGTATGAGGCATCCGGATCGAAGGTCGGTTCGGAGAATCGTTCATGTCGGCTTTGACGGTTTCCGGATTCGCCAACATCATTACCATTGAGTGAGCCGTCTTATGCGGCTCTGAATGGGGGGGTATTATGGTCAAAGCAAGATTTGATGCGGAGGTACCGAACCTTCCGCAGGTGATCGATTTTGTGAACGAAGCGCTTTCGGGAGACGGTTGGGATCAGGAAACACTTGCGGTCATGGATGTGGCTGTTGAGGAGATCTTTGTCAATATTGCTTCCTACGCATATGCGACGCTGCCGGGTGCCGAAAAATTTGCGGACATCACAGTCGATCTTGATGATGAAGGAGTTACCGTCATCTTGGAAGATGCGGGTGTCGAGTACAATCCTCTCCTCAGAGAGGATCCCGACGTGACCCTTCCGGCGAAGGACAGGTCGATCGGAGGACTCGGTATCTACATGGTCAAGATGAGCATGGATAAGGTCGAATATGAGAGAAAAGACGGCAGGAACGTCTTTACGATCCGCAAGGTTAAGCCTGCTGCGAAAGGCTGACAATCCGTTGAAGAACCGGGCCGTCAAGAGGCGTCGCGACGATGCACCCGAGGATGACCGGATCAAGTGTGAGCAAAAGGTCTGGCACTACATAAATGAGGGTCAAGGTGGTTATAAGAACGTATTGTATCCCGATCTTGAAGTGGCACATGATATCTGTCGCGACAAGATGCGGGCTTTTTCGGCTAAAGCGGAGAACGCGGCCGGATCCGGGGATGACGAAAAGGCACAGGAAGAGGGACAGGATGAAGACCTCTCGGATGACTAAACCGGGAATTCGGGATGGATGTTTGAACCAAGAACCCGAGACGGGGATCTAAGGGATATATGAAATCAAAAGAGGGGGCTGAAGGATATGAATGTAAATAAACTCTTTAAGATAGTTGCGGGGCTCTTTATATGCACTGCGTTGCTTGCACTCATTTTTGCGGCGATAGCGCTGATCACCGACAGTAAGAGCGACTCGGAGAATGATCCCGGCAAACGGGCGGAAGTCGTTGAAAAGCAGGAAAAGGATGCCGGGGACGTTCAGGACGAGGCTCTCGGCGGTGACACCAAGGCTTCCGACAAAGCTTCTGAAAAGCCCGACGCTTCGAAGGAGAAAAATGACAGTACGCAGGGCAAAACCGGCGGCATGACGGATGGAACCGACATCGCTTCGGAAGGGCAAGATGCCGGGACAGTGCCGACAGACGATACAGACGTTACGGAAACAACACCCGCGGGAACCGGTACGACCGAGACAGAGGGCACACCGGCTGAGATCCCTACGAGTACTGCTGAGGGACTCCCGATAGGACAGAGTGTTCCGAAGGAGAACCTTAAGTTCGACGGCACAGAGACTCATTTCGTGCTTCAGAATATCAACTATCAGGTGAATGTCCGCAAGGAAGCAAGCAAGACTTCCGACAAGGTCGGTGAGCTTCTTAAGGGCGCTTACGGTATCGTCCTCGAAAAGGGCGAAGAGTTCTCGCTTGTTCAGTGCGGTGACCTGACCGGCTACATCCTAAACACCTACCTTATGACGGGCAGGGGCGCTGACGAGCAGATACAGGGAACGAGCACGCGCAAGGTCAGGATTGACAGAGCGGTGTTCATACGTGACGATGCAAACATGGAATCCAACAAGCTAGGTACCGCCTCGGAAGGTGCTGAGTATTCCTTCGATCCTTCGGCTCCCGAGGTTCACGGATGGGTCGCTATCGTGTATGAGGACGCTCCCAAGGCATATGTGTCGGCTGCGTTCTGTACTGTAGAGTAATTGATGATGTTTTCAGGAGGTGGCCCACCCGGGGACGGGGGTTGTGGTGACCCACCTGGGGACGGGGGTTGGTGGACCATCGGGGTTCATGGTCCACAACCCCCGTCCCCGGTGGGTCACCACAATCCCGTCCCCAAGGGTCACCCGTCAACCTTCAAAAGCTCCTATAAACAGCGGTATTTGGGCGTTCTCATCGATTATCATATAAATGAATGGTCTGTTTAAGTCCACGTTTATGATCTTAGTCGGTCCTCCGCCTGCTCCGGCCATCATGGCTGTAGCGGCTCCGGCTTTTGTTCCTTCTTCATCGACTTCAATATATGTTTTATGGATAACGTCCTGAACGTATATTTTCCCCCGGTCATATGTTCCCATACCGGACAGATCGGCTGTGTCGGAGTCAAAAGCATCAGGCATACCCATTTGGGCTAATATATCTTTCATTTCCACTCGACACTCGGTTGAATACTTCGGCATTGATAATTCTATGTACGCGTCATCATATGTGTTTTTAAACAGAGCATTAACGAGTTCATTTCCGCCAAAATCCGAGAGATATTCATCGATACCGATACCTTCATTGGGCATGATCGCTGCGAATGAATAGTCATAAAAAGCATAATCCTTTTTGATCCCGATTGAACGGCTGTCCTCAAAATACTTGGATGCGGAGCCGTGCATAAACGGCAGATCTGTCTTTTCACCTGCGGCGGTTGTGAAAACATCGTTCTGCACTCTTTCCTTTGAAAATGTATTTTCCCATTTTCCTTCAAAAAGCAGAGTGTTGATGAGGAATAAGACCGCCGAGTCATCAATACTGGTTACCATGTTTTTTATCATTCCGTTTGTGTTTTCTTCAATCCAAACGTTTATATCATCGATCGTTGAATCATCAAATGCAGCCGTAAAGAGTTCGCCGGCATAAGCGTTTTGTATCAGATCAAGATAATCCCGGTTCATATGTAATCCGGGGTCATCCTTAAGCCATGCCGAATTGGCAGTGTTGACCGACAAGCCCCCGAATTTCTGTTGGACAGGCGCCCCAAAGTTGTATATCATATTCCATTTCTCCAGCACTTCGCTTACAGAAGCCGTCAGATCGCTCCAGCCGGACACGAACTCGTTAAGATCATTTACGGACATTCCAAGCATTTCCTCGATCTGAGCAAGCGTATTCTCTCGCGCACCGTTAGCAGTCATCGCGAGCGCAAAGAAGACCGAAAGCGGCGATAAAAGGATATCACCCTCATCTTTGCTGTTGTTTCTGCATTCCTTAAACAATTTCAAAGCGAAATCACCGAACGGTACCTTGTACTTGTTCAGATCAATGGCAAGAGACCGGATATGCAGCTTTATATCATTTATCTCGTTATGGATTTCCTCGAACTTCGCCCTTCGGTTCTCCCTTTCAGCCGATTTTTCATCGAGCGCCTTTTCCCATGCGGGTTTTTCGCCCTGTTGATCATCGAAACCTGCATCAGCAGTTTCGCCGGGTTCCGGGCTTGCTTCGCCTGTCTCACCGACAGTGACAATGTCGAGTTCTCTTCCCTGCTCTTCAGCCGACGCTGTTGTTGTGTCGGTCACGGAACCATGGTCCGCGCATGCCGAAATACTTGTAACCACGCATATGATCGTGGTTATGACTGCGATTATTCTGTTAATTCTCCTCATGTACCCTCCTCCTGTTGGGATATTTATGATTTGTGTAAAAAGCCCGGTATGACCCCGGTACATTGATTAGACGATCGTAATCTGCGGTCGGTTCCACTTTTTTTTACACAAATTAATCTAATCTTAATCTACCGTTAAAGACCGTTTAATCCTGTCGTGTTACGATGGTCTTGTTCAAAGGGAAACCCCGGGAGAACATAAAACCAATAAAAACATGATAACGAGCCTACTGCTTCGTTGGAGTGTTAGGAAAGGAAACGCAGTCGATTAAAAACCGACTGCAAAGAGGAGTAAACGACATGAGAAAGCTTTATAAATCAAGAACAGACAAGAAAATCTTTGGTGTTTGCGGAGGACTTGCACAGTACTTCGGTATCGATTCCACACTTGTACGTGTGATCACAGTTTTGCTTGTAGCCCTCGGCGGAATGAGCATCTGGATCTACATCATCGCAGCACTCATCATGACTGCAGAGCCCGCTTACGGCAGCGACGCTGCATGCTAAAGCGGATGGGGTGGTCCCTCGGTGACCACCCCAAAAGGACCATCAGAGAAACAAGTACCTTTCGGCAAAATCGACGATAAATGTTGGTTTTGCCGATTTTTTGTATATAATTGTAGTATATGATTACGGGTGACCCACCGGGGACGGGGGTTGGTGGTGACCCACCGGGGACGGGGGTTGTGGACCATGAATCCCAATGGTCCACC
>JAEEGK010003470.1_pt1 | contig 39183 bp, 30 predicted proteins | sample 8958771 | NCBI WGS metagenome assembly JAEEGK01 (sample SAMN16246547, study PRJNA631951) | gut metagenome | biome: gut microbiome; feature: rumen; material: SC-attached | host: Bos | place: Iran: Karaj | collected 2018-10
ACACGACCCAGAACACGCTGCAGATGGCTGTCACGGCCGACCACATTCGCGACGTGTTCAAGCAGGGGCACAAGCAGACGGGCACCTCGCCCTACGTCGATGTCGAGATAGGCTCGGTAGACCAGGTGGAACAGTTTGTCGAGAAGATGAAAGATGAAGGTAAGTTCAAAGGCAAGCTAAGCTACGAGAACAAGTCGGGCGGCAGTGTCATCGGCGACATTTTCTACAGCCTGCTGCCGCTTCTGCTTATCATCGGCATATGGATGTTCTTCTTCCGCCGCATGGGTGGCGGTGGCGGCTTCGGCGGAGGCATGTTCTCAGTCGGCAAGTCGAAGGCGAAGATGTACGAGAAAGGCGGCGAACTGGGCATCACGTTCAAGGATGTGGCAGGACAGGCCGGTGCCAAGCAGGAGATGCAGGAGATTGTGGACTTCCTGAAGAACCCGCAGAAATATACGGAACTGGGCGGCAAGATTCCCAAGGGCGCTCTGCTCGTAGGTCCTCCGGGAACGGGTAAAACGCTGTTGGCCAAGGCCGTGGCCGGTGAGGCCGGTGTGCCGTTCTTCTCGATGTCGGGTTCCGACTTTGTCGAGATGTTCGTCGGCGTGGGAGCAAGCCGTGTGCGCGACCTGTTTGAACAGGCCAAGCAGAAGGCGCCGTGTATCATCTTCATCGACGAAATTGACGCCGTGGGCCGAGCCCGCTCTAAGAACCCCGCGATGGGCGGCAACGACGAGCGCGAGAACACGCTGAACGCCCTGCTGACCGAGATGGACGGCTTCGGCACGAACAGCGGTATCATCACCCTGGCCGCCACCAACCGTGCCGACATGCTCGACTCGGCCCTGCTGCGTGCTGGCCGTTTCGACCGTCAGATACACGTCGACCTGCCCGACCTGAACGAGCGCAAGGAGGTATTCCATGTTCATCTGAAGCCGCTGAAACTGGCCGACGATGTTGATGTGGACTTCCTGGCCCGACAGACGCCGGGCTTCTCGGGTGCCGACATAGCCAACGTCTGCAACGAGGCCGCCCTGATAGCAGCCCGCTTCAACCGCGAGAAGGTGGGGCGCCAGGACTTCCTCGACGCTGTGGACCGCATTATCGGCGGCTTGGAGAAGAAGACGAAGGTGATGACCGAGTCGGAGAAGCGCTCCATCGCCATCCACGAGGCTGGTCACGCCACCATTTCGTGGTTCACCGAGTTTGCCAACCCGCTTGTCAAGGTCTCCATCGTGCCGCGTGGTCAGGCTTTGGGTGCCGCCTGGTATCTGCCTGAGGAGCGCGTGCTCCAGACCAAGGAGGCCATGCTCGACGAGATGTGCTCGCTGCTTGGCGGCCGTGCCGCCGAGGAGCTGTTCATCGGCCACATCTCTACGGGTGCCATGAACGACCTGGAGCGCACCACAAAGCAGGCCTACGGCATGATAGCCTATGCCGGTATGTCGGACAAGCTGCCCAACGTGTGCTATTACAACAACCAGGAATACCAGTTCCAGCGTCCCTACTCTGAGGCCACGGCCAAGCTGATGGACGACGAGGTGCTGAAGATGGTCAACGAGCAGTACGACCGAGCCAAGCGCATTCTCACCGAGCACGCCGAGGGCCACGCCCAGCTCGCCCAGCTCCTGGTAGAGCGCGAGGTCATCTTTGCAGAGGATGTCGAGCGAATCTTCGGCAAGCGTCCCTGGACCAGCCGTGCCGAGGAACTCCTTGAAGCCCAGATGCGCGCCGATGCCGAGCGCATGGCAGAGGAACGGGGTCGCCAGCTTGCTGAACAAGCCGGCGGGGTGAAGGGTGAAGGGTGAAAGGTGAAGGGAGAATAGTATGCTACAGGAAAAGAGCTAATACAATATATGTTTAATTATGAATGACTTCTTTTATAAGAATCTTGACGCATATAAGGCTGCTAAGGAGTTTACTCTTTACGTTTATTCATTAATAAAGAAGTTTCCCGCATACGAGCAATTTGCGTTATGCGACCAATTACGCCGTGCAGCCGTCTCTATACCATCAAACTTAGCCGAAGGTATGGGACGCATGGCCATCAAGGAGCGTCTACATTTCATTGATATCTCTAATGGATCTCTTATAGAAGTGTTGTGCCAACTTGACATCTCACAGTCTCTTGGATATATCTCTAACGAAGACCTAGAGCAGGCAGAAGCCAAAGCCTCTCACTATTCCCGGGTCGCTTCTGGCTTGCGCAAATACTTGACTGAAAAGCTACCGCCGCAAGAGTAACCTCCCTTCACCTTTCACCCTTCACCTTTCACAAAAAATATGAAGAATTTCATCGTCCGCACCATCACCAGCGTATTCTTCGTCGCAGCTATCGTGACAAGTTTCCTCAACCCACGGGCTATGACGTTGCTGTTCGGCATCGTCACCGGCATGACCATCTGGGAGTTTGCCGGACTGGTCAACGACCGGCCGTTTATCTCCATCAACCGGTTTATCTGCACCGTCAGCGGTGTCTACCTGTTCCTCGCCATGGCGGGCTACAACAGCGGACTGACGCCGGCAACGGTGTTCATACCCTATCTGGTCAGCATCATCTACCTCATGGTGGCCGAACTCTACCTCAAGGCCAAGGACCCCATCAACAACTGGGCCTACACCATGCTGTCGCAGCTCTACATCGCCCTGCCCCTGTCGCTGCTCAACGTGCTGGCCTTCCGCTCGAACGGCTACGACATACAGTACACCTACCTCATGCCGCTTTCCGTCTTCGTTTTCCTGTGGATAAACGACGCTGGAGCCTACTGCGTTGGCTCGCTCCTGGGCCGTCATAAGCTGTTCCCGCGCATATCGCCTGGCAAGTCGTGGGAGGGCAGCATCGGCGGTGCCGTGTTAGTAGTGGCTGCTGCCGTGCTTATCTGGTATTACACGGACCTCTACGACGTCAACGACCTCGGACTGACCGCCTACGAATGGGCTGGCCTTGGGCTGATAGTGGTCATCTTCGGCACGTGGGGCGACCTGATTGAGTCGCTCTTCAAGCGCACGCTTGGCATCAAGGACTCGGGCAACGTGCTGCCTGGCCACGGCGGTATGCTCGACCGCTTCGACTCGACGCTGATGGCCGTCCCCGCCTCGGTGGTATATCTCTACACGCTAACGCTCATTTAAAAGCCGCACCATGATTCCTGCCGCACGGTCGGGAGCGTCGCTCTCGCCCAGTCGGCGGTGTACCTCTTCGTAGTCGTCAAGCATGCGCTGGCGGTCAGGCCCGCCGGGCAGTATGCGCTCCAGCTCACGCCTGATGTTGTCGACACTGAACGACTCAGCCACCAACTCCGTGACCACCTCGCGGTCGGCTATCAGATTGACCAGCGAGACGTATTTCACGCTCAGCACCTTCTTGCGTAACCAGCCGATGAGCCGGGGCAATGGCGTCTCATAACACACCACCTGCGGCACGCGGAACATACAGGTTTCCAGCGTCGCCGTTCCGCTGGTAACCAGTGCGGCGGTAGCACGGTTCAGCAACTGGTAGGTCTCGTTCATCACCAGCTTCACGTGCGTACCCTCGATAAACGGTTCGTAATACGCCCGTTCAATGGACGGTGCTCCTGCCAAAACTACGTCATACTGGCCGGCCAGATGGCGCGTGGCCTCAATCATGGCGGGCAGGTTGTCCTTGATTTCCTGCTTGCGCGAACCGGCGAGGAGGGCAATAAGCCTCCCCCCTGCCCCCTCCCGTAGAGGGGGTGTAACGTTAGCCTCCCCTACGGGGGGAGGTGTGGTGGGGGCTTTCAGGAACTCCCGTACTTCCTGAGCCGTAGGATTGCCCACATAGTGTATGGGATAGTGATGCTTCTGCTCAAAGAACTCCACCTCAAAGGGAAGGATGGAGAACAGCTCGTCGACATCGCGCTTGATTGCCTTGATGCGATACTCCTTCCACGCCCAGATCTTCGGCGAGATGTAGTAGAATACTTTGGTGGAGGGTTGAAGGTGGAGGGTGGAGGGAGATTTGTCTGCGGCAGAGGTATTCTCCTTCCTCCCTCCACCCTCCACCCTCAACCGATGAATGTACTTCGCAATGTTGAGGTTAAAGCCGGGATAGTCGACGAGAATTACGGCGTCGGGCTGCCACTCCGTGATGTCCTCCTTGCACATCTTCATATTGCGCAGGATGGTTCTCAGGTGCATCAGCACAGGGATGAAGCCCATATAGGCCAGTTCGCGGTAGTGCTTGACCAGCGTACCACCCTCGGCAGCCATCAGGTCGCCGCCGAAGAAGCGGAACTCCGCCTTCAGGTCTTTCTCTTTCAGCGACCGCATCAAGCGCGAGGCGTGCAGGTCGCCGCTGGCCTCACCGGCTATCAGGTAGTACTTCATTGCTCGTTCTCCGATTTGTCTACGAAGTCCCATTCTTTCAGCGTCTGCATGATGCCGTAGTGTGTCACGTCAATCTGCGTCGGCGTGATGGCCACGTAGCCGTGGTTCAGTGCCCAGCGGTCGGTGTCCTCCGCTTCCGGTTCGTCGCTGACGTATTCGCCAGCCATCCACCAGTAGTCATAGCCGCGCACGTGGTGACATTTCTCCGTCTCGTGTACCCAGCGGCCCATGGCCATGCGGCAGACCTTCACGCCATTATAAGGTGGAAGGTGGAAGGTGGAGGGTGGAGGGACTGGGAAGTTCACGTTCAGGCAGACGCCTTTGGGCAGGCCCTCCTTCAGCACCCTTTCGGTGATGCTCACCACCAGCGGACGCATGGGTGCGAAGTCGGCATCGGCGCGGTGGTCGCACAGCGAGAAGGCCACCGACGGAATGTACTTCATGCAGCCCTCCAGCACGACGCCCATCGTCCCGCTGTAGTGGCTGTTCACCGACGAGTTGTCGCCGTGGTTGATGCCGCCGACCACCATGTCGGGCCTGCGGCTCAGTATATTGTCGAGGGCCATTTTCACGCAGTCCACGGGCGTTCCGTTGCACGACCACACCTCGACGCCTTCCTCCTGTCGCTGCAGGTTCAGCCGTAGCGGAATCTCCGCCGAGAAGGCGCACGAGTAGCCCGACCTTGCCCCGTCGGGGGCGCATACTACGATGTCGGCCACCGGCCGCAGCATGTCTACCAGTGCGTTGATTCCCTTGGCCTGATAGCCGTCGTCATTGGAAATGAGTATCAATGGGCGTTCAGTCATTGTCTTCTCTGCTTTTTCAGTTGAGGTGCAAAGTTACGCAATTTTTCTTTACTGCCAAACTTTTTCCCCCTTTTTCTTGCCCAGTTCGGTGAAAACGCTTAATTCACAGACGAGACGACTATTTGAGATACGCCACAAACACCCCTTCTTGTTCCTTCTGACATAGAAAAGTGCGCGAAAATTTTGTGGTTTCAAGAAAAGTCCGTATATTTCCTCTATAAAAGTTTAGACCACCCCTCTCTTTTCCGTTTACAACCGCTATTACGATTCACGAATCCACATGATTACTTTGCCAGTGCCTTTCAGACATTGGCAAATGTTTATCAGTTATCAATTTCCTCTTCGGGCTTGGCTATCCCCGACAGTTGTCCTAAGCCGCCTAAAGCATTAGCATGTTTGCAGACTGGCTGTTGGCACTACAAATATAATTACCTTACAGTAGGCGGTATATCATGGTCTACCCTTGTGGGGTATCCGATGATTCATCTTTGGTGTCGTCTGCCTGTGCCAGCCTGTCGGAGTACTGCACCCCTTTGGCCAGTAGATTCCAGATGACGACGAGCAGTTTTCTTGCAATGGCAACCTGCACCTTGAGGCGTCCTTTCTTCCTGACGGTGACCATCCTGTAGCTGAAGCTGCTGAAGAAGCAGTCCTTCGTGCGGCTTGCCGCCCATGCGCATTCAATGAGCAGCTTCCTGAGATACTTATTTCCGTGGGTGATCCTGCGTGACTTGATTTTTCCGTTGCTGCCGTCGTTTCTCGGCTTGAGTCCTGCCCATGCTACAAGGGTGCGTGCCGTGAGGAACATCTTCATGTCGGCGCCGATCTCTGCAATAATCTGTGTGGCCGACTGGGCGCTGATGCCAGGTATTTCTTCTATTCTTTTAAGTTCATCAGGATACAGTTCCTCGCACATCTCCCTCATCTTCGACAGGCATTCCTGCTTGTGCCGCCTGAGCAGGTCAAGTTCCTCCCTGTACTGGCGGAGCAGGTCGCTGTCGACATCCGTCACTACACCGGTAAGGGCCGCCTTGATGGTGTCCCTCCCGTGCTTGTTGACGGTCCGCCTGTGTATCTTCCCAGTCAGCAGCTCCGGGTCGGTGGTTCCTTCGGATAGCAGCTCCACCACCTCGCGGTAGCCCTTCGTGTCGACGTTCGACACGTAGTTGCTGATGCGGATGTTGCACCGCTGAAGCGCAGCATCCATCTTGTTCTGGACATAGACAGCCTGTTTGTTCAGGTCGAACAGGCGACGGTTGTACTGGCGGAGCTGCTGGACGGCAAGCGGGGGTACGAAGCTGCCGCGGATGAGTCCTTTCTGCAAGCACGTGGCAATCCACTCGGCGTCCTTCACGTCGCTCTTGCGGCCGGGCAGCTGCTTGATGGAAAGCGGATTCACAAGATAAAGCTTGAAGTCGCTCTCCAGGATACGCCAGATGGGCATCCAGTACACGGCAGTACTCTCCATCGCCACCTCACCGACACCAAGCTCGACCAGCCTGTCGCGGAAAGAATCCAGCTCAACTGTTAAAACTCCTGTCTTAAACTCAATTTTCTCGCCATTTTCGCCGAGAATGCACACAAAAGCATTATCTTTGTGCACGTCAAGACCACATACTCTCTTCATAGTCGTGATATTTTTAGTGAAACATAAAGGAATTAAAAAGTACTACAAAGATACTGAAAATATGGTGACGGAGGTCACTTCCACAACGGAAAAGAGAGGGGTGGTCTTTACTTTTTTATCATGACTGTTGTATAATTCAAAATTTTTATGTAAGTTTGCAGGCGACAAATAAATGACTGTATATGGAAGCAAGAATTATCAATGTTCCTGTTAGCGTGCCCAAATCGTACCGTATCGATTTGTTGCAGCAACAACTTACGGCTTATGCGCAGCAACTGATAAGGTCGAAAAAGACCAAAAGCCAGAAAAAGCACTATCAGCATGAGGCGCTATGTGGTATGTTCTCTTCGAATGCAGCAGAGAACGAGCTCATTGAGGATTATCTTCAGGAAAAATATCATTTGTAATTTACCAGAAGGGCAATGAAAGTTTTCCTCGATACAAACATTTTCCTCGAATACTTGGAACAACGACGTGAGTCTCAAGCAGTCCGTCGGCTGTTTAACTCCATCGAGGATGGTCATCTGAAGGCGGTCGTCTCTACTGGTTGTGTATATACGCTTGCCTATCTTGTCAGGATGGAGCTTAAACGCCAAGGCATTCACCGTCCGGAGCAAACAGCGCTTCTGCGGTCTACTTTGAATACGATACTATCTATGGTTACGGCTGTAGGAATCAGCCATAAACGTATCACCGAAGGTGTCAACGATGTTGCTTTCGACGATGTTGAAGACAGCTTCCAATATCAGTGTGCCATACAAAGCAAGTGCGATGTACTCATTACCATTAACCTTCGGGACTATTCCAATGCCGACTCACGCCAATTGGAGATTCTTTCACCAACAGAATTCGTGAGTAAATACTTGTAATCCGTGCATAGATAATTGGCTCCTAAAAACTGTTCAGCAGGGCGTCGAGCGACTCCTGCTCGCCGACGACCCAGAGGATGTCGCCCTCCTGGAAGGGGCGGGTGGGGCTGACGGCCGACAGATTCTCCTTTCCTTCTTCAAGACCGACGACCATGCAGCTGTAGAGGCTGCGGATGCCGCTCTCCTTGAGCGTCTTGCCGACGAACGGACTGGCGGGGCCGATGATGAGCTGGCGCAGCTTCATCTCGCGGGCCTCGATGTCCTCCTCCTCGCCAAGCACCTCCTCCTTCAGGGCGGTGCCGAGGCGGGCCAGCTGGTCGTCGCTGCCGATGACCTGCAGGCGGTCGCCGGGGAAGATGACGTAGTCGCCGTCGGGGATGTTCAGCCGCCGGCCGCCGCGCATGATGCTGCTGACGTGTACGCCGTAGCGGCTGCCTAAGGAGAGCTGCTTCAAGGTCTGGCCCATCCACTGTGAGTCAGACGGCACGTCGAACTCGGCAATGTGAATGTCGCGGTCGAGCAGTCGCCCTTCGTAGAGGGGGCGCTTCTTGCCGTGCACCTGAGCCTCGATGTCGCGTGAGCGGAGGTTGTTGATGAACAGCCGCTCGAGGACGATGCTGCGGTGCTTGACGGCGCGCGAGACGATGATGAGCGCCAGGATGACGATGCCGAGGGTGACGATGACGGCCGTCGAGAAGTGGCCCAGGCGGTGACAGACGTAGAAGATGAAGCTCAGGGCCACGACGGCGCGCGCCAGAATGGTCGACAGCAGGGGCAGGCGGTTGCGGTTCGACTCGGCCCAGAGTGCCTTCCACTCCTCGGAGCGGTTCTTCTTCATCACCATGGCGCGCAGGAAGGGGGCGATGGCCATGAGCGTGATGAGGCCCGTGAGCAGCTCGGGCAGCGAGATGTGGATGCCCAGCAGCGTGAAGTCGTAGCCGACGGCATGCTGCAGCAGGGGCAGCAGGAACATGAAGCTGACGGCGATGGTGGCCGACGTGAGGATGCTGTAGACGACGGTATTGATGCCCATCTGCGTGAGCAGCCGCTTCCACTTGCTCTGCTCGGTGGTGTTGGGACGGCTCATCGACAGGTGGTTGAGCGAGCGGATGATCTTGTTGGGCAGCCGGTGCTCGAGGGCATTATAAGCCGGCGTGGCAAGCCGTATCATGTAAGGTGTGAGAAATGTGGTAATGACTGATACGGCTACCACAACCGGATAGAGGAAGTCGCCGATGACGCCGAGCGACAGGCCCAGCGAGGCGATGATGAACGAGAACTCACCAATCTGCGCCATCGAGAAGCCGCAGCGCATGGCCGACTTCAGACTCTCGCCGCCCAGCATGAACGACATGGAGCCGAAGACCGACTGGCCGATGAGGATGGTGAGCACGAGCACCAGGATGGGCACGGCGTAGTCGATGAGTATCTGCGGGTCGACGAGCATGCCGACGGAGACGAAGAAGACGGCGCCGAAGAGGTTCTTGACCGGCTCGACGAGCTTCTCGATGCGCTCGGCCTCGACGGTCTCGGCCAGGATGCTGCCCATGATGAAGGCACCGAAGGCCGACGAGAAGCCCACCTTGGTCGAGAAGACGGCCATGGCACAGCAGAGACCGAGCGAGACGATGAGCAGCACCTCACTGTTGATGAGGCGGCGCACCTGGCGCAGGAAGATGGGGATGGCGAAGATGCCCACCACGAGCCAGAGGATGAGGAAGAAGCCTATCTTCAGGATCGAGCCGAGCATCTGGCCGCCGTCGGGGTTGTTGCCGCTGGCAATGGCCGACAGCATGACCATCATGACGATGGCCAGGATGTCTTCGAGGATGAGCACCGACATGACAAGCCCCGCAAACTGCTGCTGCCGCAGGCCGAGGTCGTCGAAGGCCTTATAGATAATGGTGGTCGACGACATGGCGAGCATTCCGCCGAGGAAGATGCAGTCCATCTTGCCCCAGCCGAAGCACTGGCCGACGATGATGCCCAGCATCGACATGCAGAAGATGATGGTGATGGTCGAGATGATGGGCGAGGCGCCCATCTTCAGGATCTTCTTGAACGAGAAGTCTAGACCCAGCGAGAACAGCAGGAACATGACGCCGATGTCGGCCCAGAGGTGGATGTTCTCCTGGTCGACGACGCTGGCCGTGTAGGGCATGTGAGGCGAGACGAGGAAGCCGGCCACGACGTAGCCTAAGACCAGCGGCTGCTTCAGTCGCTTGAAGATGAGGGTGACGACGCCGGCCACGACAAGCATCAGCGCCAGGTCTTGTATCAGTGCGGGTAGTTCAGCCATTGTACCCAGCCGTCAGTTCACAGATCTTGACAATAACCTGCATAGCCTTCTCCATCGACTGGATGGGCACGAACTCATAGGGGCCGTGGAAGTTGATGCCGCCGGCGAAGATATTGGGGCAGGGTAGACCGCGGAACGAGAGCTGCGCACCGTCGGTGCCGCCGCGGATGGGCTTCACCTTCGGGGCGACGCCCACGGCCTGCATGGCGTGGAGCACGAGGTCGATGACGTGCATCTGCGGGTCGATCTTCTCCTTCATGTTGTAGTACTGGTCCTTCACCTCGATGTCGACCGTACCCTCGCCGTACTTGGCATTCATCTGCTCGGCGCAGCGCTGTATGAAGCGCTTGCGGTCCTCGAAGCGGTCGCGGTCGTGGTCGCGGATGATGTAGCTGAGGCGGCCCAGCTCGGTGTTCGTCTGCATGCCGATGAGGTGGTAGAAGCCCTGATAGCCCTCGGTGGTCTCCGGCGTCTCGTCGGCGGGCAGCATGGCGGCGAACTCGGCGGCCAGGCGGTTGGCGTTCACCATCTTGTCCTTGGCATAGCCCGGGTGTACGCTGACGCCGTGGATGGTGACCTTGGCCGAGGCGGCGTTGAAGTTCTCGAACTCCAGCTCGCCCACGTCGCCGCCGTCCATCGTGTAGGCCCACTCACAGCCGAAGCGCCCGACGTCGAAGTGGTGGGCACCCATGCCTATCTCCTCGTCGGGATTGAAGGCCACGCGAATCTTCCCGTGCTTGATCTCGGGGTGCTGCTGCAGGTAGACCATGGCCTGAACGATCTCGGCGATGCCGGCCTTGTCGTCGGCCCCGAGCAGCGTGTGTCCGTCGGTGACGATGAGGTCCTCGCCGACGTGCTGCAGCAGTTCGGGGAACTTCTTCGGCGACGAGACGATGCCCTCGCTGAGCAGGATGTCAGAGCCGTCGTAGCCGTGCACAATCTGCGGCTTGATGTCGGCTCCAGAGCAGTCGGGACTGGTGTCGTAGTGCGAGATGAAGCCGATGGTGGGCACGCGGTCCTTGGTGTTGGCACGGAGCGTGGCGTAGATGTAGCCTTTGTCGTCCATCTCGACATCGTCTAAGCCCTCGGTCTCCAGCTCCTTCTTCAGGTATTCGGCGAAGACGAGCTGCTTCTTAGTACTGGGCACGCAGTCGGCGTCCTCTGCCGACTGCGTGTCAAACTTGGTGTAGTTCAGGAATCTTTCTACTATATCCATATATTAGCTTTGTTTGTCCAATTCAGCCAGGTTCTCGGCAATCATCTCGTCGGTGACGGTGTAGTTCTGCAGGTCGCCCTTGATGAAAGCCTCGTAGCTGGGCATGTCGATGAGTCCGTGGCCGGAGAGGTTGAACAGGATGACCTTCTCCTCGCCCGTCTCCTTGCACTTCTTCGCCTCGCGGATGGTGGCGGCGATGGCGTGGCACGACTCCGGGGCGGGGATGATGCCCTCGGTGCGTGCAAACAGCATGCCAGCCTCGAAGGTCTCGAGCTGCGGAATGTCGACACCGTGCATCAGACCGTCCTTGATGAGCTGTGAGATAATCATGCCCGCACCGTGGTAGCGCAGACCGCCGGCGTGGATGTTCGACGGACGGAAGTTGTGGCCCAGGGTGAACATCGGCAGCAGCGGCGTGTAGCCGGCCTCGTCGCCGAAGTCGTAGCGGAACTGGCCGCGCGTCAGCTTCGGGCAGCTGTCAGGCTCGGCAGCGATGAACTCCGTGTGGCGCTCGCCGCTCAGGTTGTGGCGCATGAAGGGGAACGAGATGCCGCCGAAGTTGGAGCCGCCGCCGAAGCAGCCGATGACGATGTCGGGATATTCGCCGGCCATCTGCATCTGCTTCTCAGCCTCCAGACCGATGATGGTCTGGTGCAGGCCCACGTGGTTGAGCACCGAACCGAGCGTATATTTACAATTAGGTGTGGTGGTGGCCAGCTCGACGGCCTCAGAGATGGCGGTGCCGAGTGAGCCGCTGTGCGTCGGGTCCTTGGTCAGGATGTCCTTACCGGCACGGGTCGACATCGAGGGTGAGCCCTCGACCACGGCACCGAAGGTGCGCATGATGGACGAGCGGTAGGGCTTCTGCTGCATCGTGATCTTCACCTGGTAGACGGCGCAGTCCAGTCCGTAGATCTTGGCGGCATACGAGAGGGCAGCGCCCCACTGTCCGGCACCAGTCTCAGTGGTCACGTTGGTCGTGCCCTCCTGCTTGGCATAGTAGCACTGGGGCAGGGCCGAGTTGATCTTGTGAGAGCCGAGGGGGTTGGTCGACTCGTTCTTGAAGTAGATATGGGCGGGTGTGCCCAAGGCCTCCTCGAGAGCATAGGCGCGGACGAGCGGCGTCGAGCGGTAGTACTTGTACTTCTCGAGCACGTCCTCGGGAATGTCTATCCAGCGGTGCTCGGTGTCCAGTTCCTGGACGCAGCACTCGCGGGGGAAGATGTGTGCCAGGTCGTCGACGCCAAGCGGCTGTTTCGTTGCCGGATGGATGGGCGGCATGGGCTTGTTCACCATGTCGGCCTGAATGTTGTACCACTGTGTTGGGATCTCGCTCTCTTGGAGAATGAATTTCTTTTGCTTTGACATAATACTTTAGTTTAGGGATTGGTGTATCCGTGTGCAAAGGTACTAATAATAAATGAAAAGAAGAACAAAAAGCACGGCTTTTTTCTTTTTTGCCGTGCTTTCTGTCCTTTCCCCTGTTGCTGCAAGCTGTTATTCCTTGCCGCCGATGATGATCTTGATGAGTTTGGTCAGGTCGGTGATGTCCACCTTGCCGTCATCCGTCAGGTCGGCAGCCTCCAGGATAAAGCCCGTCGGGTCCTTGCCAGCGAGGTAGTCGGCCAGCGCGGTCACGTCGTCAGCGTCGACCTTGGTGTTGCCGTTCGCGTCGCCTGGGATAATCTGGTCGCCATACTGGTACTCCAGATAAAGGATGACGCACTGCTGCTCACCGGTATTGGTGAATGTCACTTTTTCTGCGACGTTGTCAAGGGTGAAACTCACCGCGTTGGGGGTGTCGTGTGGAGCATCGAGGTCAAGCACTGTCGCGGTACTCTCCGTATAGTTGACTCCGGCAACTTCCTTCCAGTAACTGGTGCGGTTAGAAGAGTTAGTGCCTGTGACACTGTAGATGGTCAGTTTCGTAGCCTTAACGCCTTCGGGGAGGAAAATGGTGTTCTGGGCACCGTTGGAACACTTGATGGCCGTCCGCTCTATGGTCTCATCGTTGTAAGGGATTTTCAGTTTCGGAGTTCCGGCACTGCTATATGCCTTCGTCAGGTTACCAGTACATACCAGCGAGAAGCCCTGCGACTCATCGTTGCCAGTGCTTACCATCATGTTGTTCACACCGCTGTTGTCATAAGAGGCAGTAGTCATGTTGCCCCAGGCCAGTAGGGCTTGATAGACTGATGGGGCGCTGTATTTGCTGACCTTGAGGTTGTCGAACCAGCAGCGGCGGGCGCCTGCATAGTCGTAGTTTGAGCCAACAACAATCTTGGCAATCTGATGGTCGCTAATACTTGGATTCAGAAGTATGGCACTGCCCTTCGTCGTAGCCGTAGCTGTTTCCAGTATGCCCTTGGCGGTATGGGCTTTCATGTCGATGAGCAGGGTGAAAGTAGATTTGTTGTCGTTGACGCAGATTTGTGCATTGCCAACAGAACTGTTCCCTAGACTCTTTTTATTGCTGAGAATATCCAGTCCGGTATTGTCAGTATTGTCAAAGTCGTTGTAGGTAAGCGTGTGGTTGTAGCAGTTGATGCTGAATCCGGCTACTCGTTCGCCTTTAGCATTTTGGAGGTCGAAGTAGAAATTCCTGCCAGAGAGATTGCCGAACCATACATCAAACTTGACCTCGAGGATTTCATCATCCTTTGCCTGGTCTTCCTCCGGGATGCTTACAGTTGCAGAGCCGTTACCCACACGCAGGACACCAGAGCAGCTGGAGCCGTAGCCGACGGTGAAACTAAGATTGTCGGCACTGTTGTTCGTCTCGAAGTCTGTGAATGTCATTTGCCCCTTGGAGCCGTTGATGTAGTAAGCACCTTGGCTGCCTTGGACGGGGCTGGAGAAGTCGATGTCGATTAGTACGTTCGGGTCGCTATCGTTGCCGGAATCGTCGCCTGGCTCGTCATTCTCGCCTATCACCTTCAGTACACCTTTGGAAAGATTGGTGGTGTCCCACTTCAATCCACTGCCAGGAGTGGCAGGAATAATCTCGGCAAACGTGCCGTTGGCGGTGCCGTTAAACACTTGATACTTGGTGCCCACAGCAGGCGCAGTACTCAGTGTTCCGTTGCCTAACATCAGTTTAGCACCGCTGTTAAGTGTGATCGTACCGTTGAACGTTAGGCACTTCTTGCTGCTGACGGCACTGTTGGCCTGAAGTGTTGAGCCGTTTTCGAACTTCACATTGCCGGCCAGTGAACCAGTACCGGCAAGCTTGGCACCGCTCTTCACGGTAACAGCTCCTGATCCGGAATGTGTACCGTCGACAATGAGGCGGCCGCCACTCACGACGGTTGTGCCGCTGTAGGTGTTCTTGCCCGTCAGGCGCCAGTCGCCTGCTCCTTCCTTTACGATACTCGTTTTGCCGGGATGTGAGCCGGCCTGGTCGTTGTCGTTGATGACGCCATTGAACTCCTCGTTGGTGTTGGCACCGCCGACAATCCAGGTGCCGGTACCCTTGGCCTTCACGTTGAAACCCGACAGGAATGAGCCCGACTCTCCTGAAAGGCCTCCTAAATAGTAGGTTGACTCATTCTGTGCACCGTTAATGGCTGTACCACTCTTCAGTTCGATGGTGGCATTCCTGATGCCGACGCCGTTGCGTATGGCGAACTGCCGGTTGCTGCCGTAGTTGCCAAAGGGCTTGATGACAAGCTGGCCAGTGAAGCCGTCCCAGTTGCCCTCGATATATTCACGCAGATAGCACACGCCCCACTCCAAGGTTCCACTGCCGGTGACTTTACATTTGTTGGCGTTCCAACGGTCGAACTGGGTCGTCGATGTCGTGCCGGCCACCACTTCTATGGGGAAGTTGATGGTTGCGGACACTTCGTTCGTACCGACGGTGGTTAGCAAGCCTCCCTGCATAACCAGTTTCTTTGCACTGCCGATGCCGGCCTCCGAGATGGCTTTCGTGTTCAGCTTGACCTCGCCGCCACTGAGCACAAGGTTTCCGTCGAAGTTGAAGAAGTTCTCGCTGTTGACGGTAAGCCTGCCTTCACCTCCTATTATCAAATTGCCCGTTCCTTCAATGCTACCCGACATGGTTACCACAGTTCCGCTATTGGCAATATTCAACTCTGTGTCGCTGGTGAGCTTGGCCGAACGGTTGGTTGACGTACTGCCACCAGTGTACTTATAGACACCGCCGTCCATCACCCAGTTCTGGGCAAACTCCTGGCTCATGCCCAATCCGCTTGCTACGCCGCCGTTCTTCAGCGTTGAAAACTCGTAAATACCTTTATGGAGCACGGTAGGTCCTTCATACTGCTGATTGCTGGCAATGGTCAGCGTACCGTTGCCGGTCTTATTGAGCGAGGCTCCACCGCTGATGTAACCGCTGCCGTTGATGGTGACATGGGCATCGGAACGCACCACCACCGTATTCTTAGGCGTGGCAACCCCTAAAGTAATTGTTTCGTCCTCCTCAGGAGCAATGAGCCAGTCGCCGTCGCCCGTCCCGTCAAAAGTCTCGGCATCAACTATTTCAACCTGCTCTGGTTGGGTCTTCATGTTCACGGTGCCGGTATAACCCGATTTGGTAGTACCGCTGTAAGCACAGACGCGGATGTCGTAGCCAGTGCCTGGCTGTAAGTCGGTAATAGTGTAAGTGGAGACACCGGCAGCCGTTCGCCCGACTTCCTCGAACGTTCCGTTTTTCTTCATCTCAACGATAAAGCCATCTTCGTTATCGCTGAAGTCCGACCATGTGGCAGTCAGGCTGTTCTGAGTCGATGTCAGCATTTTGAGCAGCATCGGGTCACGCAGGTAGAACTGTCGGTCGTTGCGTGTAATGGAATTGATGTAGTTCTCGATATTGGCATAGCCGTTTGAGGCAATGGTCATCGCGTCGTTGCTGTTGGGATTGGTCCCGTTGGCCGACTCCCATTCGTCAGGCATGCCGTCACCGTCGGTATCTGTCGGCTTTGTGCCGGTAAACCAGCTCCACGTCGTTGGATCGCCGATGGGGAGCAGCGTCTCTTTCGTGATGAGTTCGCCCTCAGTGCCGAACGACAGTACCTCGTTAACCATATAGGCATCGGCCAGGTCGCGGTAGGGCAGGGAGGCTCCCACGTCGGGCAGCAGCTTCTCAATCAGCGTGTTACCGCTCCACGCTGGAAGCTCTGGGTAGTCGTAGGGGGTAGCGACAGGGTCGCCGTTGCCGGTGCCTGTAAACAGTGTAGGGTTATAGACACCGTCCTTGTTACGGTCCTGCCAGTTGTCGGTGCCGTAGTAGTGGAAGTCGCTGTTGCCGCCGGCAAAGCCGTTGGCAGACGAGCTGGTCTGCGGTCCGTTGATGAAGAGGTTGCCCACAACGTTGGCATACGACGACCCCGACGACTCGCCGCCCATCTCGTAGGCGTATGACTGCCAGTTATAGACGATGTTGTTCACGTACTGGTGGACACCCTTCACCTTGAAGTTGCGGGTCTTGTTGTCGCAGAGCAGTACGCGGTACATCGTGATGTTGTCGGCCTGGATGAGACCACCGGCAGAGTGTGCCATCAGTCCCTGACCGACGATGCTGTTCTGGATGGTCACGTCATGGGGAGCCGTTCCCTTGTTGTCCCAGCTGATGGAGAAGTTTTCGTCCTGCCCCCAGGCGAATGAGCAGTGGTCAACAATGATGTTGCCGCCATTGGCCAGTCCGCCACAGTCGCCATCCTTCGTGCCGACTATGCCCATACGGAAGCGCATGTAGCGTAGAATAACGTTGGTTGCCCCAGACATCGACATGCCGTCGCCATAGACGGTTATGCCCTCGCCGGGTGCCGTCTGGCCTGCCACTGTGATATTGCTCTTGAACACGATGCGCGAGTTGATGCGAATGACGCCCGCCACATCAAACACGACAATGCGGTTGGGCTGGCTGACGGCGTCGCGCAGCGAGCCACTGCCCGAGTCATTGAGGTTGGTGACGTGGTAGACGGTGCCCGTGCGTCCGCCGGTGGCGAAACGGCCCCAGCCCTGTGCGCCGGGGAAGGCCAGTTGCTGGGCACTCATGGTGATACTTGCCATCGTCAGCACGATGACGGCGAGAAGTCGGGATGACAGTCTTGTTTGCATTTTCAGTAGTTTTGGTTAGTTTCTTGTATTCCTGTTTGCAAAAGTACGCAAAAAAACGTAACTTTGCAACCGCAATGGCAATTATTCTAATCGTTTTAGCATATTTCGCAGTTCTTTTCACCGTCGGCAGGCTTACCAGTAGGCGGTCAACAAACGAGGCGTTCTACCGTGCCGACCGCCGCTCGCCGTGGCCGATGGTGGCTTTCGGCATGGTGGGAGCCAGTATCTCGGGTGTCACCTTCGTCTCGGTGCCGGGCATGGTGCAGTCGTCGCAGATGACCTACCTGCAGGTCTGCTTAGGCTTCATTGTCGGCTACGTTGTCGTAGCCTTTGTGCTGTTGCCGCTCTACTACCGTCTTAACCTGACCACCATCTATACCTACCTGGGCCAGCGGTTGGGACGGCAGTCCTACCTCTCGGGGGCGTGGTTCTTCCTGCTGTCGAAGATGACGGGCGCTGCCCTGAAGTTCTACGTTGTCTGCATGGTGCTGCAGGAGTTTGTCTTCGACGCGCTCGGCATTCCCTTCTGGGCGGGCGTCGTGGGACTTGTGCTGCTCATCTGGCTTTACACCAATCGGGGCGGCATCAAGACGCTCGTCGTCACCGACACCGTGCAGACTGTCTGCCTGCTCACGGCGCTTCTCCTTATTATATATAAGGTGACGGACGATCTCGGTCTGTCGTTGGGTTACGCCGTGCAGGCCGTGGCCGACAGCCCGATGAGCCGCGTCTTCGTGATGGACGACTGGGCGTCGCCCCGCAACTTCTGGAAGCAGTTCCTCAGTGGCGTGTTCATCGTAGTCGTCATGACGGGCCTTGACCAGGACATGATGCAGAAGAACCTGACGTGCAAGACGTTGCGCGAGGCGCAGAAGGACATGTGCAGCTATGGCGTGGCCTTCGTCCCCGTCAATCTGCTGTTCCTCTCGCTCGGCGTGCTGCTCACCATGCTCCCCGCCACCTCCGGTGCCACCGGCGACGCCCTTCTCCCCGCCTACGTCCACACCTTCCTCGCAGAAGGCGACCCCGTCGCCGCCATCCCTGCCATCCCCGCCATCTTCGTGCTTGGCATCGTCGCCGCCTCCTTTTCCACCGCCGATTCTGCCCTGACGTCGATGACCACCAGCTTCTGTGTCGACGTGCGCCAGCGACCTGCCGACGTGCAACTGCGGCGCCGTGTCCATCTGCTGATGTGTCTGGTTTTTGCGGTGTTCATCATCCTGTTCCGTTATGTCAACAGTGCCTCGCTTATTGACGCCATCTACACGATGGTCGGCTATACCTATGGTCCGCTGCTTGGACTGTTCGCCTTCGGACTCCTCACCCGGCGCCGCGCAGCTGACCGTTTGGTCCCATATATCTGTGTGGCCTCGCCCCTGCTTTGTCTTGCTATTGATGTCCTGGCACAGTCGCAGTGGAATTATCATTTTGGCTACGAACTTCTGATGCTTAACGGACTACTCACGTTCGTGGGCCTTTGGATTAGTTCATGCCATAAAATAATTTCTTGATTTTTTGTTTTTATTTCGCTATAAATGTTTCGTATTTGTTTCAAAAGTGGGCAAAAAGCGTGTGTTTTGGGTAAAAAAAGTTAAATTCAAGCCTTTTTGGCATCAAATAACATAAAAAATGGCGGACTTTACCAATTATTTTCGTACATTTGCAAGCGAAAAGATTTTTAATGGTTAAGGTTTATGGTTGATTAATTTAGTTTTAAAGTTAAAGAAAGCCTCGCTGTGAAGCGAGGCTTTCTTGATTTTTCGATACGTCTAAAATGTTTTCAAGTATGATTCATCAGGTAGCGTTCTGCCTCGATAGCGGCCTGGCATCCACTGCCTGCTGCTGAGATAGCCTGACGATAGACGGGGTCGGCGCAGTCGCCGGCAACGTAGATGCCAGGAAGCTTGGTGCGCGGCGTTCCGTCAATCTTCTTGAAGTAGCCAGTCTCGTCGGTGTCGAGCCACTCGCGGAAGATGTCGGTGTTGGGCTTGTGGCCGATGGCCAGGAAGAAACCGTCGATCTGAATGTCGACCAACTCTTCGTCAGGCTCACCCTTTCGCTTGACCAGGTGGGCACCTTCCACGCCGTTCTCGCCGAACAGACCGAGCGTGTTGTGCTCGAACAGGATTTCGATATTCTCTCGTTCCTGTACCCGCTGCTGCATGACCTTTGAGGCCCGGAGGAAGGGCTTGCGTACTATCATGTACACTTTCTTGGCAAGACCGCTTAGATAGAGGGCGTCTTCGCAGGCGGTGTCTCCGCCGCCGACCACTGCCACCGTCTTCTTGCGGTAGAAGAATCCGTCGCAGGTGGCACAGGCCGACACGCCTTGGCCGTTGTACTTGCGCTCGTCGTCGAGCCCCAAGTACTTGGCCGAGGCACCGGTTGCTATGATGACGGTGTCGGCCTCAATCTCGGTGCCGTCGTCGGCGGTGCAGACGTAGGGAGCCTTCGAGAAGTCAACCTTCAAGATCTCGCCGTCGCGGATGTCGGTGCCGAAACGCTCAGCCTGCTCGCGCAGGTCCATCATCATCTGGTTGCCGTCGACGCCCTGCGGGTAGCCGGGGAAGTTCTCTACCTCGGTGGTCTGCGTCAGCTGGCCGCCAGGCTGCATCCCACAGTACTCAATGGGGCTGAGATTGGCGCGGGAAGCGTAAATGGCAGCGGTATACCCTGCGGGCCCGCTGCCAATGATTAAACATTTGGTATGTTGCATGTCACTTTTCACTTTTCACTCTTCACTTCAAAAGCTCCTCTATCTGCTTGGCGATGTTCTCAATCTTCTCGGTCGGTTCGAAGCGGGCAACCACCTGTCCCTTCTTGTTGATGAGGAACTTGGTGAAGTTCCACTTGATGTCGGGCTTCTGCTGGTATTCGGGGTCGGCTTTCGACAGCATGTCGTCGAGGATGTGGGCGATGGGGTGCTCCATGTCCCAGCCGGCAAAACCCTTCTCCTGCTGCAGGAACTTGTAGAGCGGGTCGGCATCGTCGCCGTTTACCTTGATTTTCTTGAAGCGCGGGAAGTCGGTGCCGAAGGTCAGCTTGCAGAACTCGTGGATGCTCTCGTCGGTGCCGGGAGCCTGCTGCCCGAACTGGTTGCAGGGGAAGTCGAGAATCTCAAATCCCTCAGCGTGGTACTTCTTGTAGAGTGCCTCCAACTCGTCGTACTGCGGGGTGAAGCCGCACTTGGTTGCCGTATTGACAATCAGCAGTACCTCGTTAGCATACTCTTTGAGCGACACGTCCTTACCTTTCCTGTCCTTGACAGTAAAATCATAAACTGTTTTCATTGTTTTGTTTTTGTTATTGATGAACCTATTTGATTTCAACCGCAAATTTAGGCATTTTCCCCGTTACTGCCAAAGGTTTTACGGAAATTTCACAAAAAAAGAAGTGCGCCGGGGTATATGCAACTACCACGAACGCACTTCTTATGGTTTCTCTTCAGTGTGAAATATCTTATTTCTTCGCAGCCTTACCGTAGCGGCTCATGAACTTATCGACGCGACCGGCCGTGTCAACGAGCTTGCTCTTACCGGTATAGAACGGGTGAGAGGTGCTTGAGATTTCGACTTTTACCACTGGGTAAGTTTCACCTTCGAATTCTACTGTGTCGTTAGTCTTTGCCGTAGACTTCGTAAGGAACATATCGCCGTTGGACATGTCACGGAACACGACGGGGCGATAGTTTTCTGGATGAATTCCTTTTTTCATTTTAATTGTTTCTTATTTGTTAATGATAATTTCGGGCTGCAAAGGTACGACTTTTTTTTCATTCAGGCAATACTTTTTTCCTTTTTTTTTCTGGTTGGGTGATTTTTAGCCTGTAAATCAAAAAAAATGATAATTAAGCAGATAAAAAAATCATTTTTTCTTTGTCGGTTCTGAAATTTTTCTTAATTTTGCACGGGAATATGGGATTATTGTGTTGTCGCGAGACAAGAATCTCATTTATAGTTATTGGTATTATACCTTATATTATAATAGGAATAAACATGTTTAATTATAAAATTTTTTAGTTCTAATGAAGAAGAAAATTGTAAATGCATTGCTCATGATGGCTGTTGTTGCACCATCAGTGGGTTCATTCATGTCCTGTAAGGACTACAATGAGGATCTTAACACAGAGCTGAGGAGCGAAATTGCCAAGGAGGCAAGTCTACGCCAGGCTCTGCAGACGCAGGTTGATAACCTGAAGGCAACTGTTGCAGCTATCAAGTCCTGCGAGTGTGACCTTTCAAAGTATCTGACAAAGGTCGAGGCAGAGAACACCTATCTGACTCAGGGGGCTATTCAGAGCTATCTTGATCAGGTTTCTGCCAACAAGGCTGCTATTGAGCAGTTGCAGGGTCTCGTTAACGGCATTAACGCCAAGTTGGGCGACCTAGGTGACAAGCCCATCGTTGACCAGATTAACGAGCTGAACACCACCATCATTAACGTGAAGGAGATTGCTGACGAGGCATTGAAGCTGGCCAAGGAAGGTGGCAAGTGCAATTGCGACTTCACAGAGATCAACAGCAAGATTGCCAATCTTGAGACGCTTGTCGCTGGTTGGGATGCCAAGTTGACTGAGGTTAACACGAAGGCTGCCAATGCTCTTGCCAAGGCAGAGACCAACGAGGCTTGGATTAACGCCAACAAGGAGACCATCGAGGCTCTGAAGCCGCTGGTAGGTCAGGACGTGCTTGGCCGTCTGCAGACCATCGAGAACAACTATATGAAGAAGGACGACATCACCAATCTGGTGAACGAGGCCAAGACTGCTGCCGGAGAAGCTAAGGAACTGGCTCAGAAAGCTATGACCAAGGCTGAGGAGAACGCCCAGACTATCGGCCAGCTGCAGGAAACTGTTTCGAAGCTTGTCACCAAGGAAGAGTTCCAGCAGGAACTTCAGAAGGTGAACGACACCCTCAACGGACTGACTGCTGCCGTTGAAAAGCTCGATGCTGAGTTGGTGAAGGTTAAGGGCGACCTTACTTCGATGATTACTGGCATCATTGCACAGTCGACTGAGAATCCTGTCCTTGGTTATATCAACACGCCGTTCGGCCTCAACCAGTATCTGCTTGCTGCTTATTATGGACAGGCTGACAATGGCCTCGAGTTCCCTGCAAGAGACGGTAAGTTCTACCTGAATGCTTCCGACGTCGAGACTTGGACCCCGCGTAACCTTGAGGTGATGGGTCTTGCCAGCCTGAAGGATGTGAAAGGTTATCTCACTAAGGGTGACGAGCGCTTTGTGGCCGACAACGATGGTGACATCACTGGTAACGCCGGTACTGTCTTCGTAACCGTTAACCCCAGCAGCGTGAACTTCACAGGCCAGGTGCTTCAACTCGAGACAAGCTCACAGAAGGGATCTCCCATCTCGCTTTCTCCGCTGGAGCCCACAAACACTGAGCTGAAGTTTGGCTTCTACTGGAATACCCGTGGCGTTGAGAATGGTTTCTATGCAGCTAGGGCTACCCTCAGTCCCGATAGCATTGATGCCGCAAAGATGGTCATAGACTATAGTGGTATTAAGGATGCTGTGAAGAGTGCATTGAAGAACCGTACTAAGGAGAACATTGCTGAAGCTGCTCTCGAAATTCTGCAGGGTGTCTCGAATGATGTTCCTGCATATGGCATGAAGGCTTCATGGACTGATAGCAATGAGGAAACTCATAGCATCTACTCTCAGTACAATCTCGCTACAGTTGCTGTTAAACCTCTGTCGTTCTCATTCATGAAGGACAAGACCTTCCACAGCGTACCAGGTTTCAACAAGATTAGGAACCTCGTTTCGAACGTTATCAAGCAGGTGAAGGTTAAGCTCCCCGACTTTAAGAAATATAAGATTCGTTTCCAGAGCATCGTCGTCGGCGATGACATCACCACAGATGCTGAAGGTAGAATCCTGACTCCCGTCAAGGCAATTGTCGAAGCAGATGGTAAGACTGTTGAGGTTGTTATGGATGGCGTGTACGCCGATGACACCGAGACCCTCACTCAACTGGTTAACGAGATTAACCAGCGCTGGGGCGCAGGAAGCGACGTGGACAAGAAGCTGGCTGACCTCTTCAACGAGATTGAGGAAACCAACAACTTCCAGACCTACATTGACGACACTAAGGCTGATCTCTACCAGCTTGCCGAGGGTTATATCAACAAGGTCGAGAAGACCATCCTGAAGTTCATGAACAATGTTCATCGCACGCTCTATATCACCATGCTTGCCCAGCAGAACAATAAGATGGCTATGCTGAGCAACAGTCTGGCTAATCCCACAAAGGCTGAGGGCGCTGAGATGACCCTGATTCCGACAACTTACACCCTCCAGTACTTTGCTCCTGCCTATAAGAAGTTCGTGGCCGTGACCAACGTTTATGATGCTGCAACTGGTGCGGAGCTCGACCTGGGCGAGGCTCAGTCTCTGGCAGCTGCTGCTAACGGTGGCGAGAATATGTTCAAGGTTGTTGACGGTCAGAAGAACTGCAAGTTCCAGGGTGAGGCTGGCAAGGTTTATGAGCTTACCTATACTGCTGTTGACTTCCTCGGTGTTGTGATGATTAAGAAGTTCTATGTTGAATTCTAAAAAAGTGTAGATAAAATGAATATGAAGAAGACAATATTGTCAAGTCTGATGGTCCTGGGCGTGCTTTCTGCATCTGCCCAGGAGCCAAAGGGCACGACTGAATATGTTTTCAATCCGCACATGTATATCCAGCTGCAGCCGGTAGGTGCACAGTATACGTTGGGCGAGATTGATTTCAAGGATCTTATTTCCTATAATGTACAGGCTGCCCTGGGCTACAACTTTTCACCGGCAATCGGTGCCCGTCTGTCTGTGAACGCCTGGCAGAGCACTGCAGGTATCAGCAACAAGGACTTCGGTGCAGGCAATTTCTATGAGAGCTGGAAGTGGAAGTATGTTGCTCCCTCTCTTGATCTGACCTTCAATCTGTCGAACATGCTTGGTGGCTTCAATCCCAACCGTGTGTTCACGCTGGGTGCCTTCGTTGGCGTCGGTGCTAACATTGGCTTCAGCAACGATGATGCCGCCAAGGTTAAGAACAACTACATTGCCGCCTGTGGCGGCTATCTCCCTGCTGCCGACCGCGACCAGAACATGGAGTACGTCTGGGACGGTACGAAGGTTCGCGTGGCTGGCCGTGGTGGCTTGACCGGCGACTTCCGCATCAACGACAAGATTTCTGTAGGTCTTGAAGTGAATGCCAACGTCTTGAGCGACCGCTACAACTCAAAGAAGGCTGAGAATGCCGACTGGTATTTCAATGCCCTTGCTGGCCTGAAGATCAACCTTGGTCCTACCCACAGCACACGCTTCATTCCGGCTCCCGAGCCTGAGATTCGCTATGTCGAGAAGATTGTCGAGAAGCGTGTAGAGGTGCCCGTTACACCGGCTGTTAAGGAAGAGAAGATTGAGCCTATCCGCCGCGACGTGTTCTTCACCATCAACTCGTTCAAGATTGTTCCTGCTGAGGAGCAGAAGGTCAAGGACATTGTTGAGTACATGAACAAGTATCCCGCTGCCAAGGTCATCGTTACTGGCTATGCTGATGCCGGTACGGGTAACGACAGAATTAACGACCGTCTGGCCGCCCAGCGTGCCGACGCTGTTGTCAAGGCACTGAAGACCACTTATGGTATTCCCGAGAGCCGTATCTCCTATGACTCTAAGGGTGCTCGTGTACAGCCGTTCGCTGAGAACGACAAGAACCGTGTCTCTATCTGTATTGCAGAGTAAGAAGGAATAATCCATTAACGGCTGACCTTGCTTCTATGTCGCTCGTCTGTTACATAGTAGTAAGGTCAGTTTTTGGTTTGAAGTATGAAGAGAATTTATCTGCTGTTCACGTCTGTCGTTTGTGCCGTTTCTGCCTATGCCCAGCTTAGTGGCGACGGTTTCTACCGCGTGCAGAACGAAAAAACCAAACGTTTCATCACCGTAGTCGATAATCGTGGCAGCGTCAATGTCCAGACAACTGATGCCGACCTGAATGCCCTGCGTACCGTTGAGAGCTTTGAGCGCGTCGTATCTGATCCTGCTTCCGTCGTCTATATCAAGAAGATGTCCAAAGGTTATGACCTCCAGAGTCAGGGCATGGACACATATGCAATGATAAACCGCGAGCTGATGATCTTCGACTGGGAGGATGGCACCTACTCTGCCTACGCCACCGAGAGCGGCATGACGAAATATCTCTGCGACGTTATTCCCAATTGGATGATGACTCCCGAGGAGAAAATCTATGGCTCGGTGTGTACGAATTCCCCCGATTCGAAGTATTGGTATATCAACCCCGTCAAGAATGCCGATGGCAGTTATTTCGGGATCACTCCTGACATTGCAGTCGGCGACAGCTTCTACAAGTCTTTCTATGTGTCGTTTGCGTTCTCGTTCGCATCTTCGGGCATGAAGGCTTACTACGTGACGAAGGTCGATGCGGCTAATGGTTGTGTCGTTGTGAAAGAGGTCACTGGGACGATGGCACCGGGTACGCCACTTGTAGTGAAGTGCTCGTCAGCCCAGCCCGCCAACAACAAGTTGAACCTGCTGAACCTCAATGGCAGCGGCCCTGCTGACAATCTGTTGAAAGGGCAGTATTTCTGCAATCCCGACGCCGGTAAGCACACCAATGTCCTGGCCTATAATGCCACGACCATGCGTGTCTTAGGCAAGGCAGCAGATGGTTCCCTGGCTTTTGTCCGCCAGTCCGGCTTGAAGTATATCCCAGCAAACACGACCTACCTCGCCGTCCCCTCTGGTACGCCAGAGACGCTTAAGGTGCTGACCGAGACGGAGTACAGCCAGATGTTTGCCGAGGCAGTGACTATTACCGCCAAGAGTTATACCCGCGTCTATGGTGAGCCCAATCCGGCGTTCGAGTTTACGACGGAGGGGGGAGCCCTGAAGGGCGAACCCGGGCTGTCGTGTTCTGCAACCGCTACGTCGCCCGTCGGTCGCTATCCTATCAAGGTGGCTAAAGGTTCGGTGTCTAATGGCTTCACCACGCTGGCCGACGGCGTGCTCACCATCACCCCTGCCGAACTGACCGTCACCGTGGCAGATGCTGAAAAGGACGAGGGCGAGGAAAACCCGCCGTTCGTGCTCTCTTACGAGGGCTTCAAGAATGGCGAGACCGAGTCTGTACTGAAGGTAAAACCCACGGCTACCACTACCGCCACCAAGGACAGTCCTGCCGGTGAATACGATATTACCGTAAGCGGTGGCTTTGCCGACAACTATGTGTTCAGCTATGTCGGTGGAAAACTGACTGTTAACATTGTCTCAGGCTTGCATGGCGTTAAGGCTGCCGGCGGCACAATAGCCGTTTACGACGTATTCGGCAAGCGTGTGCTGTCCGACGCCCGTTCCATCGGCCTGCTCCGAAAGGGCTTCTACATCGTAAATGGCCGCAAGGTCGTCGTGAAATAAAGCAATGAGGGTGTGCCTGGCACACCCTCATTGCTTTTGAACTTGTTTCTTGGCTGATATCAGCGACAATCACTCCTTGCCCCCCCATTTCCTGCACTGACCACTGATTGTCAATAGGTTATGAGTCTTTGAGTCCCCCTTTTCCTGCACATATACCGGCACTCGTTCCTGCACCGCATCTTTTGCGGCAAGGCGCGGTGTAAAACATTTTCAAAATTCCAGTCAGCATTTTTGTCAAGCCGTGAAAATCGGTTTTTCCTGGCAGGAAAAACTGATTTTCATGGCGCGAAACAACTGAAAAGCAGGAGGTTTCAGTGCAGGACTTGGTGCAGGTTTCAGTGCAGGAGCGAGAGACCGACATGCCGCGTAACACGCTGGCAGTCAGTGGTCAGTGCAGGAAGTGCAGGATCTTTCGGGTGGTTAGGCGGGGAGCGTGGCGGGACGGCTCCTCCCGGATTTCTGGTTTAGAACAGTTTTCGCGTCAGCCTGATGTTCAGCACGGGGTACACCTTCAGAGCTCCAATGAATCTGACGTCGCTTCCCACACCACCGGGAATGTCCTCAACATCGTGGGTCAGGTCTGTGCCGTCGTGGGTGACAATCCGCGGCGTGCCGCCCCAGAACATGGCGCCGCAGTCGAACGAGATGAGGTAGCGGTCGTTGTCCTTCATGAGCCGGCCCTCGTAGCCGAAGCCCAGGTAGGGCTTGAAGTTGTTGGCATACATCTCTGCCTTCACCATGCTCTCGTTGTTCGGCTCAAGCATGTAGATGTCACCCTCCTTGTGTATCACGTTGCCCTCCTCGTCCTTGATGTCGTGGCTGAACTTTCCCATGTTCACGCCCATGCGTCCGTAGTAGTCCATACTCTTCTGAAGCCTTCTCAGCAAGTTGGGGTCGCTGGCGATATCCTCGTAGCCCTCGCCCAGGTCAATCAGCTTCACGTCCGACAGCTCCCGAAGGGTCTTGCCGTGCAGCTTCTCGTACATGCCGTTATACATATTCACAGCCAACAGCGTTGGCACGCACTCCGCCGTGTTGTAGGCCACGCCAATCGTCTTGTTGCCCCAGTAGAAACCTGCGGTGAACTTCCAGTGCTTGTTTTCGCGGAAGGGGTAGACGTCGACCAGCACATTCCAGTTCCAGAATTTGGGCAGGCGTATCATGTCGGCTTTCGGCTCCACCTCTTTACCCGTGATGCCTGACAGACGCTCCGACAGATGCTCAAACTTCGACTTGCTCGTCTCAACTGAATCACCTACCTGCAGCTTGAACGACGTAGGCAGTTCAACCCTCGGCATGATGCTCAGACCGGTACGCAGCTTCACGTACTCGCCGATAGGCGTGCTCAGGTCAAAGCCGATACCCGTTGAACCTGCTGTGAGGCTCACATCTAGGTGCTTGATGAAACTTTTGCCCTGCTGCTCGTTGTTTTGTGCCGTGACTGTAGCTATGCTCATAATGGCAGCAAGTACTATCAGTATCCTCTTCATAATATGTTTGTTCGTTGAAAATCGGCGCGAAGTTACGCTATTTTTTGGAAATAGTGAAATTATTTTCGTTTTTTTCTTTGTTTTTGTGCAATAAAAGCATTATCTTTGCGGCATCTAAGAATAAAAAGCCCAAACCTATGACAATCATCGGAATCGCCGGGGGAACCGGCTCAGGTAAAACCACCGTCGTGAAGCGTATCTCAAAGGCGCTGCCGCCACACTGCGCCGCCGTCATTCCTCTCGACTCGTACTACAACGATACTACGGGCATGACACCCGAGGAGCGCAAGGCCATCAACTTCGACCACCCTGATGCCTTCGACTGGAAACTACTCACCGAGCACATCAAAATGCTGAAGAACGGTGAGGCCGTCGAACAGCCCACCTATTCTTATATAGAGAGCAACCGCCAGAAGGAGACGGTACACGTGGAGCCGAAACCGGTCATCATCATTGAGGGTATCATGGCGCTACACTATAAGAAGCTGCGCGACATGATGGATTTGAAGATCTTTGTCGATACCGACGACGACGTGCGCCTTATCCGCAACATCCGTCGCGACGTTGTCGAGCGCGGACGCACGGTCGACATGGTGCTCGACCGTTATGAGAAGGTGCTCAAGCCCATGCACGAGCAGTTTATTGAGCCAACCAAGAAGTTTGCCGACCTCATCATCCCCTGGGGTGGCGATAACCGCACCGGCATTCATATTCTGAAGACCTACATCCAGGGCATCGTGACGGGCGTTTAGGCTTTCACTTCTTCCACTTCCTCATAGCTGTCGAGTTGCGGCTGCTGCGGCTGCGACTTTAGCCAGGCTTTCTTGTCGCGGTAGAACTTCAGCGAGTTGATGAGTTCCACCACGCCGTAGACCAGTGTGCACCAGCCCAGGACGAGCATGGCCATCTCCAGCGGGGCCAGAGGCTTTACCAGCACATAGACGCCAGTCAGGAGGATGAGCGTCGGCATAACCCAGAACCAGAACGACACACTGCCGTATCGGCGGGCGCCGATGAGGTTCATGTACTGGTTGATGGCTCCGAGGATGAGGATAGCACCGATGATGTACATCAGGGCTGAGACGAAGGCCGTCGGCGATAGGGCCAGGATAAGTCCCAGGATGGCGCTGCCGAGGCCGACGATGGGAAACGTCGGCTGTTCGCCAGCCACGAGATTGCCTTCTGCATCGTAGATCTTGTATTCGCTGACGTTACGCTTCGACCAGAAGTAGGTGACGCACGAAATAAGTCCTGAAACGAGGAACAGCACACCGATGGCCACGGTGATTCCCTTCACCGTATTGTTTGGGAACTTAATCAGCAGTACGCCGATGACGATGGCACAGAGGGCACGGAAAATCGAACTTTGAAGTATTTTCATAACGTTTTGCTTGTTTTGTGTGCAAAGATAATCATTTTTTTTGTATCTTTGCACCAATGAAGACAATTTTATTTTTAGTGCGCCACGGCGAGACGGTTGACAATGCGAGCCAGCTGATGCAGGGACAGACGCAGGGACAGCTGAACGACGTGGGCGTCAGTCAAGCCCGGCAGTTGCGTGATGAGCTGGCTGTAAGGCAGATAGATGCTATCGTGGCCAGCGACCTGAAGCGGGCTGTTGATACGGCCATCATCCTGGCAGAGCCTCATGGACTTGAGGTGGAGACCACCGAACTGCTGAGGGAGCGCGACTGGGGCTCGTTCACGGGCCGCTACATCCCGAGCTTGAAGGGTGAGGTCTGGCCCGACGATATTGAGTCGCTCGACGACCTGCTGGCAAGGGCAGGCCGTTTTCTGGATTATATTAAGAAGAGGTACGCGGGAAAAACAGTGCTTGCCGTAGGACACGGTATCATCAACAAGGCGATACAGGCTGTGTACTACGGCAAGCAGATGCGTGATGTGGAGCGTATGACTAACTGCGAAGTGCGCTCGCTGGAGCTGATTTAGTGACGGCCGCCACGGTTGCCACCGAAGTGACCACTGCCCGACGAGCGGCTGCCGGCAGAACTGCCAACAGAGCGGGTTCCGGCGCTGCTTGACGAATGGCTTCCGCCGAACGAGCGAGTGGGAGCTGCGCTGCTGCTTGAGGGCCGGCTGCTGCTGCCAACGCTGCTTGAGGGCCGGCTGCTGCCGAACGAGCGAGTGGGAGCTGAGCTGCTGCTGCCAACACTGCTTGAGGGACGGCTTCCGCCGAACGAGCGTGACGGCGTGGCACTGCTGCCAGAGGGACGGCTACCGCTATTTCCCACGTTGCCCGAAGGTCGGTTGCCATGATTCTCAACGCTGCCCGAAGAACGATTACCGCGGTTCTCCACGTTACCTACGCTGCCCGACTGACGATTGCCACGATTTTCGATGCTGCCCGATGAGCGGCTGCCACCGAAGCGTCTGCTACGGTTCTGCTCGTAGTTGCCACTGCGGCTGCCGCCGATGTCACCGCGATTGGGGCGGTCGTCAAATCTGCGGTCCTGGCGCCCTGTGACACGGGTGGAACTGCCGCCACGTCCTCCCCTGTAGTCGCCACGGTCGTAGCCGTTGCGCATACCGAAGTGCTGACGTCCATTAGCCAAAGCCGGGCGGAAGTGGTCGGCACGTCCGTGATAGTAGCTGCGTCCGCCGTTCAGGTGCCAGCTGTGGCCACCGCGATAGGTGGCATAGAAGTGCGGGCGACCGAAGTAGAAGTAGTCACGGTGCGGATAGCGGGCGTAGATGGCAAAGTGCCAGTAGCCGGCGTCCCAGTAGAGAGGACGGTAGAAGTAGGTGGCTGCGCGGAAGAGATCCCACTGCCAGGAGTAGAGGATGTAGCTCAGGTCGAGGTTGCGGCGCTCCCAGTAGGTGCCGAACACATCGTTGTAGCTGGTCACTCCCATCAGGTAGTCGAGGTTAATCTCGTAGGCGGCCTCGTACTGTGCATCGGTCAGATTCAACTCGTAGGCCATCTTGTCGGTGAGGAACAGAGCCTCGTTGCGGGCCTGCTCGTAGCTCATTGCACTTGCCGACACGGTAGCGGTCAGCATCACCATCAGTGCGAATATCATCTTTTTCATAATCGTAAGTATTTATCGGTTCGACATGTTTGTTTCTTTTCACGGTGCAAAGAAACAACAAATTCCTGAGCTGCACAAAGGATTTTCCCTAAACAGAAAGGGGAAAATCCCTAAACGTTAGAATTTCTTTCCGAAGACGATGTTGAGGAAGGTGAGGCCGATGATTTTGAAGTCGAGCCACCACGAGCGGTTCTCTAGATAGTAGAGGTCCATCTCGAGGCGCTTCAGCATCTTCTCCATCGTGTCGGTATAGCCGTTGTAGAGCGTGGCTAGCGACGAGATGCCCGGACGTATCTGGTAGAGATACTCATAGCGGCGGTCGTGCTCCATAATCTGGTCGATGAAGAACTTCCGCTCGGGGCGCGGGCCTACGAACGACATCTCGCCCTTGAAGACATTCCAAAACTGGGGCAGCTCGTCGAGATGGTGTGCCCTCAGGAACCGTCCCGCCTTGGTCAGGCGGTCGTCGTCGGCCGAGTCGCAGAGCTCAGGCCCGTTGGTCTCGGCGTCAACCTTCATGCTGCGAAACTTGTAGATATTGAAAGGCCGCCCGAAGCGCCCGATGCGCTCCTGCTTGTAGATGACGGGACCGCCGTCGTCGCTCTTGATTCTGAAATAGCAATAGGCGAAAAGGGGCGAGAAGACCACCAGACAAAGGATAGACACAATAAAGTCGAAGCCCCGTTTTACGTTGCGTTCGAATTCATTCATGCCATCTAAAATATATCCGTTGTAGAGTTTCGTCATAGATGCTCTTTTACGCGATGTTCTTCCTTTTTACTATATAACGACAGGCGGCCATGTTTATTGCACGCCTATGCGTTTTTTTTCCGTTTTTCTGCAATACCCAGACTTTGCCGGCCTGCGGTTTACGCAAAACGGCTGCAAAGGTACGAAAAAAAAACCGTACGGGCAAAGAATAATGCTAAAAAATGGTTTTCAGGTATCGCTTACTGTCGCGTTTGCGCTTCAGAATCTTGACGTAATAAGTAGGAAGGAAGCGGAGGAAGAAGTAGAGGTAGGCCTTCCATGTGGAGTAGCCGAACACGGTCTCATAGACGTTGACATTATATTTAATAAGCGAGAACTTATTACTCGACACTGAATTTTCATGCTGCCGATAGTAGGCCAGCGGCTCGGTCAGACAGAAGCATATCTGACACTCTTTCAGGATGTTGAGGAACAGGGCCCAGTCCTGCCGCTTGCGTATGGCAGGCATGTAGAACTTGTGGCCCAGGCGCTTGATGTCGTAGATGGCCGTCAGGCAGCCTATCTTGTTGTCGCGCTTCAGCATGCCGAGCGTCAGGTGCTTCGGCGAGATGTTGATGCCCGTCACCTTGCTGTTCTCGTCGCAGATCAGGTATGAGGAACTGCAGAGGGCACAGTCCTTGCGCGTCATGTGGGCAATCTGCTTCTCGAGCTTCTCCGGCATCCAACGGTCGTCGCAGTCGCAGAAGGCGATGTAGCGTCCCTTGGCCCGCTCAATGGAGCGGTTGCGGGCGATGGCAGGTCCACAGTTCTCCTTGAGGTAGGCCACTTTGACGCGAGCATCCTTTTGCGAGAACTCTTTCAGTATTTGCCGTGTCTCGTCGTCAGAGCAGTCGTCGGTGATGAGCAGTTCCAGGTTCTGATAGGTCTGGCTCAGGATGCTCTCTATGCTGTCGGCAAGATACTTGCCGGCGTTAAAGGTAGGCATGATGACTGACACTAACTCCTGTTTCATTCGCTATTCTTTCACAAATCGGCTGCAAAGGTACGAATAATTTTAGGGAAACAAAAATAATTTCGTATTATTATGTCGGTTTTTGTTGTTAACACATTTCCTGTTAGCACATTTTCCAATAGCGTCCAAGCTCAAAGTCGAAACTGTCAGGTGTTGTGTTGTGGAATCCGCTGCCAGGGTAGAAGGTGATTTCCCCGAAAACGATTCTGCCTTGTATGTTATACAGGTCTATGCGCGCAAAGGGGAAGTCTTCAGAGAGTTTTTCTGCGATAGGCACCATATCCTTCACATTGTCTGGCAGAGGAAATTCCGTGGTAGACGCTGGATACTCAAAGTCGATGCCGGGGATCCATTTGAAGTCCCGGTCATAGAAACATCTGGTGTGATTGGTATAGCGGTCTTTATCTACCCACATATACTGGAACTTACCGTTGAAACACAGGAATTTATAATCGTTAAGTGCTCCGTCGGCATTGCTGCTGTCTTTCAGATACTGTTCCACGACAATCTGGGATTTCCCTGCGCCACGATAAGCCCATTCCCTTGAAATGACATAGTTACGTTTGTTGCGCCATTTGTTCACTTTCTTAATAGCTTGGGGGATGTTGAGTTCCTGCTTGTTCTTTACTATCAGGACATTATCGCCGCTGCTACCGTCAGTAGTCTTGATGACAAACTGCTCTGGTAGGGAATCAAAGTCAATGTCTTCGGCCCTGTCAACCAACTGATAGAGATTGTTAAGATATTGGTTAGTCCCAAGTTTTCTGTTCACATATTCTCTTACTTGGTACTTGTCCGTGCATTGGAGCATCAGTGGGTTGCGATAATAGCACTTATACCATTGTATCTTTTCGGTAAACCGGACGGGATTGGCAAGGTTTAGCCGCCTGCCGGTCTTTATGCGATACTCCAGCTGGAGCATCTGTTCATCAGGCAATGGGTATAGCATCCATGCCGCCATATGCAGCAACTGTCTTTTTATTTCCATAACGAGGGATTGGGATTGCAAAGGTTCAAAGAAACTATAGATTGTCAGATGGCCTTATGGTACAATTTCTGTGTCTGCAGACTGATATTGTGCCAGTCATAGTAGGCCTGCACTTTTTTCCAGGCGAGTTCGTCGTTCTTTATGTTGCTGATCTCTTCCGGATGGCTTATGATATGTAGTAGAGCGACTTGTAGATTGGCCTCGTTCACCTCTTCTTCTATAACCCAGCCAATAGGAGCAATCTGTAGTGGTTCCGGCATGCCCCCGACATTCGTTACCAGCGTGGGAATCCTTTCAGAGATGGTCGTCATAAGGGCGCCACTCTGCGAGAATGAGGTCTTTCTGTAGGGCAACAAATACACGCTGGCATGGGAAAGCAGATAGTAATACTCTTCACTGGACAGTCTTCGGTCTTCAACGATGACATTATTGTATTGTTGTAACATAGAGAAGTCTACTCCTTGGTTCTTCCCCACCATCAGCAGTAAGCAGTTGGGGTTGTTGTTAAGTTGTGGTGTGTTAGCCCACACTCTGGCAAGAATATCACAGCCCTTGTAAGCGTTTTGGAACCCTAAGGAGGCAAATATCAGTTTATCGCCGAAATTATATTTCTTGTCGAATAGCTGCTCTTCTTCCTTGTATTTCTGCCTGTCGTAATTGAGTTGCAGGTAGCCATGGTGAATGACGGTAATCTTGTCATTGGGGAGACCAAATTTCCGGGCCAGTTGCGCCTTGGTGTCGTTTGAATGCACAATGATTTCATCGCAAATACTGTAAATCTTCGAGAACACAGGCATATAGCGGTCGCCCGTATTTAAGGGCAGGATGTTGTGGGCAGTATATACCAGCTTGAAACCGAAGAGTTTCTTTGCCAACCGATAATAATACAGGTCAAAATGCTGTAGTCTGAACCATTGGACGTGAACCAATTTGGGCTTGAGCGTCAAGAATAGAGAGAGAAGTCTGATGTATGTCAACACATAGCTGAATGCTTTGAACGCAGGATTCCCCAATTTGTTATATTTGAAGACCTTATGGTACACATGGCTACTGTCTTCCTGATAGTCAAGATGTTTGCTACAGATATAATGTACGTCAAAGTCTTTGATGTCTGCCAGCAAATGGTAGTCATATACAGCAAGATTGATCATTGATTGTGGGTCAATGAAGAAAATTATGTCTTTTGGGTATCTGTTCATCTGTTCCTCATTTTCCTAAAACGTTCTTAATTGCATCAAGAAAGCCATGTCTGTATTTTTCGTCTGGCTCAATGTAGTTGCCTTCTCCCCACTCATTCCAGGACTTGACAAAGATGATCTTGTGTTCATCTGTCTTGTCTTTGATGATGTCGATAGCCGCTGACAAGTGTTTCCCGAAATTAGCAGGGGTCGCATTGACATAGACGCCTTCCCCCTTGCCAGCTCGTGGTGTACGGTCCCATTGCGGAATAACGACAGGAAAGACATTCTCCCACTGGTCCTCTGGCGCAAAGAAATGTCTGACAGTTTCCGGGTAGTCGTAACGCAATGCCGGTAGGAACGGCAGATGCTTATGCATGTATTTTGCAATAATACGACGATATTTCCCTTTGGACAGCATTTCCCCCCTTGCCTTGCCGTATGAGGTAATACTGTCGAATCCTAATGAGAGAATGTCAGAAAACACTTCACTGCTGCTTTCTGTATTGGGTATCACACGCTTCAAACTTCCGTCGCCAGCTCGCTTGATAGTGGTGGTGTTGTTAATCATAGCAGAGAAATGGATTCCTGGAAGGCCATTCGCCAATGCCAATTGTCTCCACAACGCCATAAAATGAGCCACGTCAGCAAAGTGGTAAGGGTCGTAGATGGAGAAAAGCGGCAACCCGTCGACAGTAATGTATCTCTTATCTTTAAACGCAGATAACACATAATTGAAATGGGCAGTGTAGTCTTCTTCACCGTTGTACACCATGGGTGCTATCACCTTCGCGTTCCCCCCGTTCTGCCAAGTTCTGGTGGTCCACTCGTGGTTTGCCCAGCAGAGGCAGAAGGGGAAATCGGGCTTACCGCTCTGGAGCACCTCCTGGAAGGGCCTCTGTAGCAATAGTTTGCCATTCCCCATCCAATAGTGGTAATAGCAGAATCCCTCAATACCAGCCTCACGAGCCAGATTAGCCTGCTGCTCGCGAACTTCGGGCAGCCGAAGGTCGTAGAACCCCAGGTCGGCGGGTATTCGCGGCTGGTAGTGTCCGCGGAAGAGTGGGCGTGCCTTGGCGACGTTTGTCCACTCGGTGAAGCCTGGTCCCCATGCTTCATCGTTTTCGGGTATGGGGTGGAACTGCGGGAGGTAGTATGCTATGACTCTTGCTTTCATAATGTTTTGTTCTCCTTAGTGGAGCAATTCGTCTGTCAGTTTTTCGAGGTCGTTTTGTTGGCGACGCTGTACTTCCGGGAAGCGACGCTCAGTCTGCTCTTTCCGGCAGTCCCGGTCGTCGAGGACCACCTTGATGGCACGATACATATCGGCCGGGTAGAAGGGTGAGAAGTAGATACCGGCATCGCCCAGTATCTCAGGAATACTGGTGACGTTGGAAGCCACACAGGGCGTCCCGTGACGCATCGCCTCAATCGGAGGATAGCCAAACCCCTCGAAAAAGGACCCGAAGACCAAGGCGTAGGCATGCTGATAGGCATGTTCAACGTCAGAATCGGACAAGAAAGGAATGTCGATATGGTGCGAGTGGACAGAATGACCGTACTTCGTTGTGACCAAATAAAGGTCTGGATAATCAGCCAGCAGTCTTTTGAAGACTTTGATAAGCGTATGGGTATTCTTGAATCGCCGGTTGGCTGCCAACATCAGAAGGTATGTCTTGCCCCCGGCGATGACCTCTTGCAATGCTTTGTTTTCAATCTCGGGCACCAATGTAACTTTCCTGGTAGGAGAATACCAGACATGTATTTTCTTATTAACCAGTTGCGGGAAGTAATACATCAAAGCGTTACGCGTATATTCGGAAACGGTGAAAGCAACGGTGTTGGGGGCCGAATATAGGGGCATGATATGATTGTAGAGGGCTTGCTGCTGACGGTTGAAACGACCGATTATCGTATTCATTATCCGTTTTGTCCATTGCCAATTGGTTTCAGCTATCCTGTCGTGAATGGCTAATTCAATGAGATTGTCCCCTCGCTCAACATCCCAGATGTCGTGAATACCCATGACAGTCTTACAATTTATTCCATCCAATGAATATTTCTCATAGAATTGTCCAATGGGCAGGAAGAACGTATTGATGCCGTTCTTAGCAACATGCTGGCTAATGGTTGACGTTGTCAGATCAAGTAATTGAATGCCATGTTCTTGGGCATATACCTGACAGTTATATTGTCCGCCCGCAGGTTGCGAAGAATCATACAGGGCAAACAAGCTGTCAACGGAACTTCTCCTTAGACACACTTCATCGCAAACAGCTTTGGTAAAGCTGGCTGCACCGCCTATTCCGCCATTGTGCTGAAATGGTATCAAATCTAAGGGTATGTTCATATTATATGACTTTTGCTGCCATGCCTTTCAGGCACGCTTTGACTATTTCGTATTTTGGAATGAATACTTTCTTTGAATAAGCCAACCAATAAGTCATTTCACTGAGAGGCCTGTTCCTCACATCTAAAAACACAAAGTTCTTCATTTGTCTTGTGAAGAAGGGCTTGAAGATGTCAGGGAGCTGGCCAGCATATACTTGCTCATACCAGCGGAACGCCTCATCGCAAGCGGCGAAAGTCAATCTCAGATTCTGTGAACGCGAGATGGTATCGCGATGATTCCTGTATTCAAACATGAAGTTCTTGCCGTTGGCTATGCCTTTCTCCTTAGCTGCGAGATTGGCTGTGGCCCAGTCGCTACTGTATGCCAATGGGAAGCAGACGTAGCCCCCGTTGTCAGTCAACCACTTACGGGAGAAGAGAAAATCGCCTATAAACTGCTGGCGCCGCTCGCTCCACTGGGCATAGAGCATCTCCTGGCAGGTTTCGTATGCCGGACATTCTTTTAGCGTTTCAACAGTTCTTCCCGTTTCGTCAATAATTCTTGTCCTTGCATGGTAGACGTTCAAGTCCGGATATTGCGCTATCAGCTTGAGGTATTCTTCCAGACAGCAGGGGAGCAGGCGGTCGTCGTCGCCCATGCAGATGACGTAGTCGCCCGTGCAATGGCTGAGACAGATGTTCCAGTTGTCGATCACGTTCACCGCTCCGCAGTTACGTTCGTTGCGGTAGTAGCTGATGCGGCTGTCGGCCAGGAAGGGTTCCACGGCAGCGCGCAGATTCTCTGGCGAACAGTCGTCAATGATGATCAGTTCCCAGTCAGGATACGTCTGACTGACAACGCTCTCAACAGCCTCACGGAGGTATTGGACTTTATATGTTGGTATGGTAACTGAGAACTTCACTTCTGCAAAGGTACGAAATAAAAGTCAAAGCGCAAAACTATTTCAGGCGAAAAAGCAAAATGTCGCCCGCTTTTACCGTGTAGGAGGATTTCATGAGCTCTTCTTCCAGCGTTTTTGTCAGATGGCGCGGCACGTTGTTACGAGTCCTAATGCGTACCGTCATGCTGCGCTCGTGGTCCTTGTTGACGATGGCCAGATAGCGGCGACCATCCTTCTCCAGTTGCGAGATGACGGCACCGTAGCGGCCGGAAATCTTCAGCGAACGGATGTTGTCAGGCATCACGGTCTGGCGGGTCGTGCCTTGGGGGATGTCACCCAGATGGTGGACAGTCAGCACGCTGGCCCCATAGAACAGTCGGGCAACGGGCCTGAGCTCGCGGTTCATCTGCTGGACAACGGCGTAGGTGGCGGTCTTGCGACCGTTCATGTCGACAGGCGCGTCATGGTAGTTGAATCGGCCCGGGGCGGGCGTCCAGTAGGTGAAGTACTGTATGGCCTGAGCACCGTAGGCCAGGTTGGAATACACCTGCAGGCGGAGCGCTCCCGCAGTAGGAGTAGGATAATAGGTGCCGGGCGTGAAGGGCACGTCGTGAGGCACTGAAAGCACGAAGCCCCAGAAGGGCTTACCCGAGGCCAGACTCTCACGGCGCACCATTTCGAGGTTGTGGTACCACATGGGGCGCAGGCCGGTAGTCATAACCGGGTAGAAGTCGAACGACAGCTGGCGGCAGGATGTGGCGGAGGCCGCCTTGAGGTATTCCGGGTATGTCCTGGCTTTCGTGGCCGACTGAATCCAGTCCTCGCGATAGCAGG
>JAEEGK010003471.1_pt1 | contig 39179 bp, 18 predicted proteins | sample 8958771 | NCBI WGS metagenome assembly JAEEGK01 (sample SAMN16246547, study PRJNA631951) | gut metagenome | biome: gut microbiome; feature: rumen; material: SC-attached | host: Bos | place: Iran: Karaj | collected 2018-10
TAATTGAAGACTTTTTTTTTCTTCTTCTACTCTATTACATTCATCTGCATATTTATTTATTAATTTTAAAGCAACTTTACGATCATACCTTTTCATTAATTAAAATTATTTTTTTTTTGAAACAAAAAATTCATTTAATTATATTTAAAAATGGATAATTACAATTCTGAGAAAGAAAAAGATAATATTTCATAAAATAAAGACAATAAATCTAAATTTCAGATTTAAATACAAAAAATCTAAAAAATCTATTATATAATCATAATATCAAAATTTAAAAATAAGAAGATTCAATAAAACAAATAGGAGAAAATATTTAAAAAACATTTAAAAAAAAAATTAAATAAAAAAAAATAAATTATGAGTAATTATTTATAATTTGGTAAAATAGAAGAATATTTTAGGAAATATACCTCTAATTATTTTTGATGATAATGAAATATTATAGTTAGAAATAGAAAAGTTTATGTCATAAATAATGAAATTACATTAAAATTATTGGGAAATACCATTAAGTAATGGAAATCGAAGATGATAATAATAATTTAATTTTTATTTATTTAACTTTATATTTCTGAAAAAGATATTTATATTTAATGTTAAAATATATAATATTATTTTGATGGATGAATTTTATTTTTTTAAATATAGAATTTATTTTTATGAAATTATATATTTGAAAGATATTTAATGATTGAATTTAAATGATTATTGATGTAAAAATAATATAATTATTAATCATTTTTTATAAATATTTTCATATAAATGGCTGAATTGAAGTATTTATAAAAGCATAGAAGTATTCATTTATTGCTTTTATATCCTTTTTTATTTTATCAATAATAAAAATAAAATTCCAATTGAATAATGATTATCATTGTTAATTATTTTGTTTTATTTTTATTAAGATTAAATATTCTTCAAATATATATTATAAGAATTTTTATGTTTTTAATTTTTGCAAAACATAAAAAATTCATAGTTTATAATAAATAATATTATCTAAATATTATCAATTATTCACTAATTAAAGATTATAAATCTAAATTAAAAAAAAAATTAAACTTCTTTCAAATTCAATAAAATATATGAAATAATATTTTCATAAAAAAATTTATAAAAAACAAACAATAAAAAGAAAAAATGAAAAAAATAGAATCTAAAGAAAATTTAGAAGATTCATTCCAAAGATTAATATTAGGAATGGCAACAAAAACATGGAATAAAGAAGTTAATGATTTATTTAATTACGAATCTCATAGTTGTCAAAAAGCAAAATTATTTTTTGATGAAAATAGTAAAGTTATAAGAACAAAAGGCAAAATTTCCAAATGTGAAAATTTCAAAGAGGAAGAAAACAATAATAATAATGATTTAAAAAGAAATATTAATTTAAGCGAATTATTATTTTCTGTAATTAAAGATAATAATGATTTTTTTATTTCAAAACAATTTAATTTTAATCAAAATTTTTCTTTAAATAATAATAATTTATGGTATGTTTTAAATTCTGATCCAAACAAAAAATTTTACAAAAGTGGTTCTAAATATAATGAAGATTATTTTTTGAATAAAAATGATATAATTAAAATAGGAAGAATTAAATTATCTTTTAGTGAATTTAATATTGATGGATATGAAAAAGTTAAATATGAAAATAAAGAAAATTCATATAATTTATCTTTTGAAAATAGTAAAACGGAACCTTTATTTAATATGATTTATGAAGCAGAGAGAGCAGAATCAACAAAAGTAAATAATAATGAAGAAGAAATAAATGTTAACAACAGTATTGAAAATAATAATAATATTAATAAAATAAATAATAAAGAAAATAATAATCAGAATGTTGATAATAAAATAATTTGTAAAATTTGTTATAATGAAGAAAACACAGATGAAAATCCTTTAATCAATTTATGTCATTGTAATGGATATATGAAATATTCTCATTTTAATTGTTTAAAATTATGGATCAAAACGAAATTAACTATAAAAGAAAATTCAAAAAAAAATGTTAAAAGTTATCTTTTTTCTTCATTTAATTGTAAAATATGTAAAACACCTTATCCATATAAATTCAAAATAAAAAATAATAAAATAAATAAAATATATAATTTAATAGACATTGATAAACCTGAAAATGAAAATTATTTAGTTTTAGAATCTTTAGATCAAATAAAAGAAAATAATAATATTAAATTAATAAACGTAATAACTTTAAATGAAGAAAATTATATTATTGGAAGGGGAAAAGAATGTGATATTAAAATAAATGATATTTCTGTTTCAAGAGTTCATGCAATTCTTCATTTTAATATGATTAGAAAATTACTTTTATTAAGAGATTTAAAAAGTAAATTTGGTACTTTAGTTCTTATTAAAAAACCTATTAAAATTTTAAAAAAATATCTTAGGTTACAAATTGGAAGAACTTTTATTGAAACTAAATTAGTTGATGAAGAAGATGTAAAAGATAAAATAGAAGAAGAAAAAAATGAATCATAAAAAAAATTTTTTTTTTTGATTTATTATAGATTTTTTTTTAGGTCTTTTTGTATATAAATTTAGATTTAGAAATTAATCAAAAGAAAAAATTTTTTGTAGAGAATTTAAATTTAAATATGAATTAATTTATTTATAGATATATGTTTTAGTAATAATGATTTATTATTCTTAGGAAATATTATAGATTTATTTATTCTAAATATATTTTATTAAAAATAATAAAATTTTAACTTATAAAATAAATAATTTAATCTATATTTATATATTTATGTATTTTTCTCTTTGTGTGTCTATCTTTCCCTTGGAGTTTATTTCAAAAATATTTTTTTCTTTTTATCAAAAATATTAACTTTATAAAAATCTATAAAAATTGTAGAATATTATTTTCTCTATAATTCTTAAATTCTTTTAATTATTTAATTTTATTATCATTTAAATTTTTTTGTAAATATAATTTCGATTCATAAATAAAAGATTTTTTTATATTTTTATTTTTTTTCTTGAGAATAATACATAAATTCTTTATTAAGATTTATTTTTGATAGTCAAATTAAATTAATAATAAAAATATATAAAAATGAATTTATATTAAAAGAATAAATTATAATAATTGAAAGTTATTTTTGATTAAATGATGTATATTATTTGATAAAGGTTTTAACCTTTTAAAAGTATTATAAAAAGTTTATCATTTACAAAACAATCAGTACAATATACATCAATTAAAGAACAATTCAAATATTTACAAAAAATATAATCTTTTTTAATCTAAATTTACTATTATAATAGTTATAATAATTTCAATAAAAAAAAGAGAATTTATATTAAAAAATTTTCTCAGTTGAGTAATTAGTCAAATTTTCTCCTTCATAATATTCATTTGTATAAAGAAAATATATTTAATTTGAAATATTAAAAGTTTTAAATTTGATTTTTATAATAGTAATTTCAATATAATTAATTAGATATTCATTTCTTCTGGATAACATAATATTCCTCATTTTACAACGTTTAATTTTTCATTTTTAAATTATTATCTTCGAATAAATTATTATTATTTATTTATTGTTTAATTTGAAAGTAAAAAGCAATATTTCCCTAAAATTTATTTTTTGATTTTTTTCTAATGTTAATCTAATACTTTGATATTTTGGATTCAATATTACAATATAAATTGTTATAATTTATACAATGAAAACTATTTAAAACAAGATAAATAATTTATATTAATATAGGACTTATAATAATAAAATTCAATGCTTATTATAATTGAAAAAATCATGTGAAGCTTTCAACTCTTTAAATAATTTCATTTTTTGATAATGTTATATTCATTCTAATATCTAATTTATTTGTATTTTTTATATTTTATAATAGAAAAAACCTTAGAAAAAACTTCAATATAAAAAAACTGATTTCAAATATATAAATGATTTGATTTTTCCACAATTAACATTTGTTTTTTTTTAAATAAAATGTTTATTTATTAAAGAATTAAATGTTTAATGTTCATTTATTTATAATTTATTGTTTTGTGTTAGAAATATCTCTTCCAAAAATAAAATGATTTATTAATAAATTAAAAACATAAATAATTAAAAATTAAATAATAATTATTGATTTTTTTGAATTTCATCTAAAAAAGGTAACTTTCTAATTATTATATTATTATAATTTCTCCTATTTTTATAAACTAAATAATCAACAAAATCATCTGCTTTAATAATTAAAGGTTCTTCAAAATCATTTTGAATGGATAATTCACTTAATTTTTCTCCATTAATACTATAACAATATATTTTTTTATTATTTAAATAAGTAATATAAGAAGGAATTGGTGAAGAAGAAAGAAAAACTTTTTCAACATAATAAATATTACTATTATATATAACTTTAATAATTTTTAAATTAGGTAAAGAATATAAATTAATATAATTATCATCAGAACAATCAATTAGCATATTTAAAGTAGAATTTGCATTCATATAATTTATTCTTTTATTATGAGAATGAATAATTTTAATAAATTCATATAGAGTATTTGGTTTTGGATTAATTACATTTTCATATAATTTAATATTTCCTTTTTCTGTTCCTAAAAGTAAAAGTTGATTTCCTATTTCTCTTTCATAAAATGTAAATGCTGTTATTTGACTTTTATCAATTAATTTAGAATATTTATTATCTCCTAAATTTAAAAAACATTTTAATTCCAAAGGTTTAAATATATAAGACTTTCCATTAAAAAATCCAGTATATAAATAAGTATAATTATTTAAATTTAATTTTTTTCTTGTTGATAATTCTTTTTCTATTATTTCTGAATAAAAATGATTTAATTGAAAGTGTTCATCATCTAAATTTTTATCTAAAATCATATTAGTATATTTAAAATAATTAATTTTAATTTTCGATAAAACATCATGAAAATTTAAATTTTTTTTATCCGAACTTTTTTCATCAAAAATTTTAATTGGATTAACACCTAATTCACATAATTTCATTAAACTTTCCTTTTCTTCTTCTAAATTTTGATTTTTATTTAAATAATAACTAAGACAATTTTCATAACTAGATCTAATATATAAATTACAATTATTTTGAGCTTCTTTGCCATTAGATTTAAAACCAAAAATTAAATCAATCCATAAATTAATATTAGTTATTTCTTCTAAAATTTCTCTATAAATAATAATAAACAAATAAGGATTATTTTTACACCAAAAAGGAAGAAAAACATTATTAACAGAAACATCACCTTTAAAAAATTTTTTAAATAAATTAACAGTAGCATTCCATTGATTATTATTCTTAATTGAATCTTGTAATTTTCCTAAATTTAAATGATTAATATTTAGAAACATTTCAGGAAAAAAAAAAAATTCGGGAATTAATTCTCTTAAATCTGATTTTTCAGAAATGACACTATTAAAAGTTTTTTCTAAATTAATAAATAATCTATCAGGAGCATCAAATTCTTCTCCTTGGATTTTAATAGCAGTTTTTGTGAAAGGAAATATTCTTGTTAAAAAATGAGAAGTATATGCTGAATTAGAAAAATGAGTACCAAAAAAATATGGGAAGAGTATTAATTCTATATTTTTATCTTTTAATTTTTCATATATATCTATTTTTAATTCAACATTTTTTTTTTCTGGGAAAGAATTTTGATTTTTTATATTATATTCATTTATTGATTCTATTATTTCTTTATAATTTTTTGAAGAGTATCCTTTGTATTTTTCATTGTTTTTATTTATTTGATTATGATTATAATCATTTATTTTTTTATTTTTTTCTTCTTCCGTTATTTCTTTAAAATTATTTTTTAATTTTTCATCTATATCATCTATATTGAATTCTTCTTTTATATATTTAAATGCAGTTATATATTGATTAATATAAGTTATTTTTCTTTTTAATCCTTTTTCATTTAATTCCATTAAACCTAAAGGACTATTAAAATCTCTTTTACTTTTTTCAATTAAACCTTTTTTTATTTTTTCTATTATTTCACTATTTGTTTTTTCTTCTTCTGAAAATTCAAAAGAAGTTATATAATTTGTTATTATCCAAGGAAAAACTGGATATTGATTAATATCTCTTAAGGATCTATTTCCAAATATATTTACCCACATTAAATATTCTAAAGTTGAAATTTGGTTTTCATTCCATTTTTTTTCAATATCTTTTATTTCCAAATTATTTTTTATTTTCTTAATTAATTCATCATAAATTTTCTTTCTATCTTTTATTTTATCGAAAATAAAAAAATATGATTTGTTTCTTGAAGAAAAAATTTCTATTGAATTCGGTTGATCATAATAATTTCTTGGGAAAATATAGTTTATTTCATTATAATATATTTTTAAATATTTGTTTTTTTTATTTTTTGGTAATAAATCACCATAACATTTTTTGTTTTCATCATTAATTTCAATAAATTGTAAAAAATCTTGTTCTAAAACAAATATTCCTTTAAAATGATTTGTTATTATTAATAAACAACAAGAATAATAATTATCATATAATTTTTTAGTGTCAATATTATTATCTTCATTTTTTATTGTTGGATTTGGAATAATGTAAACTTTTTCATTTTTCTCAGAAAAAACATTATAATATTTATTAAATTCATCTTCATACACCATTGGAATTATTAATGGAGATATTTTTTCTTTTGTTAAATGATTACTTTTTTTATAATATATTTTTAATTTATTATCTTTATTTTGATTGAAAAATAATTTTTTTTCTGAATATGCTCCATTCCATGTAAAAAGATCATATTTTATTTTTTTATAAGATTTTAATTTGGAAAAAGTCTTTATTTGATTTTTTAATTGTATTTCAAATATTTTTTTGGAAATATTTTCATTTTTAAAATCAAATTCCTTTTTTATTATTTCTTCAGATTTTGGAAATTCTAAAATTTCCTTTTTTATTTCTTTTTCAATTATTGTTTTAATTATTATTTTAATATCAAATTCAGTCTCATTCATCATTGAATTACTAGAATATTTATTTATTAGACCATTAAATTGATATAAAAGAGTATTTTCATTAATTTGATTTTTTTTGTCTTTACTTTTATCAATTAAGAGTTTTAACCAATCAAAAACAAATTGAGCTTGTGGGTCTAATTTTTCATAGAAATACAATATTTTCAAAAAACAAAGAAATTTTTCTTTTATTTCATCATTATTTTTATTTGTTAGAAAAATAAAAGTAGAAATTATTATAATAGTTCGACAATCATCATTTTTAATATCATTTTTAAAAAAATGATAAAGAAAATAATTATTAAAAAAGTCAAAAAATTTAGAGTCAAATGTTTTATCTTTATTTAGAGATTTTTCAATTAAATTATCTTTTTTATCTTCAGAAAAAAAAAAATCAACTACTGTTTTTATATCTTGAATTAAAAATTCATGATTAAATTGAATTTTATTTAAAATCTCTTTACATTTATTAATATAGTCATTAAATTTTTGCTGAATATCATTTATTTGATTTTTTTTGCATATTTCATCTTCAATTTTTTCATTTGTTTCTTTAATTAAATCTTTAATATATTCTATTGGATATTTGTTATTAAAAACGATATAATAATTATTTTCATATATTTGAAATTCACATGAATTAAACAAAAGATTAGTTATATAATCGATTATATTTTCGTTATATTGAATCAAAATATGTGAAATAATTTTTAAAACTGTTTTTTTATATGAATTAATTGTTTTTCTAAAAAAGCAGTTTTGAAAATTTTTATTTAAAACATAAATATATATCATCATTTTATTTAATTGATTTTCAATAATATTATAACTTTTTTCAGAAAAAAGAGAAAGGAAATAATCATATAAATTATCATTATATTCTTTAATTAAATATATTACTCCATAAAAAAAATTATCATCATATGATTTATAACTATCAATTAAGCTTATTTTTTCAATTTTATCTAAATCTACAAATCCTATAAAAATAAATCTAAAAATTATATTTAGCCATTCATAAAAATAATAATTATAAATATTATCTAATTTATTTTTTATCAAATTCTTTCCTTCATTGACCATTTCATTTGGAAAATTTTCAATTCTAAAATTATTTAATAAAAAATTAGTTAATTCTGTTGATTTATTTTGTTCTATTTCTTTATATAATTTAAATGTTATTTTTTTAACCATTCTGAATACATCAAATTTTATATTGTCATTTCTATTTAATAAAGAGATGATTGTTTCATCAAATTTATTTTTTACAATTGTTTTTAAATCTTCATCTTTCATATTTTCATTATTTGCTTCTCCAATACTAAAATTAATAATTGAATTATTAACTTTATTTGAAGAAATCAATTGAAATAAAAAAGAAAGAGAATAATCATTTTTGTTTCTTTTATAAATTTCTTTTATAAATTTATTTATTTCTTCTGGAGTTTCCTTATATTTACTAATTTGGAAAAAAATTTCATCTATATTCCAATTTTTGAATAATAAAGAAAGAAACATATTTTCTTTTTTTTTATTGTTGTTTACTTTTTCGTTTTTTGATATTAATTCTAATATTTTTTTATAAAATTCTTTTTTATCATTTGATAAATAATTATTTATTATTTTAAAATTGAAAAATATTGAAGAAAAAAAGGATGAATTTTCAATTATTGATTTTTCTTCTGACATTCGAATAATTGTTTTAAAAAAAGTACTCCTTAAAATAATTTCTTTTTCTAAATTTTCAATATATAAACTTATATATTCATAAAATTTAGTATAATTTATATGAGATGAATTTTTTTTTGATTTGTTTTCAATATTTTCAATTAAATTTATTAAAGAATCCAAAATACTAACTTGAAGATTTATGTTTTTTTGTTGTATGTTATTTTGATTTAATATATTCAGAAATTCAAAAAGAGGAATTAAATTATTAATTCCTCCAATCAGAGAAATATTTTTAGTATAATTTTTATAAGAATAAATATAATTTTTATAAAAATTATCTTTTGATTTAGATAAATATGCTTTATTATTATCAATTGGGTCGTTTATTTCAAAAGTTTTTTCATTAAATAAATAAGGACTGAAAATAAAATTAAAATCATTCATTTCTAATTGTATTTTTTTTAATCCACTTTTTAAAATTAAATCTAGCACATTTTGATTAATATCTTTATATGATGAAAAAATATAAGATAATTTACCTTTATAATTTTTCATAAATGAAATTGAAGAAATTAAATTGTTATTTAAACTATAATTTTGGACCTTTTTTTTTTCAATATTATCTTTATCAATTAAATTCTCTAAAATAATATTTAATGTATTATTATTATTTTCTTCAAAATTTAATTTTATGTGATTCCATTGATTAAATTGTATCTTAATTTCTAATTTTTCAAATAATTTTTCATTTTCATAAACTTTAATAATATTATTTTCTTCGAGTTTAACTATTATTTTATTATTATCACTTAAAGTAATATTAATTAAATTTGTATTTTTATTATTACAATATTTATCAACATAAAAAGAAAAAAAAATAGAAAAATTATTTGTAATCATTAAATTATTATCTTTATTTATATTAGTAGTAATTTCACTACAATCTTTATCAAAGAAGAAAAAATATTTTTTTGGATAAAATTTTTCTGTTTTAATATTTTCACCGTAAAATAAATTTAGAATATTTAAATAATTTAAAAGGTCTTTTTCAGTTAAATTTTTTTCCCTGTGTTGTCTTCCTATTTTTCCATAAATATAATCATAAAAATCTTTTTGAAGAGTAATATTTTGAACAAAAAAAATGATTAAATCTTTTGATATTTCTTTTAAATCTGTATTATACAAAAATAAATCAATTATAATTTTTATAATATTATTTTCATTTGAAAAACAAGGAGAAGAAATAATTATTTCTGCGATTTCTTTAAAATTAGAAAAAATATCTTTAAATAATTCTAATATTTTTTTCTTTTCATCATGATGAGTTACATCTTCTTTTAAATTATTTATTAATTTTTTAATATTTGATTCTGAATTTTTAACAAATTCAATTTTTTCATCTTTAATAAATTCAACAAATTTTTCAATTTTAAATTCATTATTTTTTTTATTTAAATTATCTTGCTCATTTCCTAAATTTATCAAACCACCTCCTTCCATTTTCTTAACAAAAAAATAAATTAATATTATTGTTTATTTTATAAGTATTATTTATTTAAGTGATTTTTGTTAATTTTTGTAAATCTTTCAATTTTTGATTTGTGTATGTTCTTTTAGGAAATTTATTTCTATGAATAAAAGAAAGAAGATTAAAAATTTTATTATATGTTTTTTTTTATATTTTTTTATATAAATTACATAAATTATTATGTTATAATAATTATATTTAAATTGAATTCTTTTATTTCTTCTCGTAGAAAATCAAATTTAAAAAAAAATAGACTCAATTAACCTTTTTAACATAACAACTTCTGTAAAAAAAAAATAAATAAAAACATCATTTACCAAAAAAAATTATTAAATAAAATTAAAACCCCTTTATATGTTAATATATAAAATATAAATAAAAATGGGATGTTCAGGAGAAAAAGCATTAAATGGAGATTCATCACAATATAATATAGAATTATATACTTTAAAATCCCAAGATTCAAGATTTGTGTATAAACTTCAAAAAAGAACTTCAGTAACAATAATAAAAAAAGAAAATTCGAATATATTAGATGATATAAATAACAATGACAATCAAGAAATAAATAGCTTAACTTCAGATGAACAATTTGAATATAATTCTATATTTTTATTTTGTTTAAAAAATAATGAAGTATTTAAAAATTATAATGAAATAATTGAATTAAAACCAGTTAACATAGCTTCCTTATTAAAAGTAATTATTATTGTAACATATGAATCAACTCAAAATGGAATTGAAAAAGATTTAATTAAAAAAGGAATTGAACAATTAGAAAATTTTCCAAATGGAGTTATTGATATTGAAAATATGAAAGAAAAATATGATGTTAGTCAAAATCCAAATATTACAAATGATAATTTAAATTTAAGTGATGATGATAATTCTGATGATGAATTAATTATTGAAGAAGAAGTTACTGAAAAAACTTTATCTGATTGTAATAAATTATTATTTGAAAATGATTTCAGTGAAAAATTAAATTTAAATGATGAAGATGATATTGTTTGTAAGAATAAAATTATTAAAATTATTTTTGAAAATTGTAAATTTAATGACATTTATACTTTTTCTTTATTAATAGGGAATTTAGAGAAATATAAAAATTTAAAAAAATTTGGTTTTAATAATAATTTAATACCTTCAAATTTTGAAGGTTGGAATTCAATAAGTCAATTAATAAATAATAATTATAATATAAGAATATTAGATTTAAGAGCATCATCATTAAATGATTATAATTTTGAAACTATATCACAAAGTATATTTGATAAGAGAATAAGATTATTAGATATATCAGAAAATTTTTTAACTTTAGAATCAATGAAAAACCTTTCTGAATTTTTAAAAAACAATAAAACATTGAAAAAATTATATGTTCAAAGAAATGCAGTTGCTCAATTTAAAGCTGAAGGAGTAAAATATATTTGTGAAGGATTATCTAATCATCCTAATCTTATGGTTTTAGATATTTCATATATGGAATTAACTGGTTGTGGGGTTTATTTAGGTCAATTTATTTCTCAAAGTAATATTTTACAAGATTTAAATGTTGCTAATTGTAAATTAAATGTTCATGATTTTAAAAATATTTGTCGACCTATTTGTAATAATAGGTCTTTAAAAATTTTCGATATTTCTTATAATGATATGGGTGGAAAAAATAGTTTAATTGAATTAGGTGAAGCTATTAAAAAAAATAAATCTATTATTGAAATTCATTTAGATCAAATGAATTTAGATATGGATAATTATAACATTATTTTTGATTCAATTGAAATTAATCAAAATATTAAATATTATAGTTTGAGTTATAATAATAATTTAAGTCCTAAATTAGTTTTAAAATTCTTTTTGCAAAAAAATGGAGTTGATACTTTAGAATATATTCCTTATAATCCAGACACTCATCCTGGAAAAGAATTGACTTTAGAAGAAAAGAAAATTGTGGAAAAGTTTAAAACTGATAAACCAAAAATGAAATTAATTACAAAATAACAATTTTATTTATTAAATTTTTAAGGGTTTTTTAAAGGTTTTAAAAATTTTATTAAATTTTAAAAAAAGACATTTGTTTCTCTATATTTAGTTACAAATAAGTAATTTTTAAAATATTTTTTTTTTAAATTCATTTTCTGAGAAAACAATTTAATATGTTATTGATATACTTTTTTATAGAAATGATTTTATGAAAAAAACAAAATAAAAGAAATTAGTATATTTTTTATTATAATATATTCAATTATCTAATATTTGTTTAATAACCATTATTCTATCTTTCATTCTTTCTAAACTTTCATCACCTTTACATTTTTCTTTTAATTTTTCTTCGAGTCTTTTAATATAATCATTAATGTTTTTTTTTTTCATTTCTTTAACAGCATCACTATGATTAGATAAAATTAAAAAAATATCAATAATTAAATCATTAATTGTTTCTTTTTCTTCATCATTTAATTCATTTACTTTAAAATTTTCAAAATAAATTTTATCAATATCTTCAATTCCTAATTTACTATTTTTTTCTTGATTAATTTCACAAATAATTTTAATTAAATATTTATATAAAATACAATTATTTTCTAATAATTGATCAATATATTTTTCATATTCAAAAGAACAATTTCTAATTAATCTTAATATGTTAGTTATTTTCATATTATTCATTTTATCAAAAAGAATAAGAAAAATTTTAAATATTTTATTTGATAAAATAAGTTCTCTTCCTTCTTTTAAACAAGAAACATTGGAAATAATAGAAGAGCAAAAATTAAAAGAATTATGATAAATATATTCAAAAAAGTTATCAAGTAATTTAAAAAAAATAATTCCATGAGTTTTTTCATTTGAATTATTTAAATCTAAAATATATTTTTGTCCTTCTTCATAAGAGGTTAAATTTGAAAGAAACATAAAATACAAATTTAAATTGCTTTCATTTTCATTTTGAGAATTATTTATTTTTGAAGAGTTAATAACATATTTTTCAAATTCAAAATTAACATTAAATTCAATTCCATTTTTTAAATAATTATTATTATCTAAGCTATCTAAAATTATATCATCTACATTATCATAATTTTTTTCTTCTTTTTTAAATTCTTTTTTTATTAAACGAAAAACAATACTTAAAATTCTATGAAAAGTATTTAATTTTAAAAAGGAATTTAAATATCTTTCATTTGTTGATAAATTAATTAAAATTTGAAGAATTAAATCTTTTTCTTTTATATCTTCATTTTCAATTAATCTAATCATATTCTTTGGTAATTCTATTTCAATAAATATATCTATTAATTCCTTTGATTCAGTTAAACTTAATATTATTTCTAAAGCTTGTTTTCTTGCTGCTGGTGATTTTAAACACTCTATTACTGATTTTATTTGATTTGTATACACTGATTTTTTATCATTGTTTTCCATTTAATATATATAATATTTTTTATTTTATTATATTTTTTTTTGGAAAAAATTTTGAATTATAAAATTATAGAATATATAATTATAATGGGTTATTTAAAATATATTAGAATAATAATAGTCATTTTTAAATGTTATCTTTGACTTCAATATTATTTGATTTATCATCTTTTTTATTTTCAACATTTTCTTCTTTTTTATTTTCAACATTTTCTTCTTTTTTATTTTCAATATTTTCTTCTTTTTTGACTTCAACATTATTATCTTTTTTATTTTCGACATTTTCTTCTTTTTTATCTTCAACATTATTATCTTTTTTGTCTTCAATATTTTCAACTATATTTTCTTTTTGATTTTCAGAATTGTTATTTGAAACATTTTTCTCATTTTTGTCAAAATTAGCATCAACATTTTTGATGTCTTTCATAATTTGACTATTTCTAATTTGTTTTTGTAAATTAATAATATTTTTAAAATCTAAAGCTCTTCTATCATTAATGAAATTTTCAACTTCTAATTTATTAAAAGGTAATTTTAATCCAAGAAACTGAATAAAATTATTAAAAACATTAACATTACAATTTTGTATATCAGAAGGTAAAATTTTTCTGCTTCTTTGAGTGAAAGTAGAAAAAATAGAAAGATAACCAATTGAAAGTAAGAAATCATCAAAATTAAAATAACTTTGATTATATCTTTGATCTAATTTTTCACTTGAGATTTTTTGAAAAATATATTTCATTTGTTCTATTGAAATCAATAAACCTAATATTGTAAAATTAAGTAAAAATTCTTTAAATTCATTTTCTCTTATTGCAATATTACTAAAAAAACTTATTTTATTATATCCTATTTTTGAATATATATCATATATACATTGTAAATGAGGTTTATATTTATTTATTAAATTTTTTATTTCTTCTCTTTCCATTAATTCTTTTATTGTTGTATTTAATTTTTTTTCGAATTCATAATATTCTTTTATTTTTTTTTCTTCTTCTATATTATTTTTTTTTATTTTTTTTTCAGGAGTATATTCTAAATTTTTCTTTAAATTTTTTTCTCTTTTTTCTTTTAATAATTTAAATTGTTTATTTAATTTCTTCATTTCTTTATCAAAAAAATCTTTATTTTCTTTTGTTTTTATTATTTTATTTTCTTCTTCTTTTTTTATTTTTCTTTCTTCATCTTTTTCTTTCATTCTTTTTAACTCTATTTCCTTAAATTTTTTTTTAATTATTGCAAATTCTTCTTTTTTTTCTTTTTCTAATTTCTTTTTTTCTTCTAATTCTAAACTATCTTTTTCTTTTTTTTTCTTTTTATTTTCTTCAATTAATAATTTCAGTTCTTCATTTCTTTTTTTTCTTTCTTCTTCTTTATTTTTATCATCTTTAATATATAATTTAGTAATTTCTTTTTTATTTTTTTCAATAGGATTCAAAATTTTATTTCCAAAATTATCTTTTCCTTTGCAAAGTAAATTTAATTTTTCTTCTAAAATATCGCAAACTTCAATTCCTTCTTTTTTTAAATTACTATTTAAATTAATATAAGCTAAAGTTAAATCAACATTCCATTTATGAATTTTTAAAAAATCAATTTCTATATCTTCTTCATTATTAATTTGAACATAAGATTCAATTGAAGTTGACTTAAAAATATTATAAATTAAATCATTTAATATTTCATAACAAATATAGTTATTTTCTCCTATTGATTTAATAAAATTTAAAGGTAATTGTTTATTATATTCTACTTTTTCTTTTTTTATTATTTTAAAACCTGGAGGTAAATTGTATTTTTTATTTTCTTTTCTTTTCTCCTTTATTAATTTTATTACAGGTTTATATTTTTCATATAAATTTGCTGTTATATCTGATTGAACAGCTAAAGTTAATCTTTCTAAAAATAAGCCATAACATTCACTTATTGTTAAATTATCTCTTACTTTATGATACATTATATATGATAATTTAACCATTATTTTTTTAAAGAAATTTAAATCTAATTCTCCCATTTCTAATAATTTAATTTTATTTTTTATTTGTAAATCTATATCTAAATAATCTAAATTTGGTAAAGAATGATATTCAATTTCAACTTCTTTTAAATAATCAATTAATAAATCTTTTAAAGTTAAATTTAATTCATCTAAATTAATTCTATATTTATTATATCCTCTATCTCTTAACATTCTTAATAAATTTGTTTTTGAAATTGTTTGAGTTTTTTCATTCGAATAAGTTCTAAAATAAAAATTAATATTTTTTTTATATTGAAGATTATATCCTTCTATTGCTTTTATTTCTCTATTTTCTTCATCTTTTAAATTTATTGGATTAAAAAAATTATCATTTATATTATTTCTAAAATAAGAACTTTTTGCTCTTAAAAATTTACTATCTTTTATTATTGTTCCTTCAGGATAAATTAATTGTTCTATTGATTTTATTTTTTCTAATTTATTTATATCATTTTCTAAATGTTGAATTTTTATTTTTTTCTCAGGAAAAATTACTCTTCCATGTTTTTTAAATATATCATCTGATTTTTCATTATCTCTTATTTCTGTTAATTTATTTATTAAATCTTTCTTTTTTTTTATATTTTCTGTTGCTTGTGATATGGTATTATTTATATTTTTTTTTCTAATAATATTTCCTGCTGAATTATTATTTGTTTCAAGAGATAATTTATTTTTTTTATTTTCTAATTTTTTCTTCTCTTCCTCTTTTTTTTTTCTTTTTTCACTTATTTCACTTAATAATTTTTGGTTTTTAAATATATAATTGTTATCATCTTTTTTCTCTGCTTCTTTTTTTTTTATAATTTCAATTTTTTCATAAAATGGTTTGTGAATTTCTTCCAATTGTAATAAAATATCATCATGATTATCATAAAACCATAATAAACTCAATAAAGCTTTTGAATGTTTTTTCTTTTCTTTTCTATATATTTTAACTGAATCTATTATATTGTTTTGGACATTTTCATTTAAATTTGCAAAATTTTTCACTAGTAAATCAAAAGGTATTTCTAATATTTTTGTGTTATTATCTTCTAAATTTGAAGTAAATAAATCTAATGATGCTTTTATATATTCTGAAAATATTTTTATTAAAGAAATTATTTCATTTTCATTACATGTATTATTTATTAATTCTTTTTCAAAAATTATTGTTAATAGTTTTTTTATTATTTCTATAAAATGAATATTATTTAAAGATATTTTTAGCAGAAATTGAATAATTAAAATTAAATGATTAGAACTAATTCTTGGATGTTCAATAATATTAAAAATAAAATTTAAATCACAAAAAGAATAATTATCACAATTATTTAATTTATTAACATAATCTTCTAATAAAATATCAATTGGAACAGTTTGATGATTATTTAAAAATTTTTCAAAATTAATTAAAATAAATTCTCTTTTAATTTCATTATCAAAATTTTCAATTAATAAAAAAACAATATTTTTATATAATATAGGTGCATATTCTATTTTCACTTCTCCAAATCTTTCCATTAAACAAAAAATTTGAGAAATTGAAGTCGAAAAAATATTTTCTTTTTCACTTTTTATACATGAAGAAAAATATTCTAAAATTTTATTTGTTATATCTTCTTCTAAAGGAAAAAAATAAAAAAATGCATCTCCTAAAATTGATATATTATATGATAAATCTTCTTTTTCATTAAAACAAATTTCAAATAAAAAATTTTGTAAAAGTTGATAAAAATTTTTATCACTTATATTTTTTAAAACAGGTAAAATAGAAGAATAAAATTCATAAATTTGTTTTTTTTCATTATTAATCATTTTTTTTCTTAAATAATTGAAAAAATCATTTAAATTATTTTTAACTTGATTAAATAAAGAATTAAGTAAATTTAATTTTAAATTATCATGTTTTAAAATAGCAAAAATAAAAGAATCAATTCCTTCTTTATTTAACCAATCCCAATCAAAATTAATATTTTCTTCAAATTTATTTAAAACATTAATGCATTTTAAAACAACATCTTCATTTTTACTACATAATGAAGTTCCAACAATAGCATAACTTATATTAATACCATCAGTGGATTTTTTTAATAAATTTATTATTATATTTATATTTATATCTAAATCATTTAACCAATTTATTACTTCTTCAAAACTTCCTTTTGTTCCTTTATTACATAATATTGATAAATATTTCCTATTATTTGATAATAATGCTACACTTTGTCTTGGTGTTAATTTGAAATTTTTACATAGGGAAATTATAAAGAATTCTAATATTGATTTACATAAATCATAATTTTGATTTGGATCTAATATATTTAAATTTATTGTTTCTACTTTATTTTTATTATTTATTATTTTTGAATTATTTATTTCTGATTCATTTATATCATTTTCATTCTTTTCTTCTATATATTTATTTGGATCAAAAGAATGATTTCCTAATTGAATATGTTTTAAAACTTCATTATGTAATTCATATATTTCATTTAATATTTGCATTAAAGATTCTTTATCTCCATTTATAATATTATTTATTATTTCGTCATTATAATTTAAACCGAAATTCTTAAGAGATTCTTTTATTAAATTCCAATTAAAAAATTTTACTGAATTAATTATATAATCTTCTTCTTCATCTATTTCTTTCATTTGATTTAAATTTTCTATATAATTTAATGAAAGATTATAAAAATTATTATAAGATTCTTGTAGAGATTTTAATATTAAATCCATATATTTTCCTCCTGATAAAAGTTCTAATGTTTTTAATGGAATTTTAAATGAATCTGATTCTGCAAATTCAGATTCAAAAGTTTTAAAAGGATCTATTACTTTTTGACTTGATAACCATGCATACATTTCTGGTGTAACTTCCATTTTTTATTTATTTTAAATTAATTTTTTTTAATATATATTGAAATATAGTTATTAATTAAATTTAATTAATTGAAATTCGTTACTTTTCTTGATTTTATATATTTTAATATATTTAAAAATGGCGGATCCAAAAATAAAATTATATATTAAAACAGAAAATTCTAATAATATTTATTTCAGATAAAAATCATTCTTTTAATTTAATTTTTCAAAATTTAAATTCTTCAATTCAAATTATTGAATCATATGAAGATAATTTTTTAATTCATTATTATGAAAGAAAAATATTATTAGCAGAATTAAAAAAGAATAAATTATTAGGATTATATGATTCAATGGATGAAATATATGAGCAAATAATAGAGTATATAAATAAAAATCAAATAAAAGAATTAAAATTAAATCATAAAAATGAAATAGAAAATTTAAAAAATTCTTTCAAAAAAGATAATATTTAATTTAAAAAAGAAAATTCAAAATTAAACGAAAAAATAAAAATTATTGAGAAAGAAAATAAAAATTTAATTTATTTCTTCCTTTTATAGAAGAATATAAAAAAAGATTTAAAGAATCAAATGACAAAAAAATTAGTATCTAATTAATTAATTAAAATAATACTAAATATAATGCGAGTCTTAAATATTGGATAAATCAAATAAAAAAAAATACAATCAGAATTATTAAATAAAATTAATAGAGATGGAATAGAATATTTACCATTTGATTGACTTTATAACAATAAAGGAGAAGCAATTACTTCAATAAAATTAAAAGTTGGAAATATCATAGGAAATATACTCCTTTATCATGGGATTCAAAAAGTGAATGGATAAATCATTCAAATATATTTGTTTTTAATTTAAATGAAAATGTTAAATGTATTAAAAGAACTAAAGATAATTTTAGAATATATTGTAATTATAATATTGGACCATATACTGCTGTTATAAGATTCTATGAAAATAAAAAAATGAATGAATTATATCTTGAAACAAGTGATTCTTCTTATAATAAATCTACATTTATATATAATGAACATAATTGATATTATAAAAATGAAGAAGATGAAGTTTTAAAATAATTTTAAGTTAAAATAATCAAATGGAATTTTAAAAAAATAATGTTGTGATGATAATGGATAGAATTTATAATTAAAGAATTAAATAGAATTGAAAAAATTTAATTATTAGTAATTAAAAATGAATTGAAATAGATTATTTTATAAATAAATAAATATATATACCTTTTAAATCAATTTAAAAATAATCTTTAAAAGCAAAAATAAAGTTTAATGAAATATTAAAATGAAAAACAATTAGAGATAAATTTATTTTTTAAATTAAACCTTCTTTAAATTCTTCATTAAATTCATATTCATTTTTTTCATCTTCTTGTTTTAAAGGGAGATAATTTTCATTGAATAAATAAATATTATTAAACTGAATTTTATCTGAAATTAATTTCCAAATAAAATAAAAAACAAAAATTAAAATTAAAACAGAATAAAAATGTTGTAAAAAATAAATTTGATCATCATTTTCTTCAAGAAAAACACAACCACATTGATTAATACATTTAATAAATGTTTCTTTAGTATTTGAATTATATTGTAAACAATTATCTGAACATTGATAATCACACTAATTTAATTATGAATATTTTTAAACTTACATAAGGAAGTTGCTTTTGATATATTCCTAAAAATTTTGGTAGAATGAAATAATTAAAAAATATTGCTCTTTCTGAAAAAGAAATATGAATCAGTAAAAATGTAAATATTAGAATTATTGATATTACTGTTAATTTTTTCTTATTTTTTTGAGAAAGATTATTCATATTTTTTTATTAATTTATTGAATTTATATTTTTTTATTTAGATTTTTTTTTGAAAATTAATTAAAAAACAAATGTCAAAATTGAAAAGTAAAAATATTAAAAATCAAATAAATATTAAAGAATCAGATGATTATATTAAAAAAAATTCTTCAAATAAAATAAATTTAAATAAAAGAAAATCTGATAATGATAATATTGATTTAAATGAAGAAAATATTTATTCTTTAAATTATAATTATCTTGAAAAAAATAATAATATTCTTGATAATAATTTAAGTAAAGAAAAAGAAGAAGAAATCGAAAAAAAAAAAAATGAGGATTTAACATTTGATTTAAGAAGAATAATTTCAAATGAAGAAAAAAATAAAAACATATTATTATTACAAATTAAAAATTTAAATGATGAAAATTTTAAATTGAAACAAGAAATAAATGAATTAAAATATAAATTAATTTTACAAGAAAATATTATTTCAAATTATGAAGTTGACAAACATGAAATTATTAATGAAAAAAAAATTCTGAAAGATAAATATCAAAATGAAATAAAAGAATTAAATTGTCAATTAAATAATTATAAAGCAAAATTAAATAATTTAAATTTTGAATATCAAAATTTATTAGAAAATTTCCATAAATTAAAACAAGAATTAATTTTTCAAGATAATAAAAGAAAAAATCCTTATTTGAAATCCTTTGAAGAAAAAAAACAAAATTATTCCTTTGATGAGAATAAAAATGTAAATATTTTAAATAATAAAGAAAAAGAAAAATTAGAAAATAAAACTAATGAAAGTATTCAAATTAATAATCCAATTAATAATATTAGTAATAATAATATTAATATGAGTAATATTAAATATAATAGTAATAAAAATAGTAATAATAACATTAATATTTCTCAAATCACAAAATCAAATAAAGAAAATAATAAAGAATTTAAAAGATCAAAAACTTTTAATCAAAAAAATAAAATTAATTCAAATTCAAAAAATAAAAATTCAACAAACAGAGGAAAAACAAAGCAAAAATTTTCAAAAAAAAATGATTTAAATTATAATTTATCATCAACAGAATCAAATATATTAACAAATAAATATTTAAATACTTATAATAATAATTCATATAGAACTATTAAATTTATTGAAGATGAAATTAGTAATATTGAAAGAAAAGTTGCTGAATTAAATGTTTCTTATCAAACTTTTTTACAAAAATTAAAAAATATGAAAAATAATAATTATAAGGAATCAAAAGATTTAAAAGAAACTTTAAAATATCTTCAAGACACAATTGATGATAAGAATAAAAAATTAAAAGAATTAAAAATCAAACAACAACAATTTTTAATACAAAATGCAAAAGAAATTAATTAGTATTTTTTTTAAACATTTATTTAAAAAATGATTCATTTTATTTTAAAAAAAATTTAAATTAAAAAAAAAACTAATCTAAAATTTAGTACTATTTATTATTCTAGAAAGACTTTCAAATTTTTTATTCAAACAATCTTCAACATCATTTAAATTATTAAAAAAATTATTTTGTATATTATTAACTTTTTTACTTAATTCATCTTGTAATTCTTTCAAATTTAAAATATTTTGAAAATGTTCACTTAAATTTTTATTATTTCTATTAAAATATTCTTCTAATTTACATTGAACAAAATCAATAAATTTATCATTTTCACAAATTAAACATTCTTTAAATTTTTCATAATTTTGATTATATAATTTATTATTATCATTAAAAGAAGAATTAATATTATTTAAATTATTATTTACTTCACTTTTAAATTCATTAAATTCTTTTAATAATTCAATTTTTAAATTTTTTAAATCTTCAGTTTGATTTTTCATTATATTTTCATAATTATCTATTTTTTTATTTGTTTCATTTAAAATCATTGTTGTTTGATAATTAAATTTTGAATTATTTGAATTTGTAGTAATAAAATCTTTTTGAAAATGTTGAAAATTATTTTGTGAATTTTCTTTAAAATGTTTTAATATTTCAACTTCATTTTTTAAATATTTAATTTCATCATTCATATAATTTATTTTTTTTTCATATTTATCAATTGTTTCATCTAATTTTTTTTGACAAAAATTTATTCTTGTTAAACCATTATTTAATTCAATGTCTCTATTTGGTTTTAAATTAGAAGAGGAAAATAATTTTTCTAAAATTTTTATTCGTTCTTCAAGTGATTTAATATTATTTAAACTTGGATTTGTTGATAAAGAAAAACTTTCAGAATCAATATTTTTATTTTCATAATTATCTATTCTTTTACTTATTTCCATTATTATTTTAGTTAAATTATTTGTTTTAAATTCTATATCTTCAAATAAAGTGTTTTTCATTTTTTCTAAATTTTCTGAAAATGCTTTTGAAAAAGAATCAATTCCAAATTTTATTGAATTTATTTCGGAATTTATATTTTCTGTAATTTTCTGAGTTTTCTTATCTAATGATAATCTTTTTGAGTTTTCTTCTGATATTTTTTCTTCCAGATAATTTAATGATGTTTCCATTTTTCCTAATTTTTTCGATAAGTTTATTAAATCTATTTCTTTGTTTAAATCCATATTTGAAAAAGGATATTTATATTCTTCTTTGTTTTCTTCATTTTCATATATCATTTTTATTTTTATTTTAATTTTTAACTTTATTTTTTATGATAATAATAAAAAAATGAAATTATAATTAATAATATTTAATAAAGAATAAGTTATTAACTCTTAGGATATTTATTATTATTAATCTTTTTGATAAATCCCATACTCACTTTTCCGAAAATTTTTTTAATTTTTATAGAAATTAATCTAAAGAATAATAGCTTTGATATATTGTTTTTTAAATTTTTTTATCATTTACATAAATAATCTTAAATGTTTATTAGAATATTAAACCATAATATTGTTTATTTACATTTTGTTAAGATCAAAAGTTATTTTATTTTTTTGAAAAAGCAATATATTTTCTTATATTTATTGTTTTTAAGTTTTTTTTAATGTTTAAATATAAATTATGGTCAACAAAAATCTAAAATTAAAAAAATCACAATTTAGTATAATATTAAATAATAAAATAAACGAAAATTTTTAAAACAACTCAAAAAAAAAGAAAACAAATGATTATTAAAATATAAAAACTTTTAATCTTTAATTATCCATATCAATAATTTTCTTAGTAAAACCAAGCAAATTACATAAAATTTCTGTTTCAGAATGTCCTATAGTGATTTTATTAGTTAAAGTGAAACAACCATTATTTTTCTCAACAACAAATTCACTATCATTTAAAACTTTTTGGATATCATTAAAGTTTAATTTTTTTAATTGTAAATTTAATTCAACTCTCATTCCAGTACCTAAATAAATAGGACTTGCAGTCATAAATCCAATTTGACTATTATAATTAAATTTTAAATATCTAAAGAAATCATTATTTACTTTAAGTAATCTTGTTAAATAATAACTTATTTCATCTTTTGGTTCTTGCATACTAATACAAAATTTTATATGACAAATATCATTAACAACTCCGAAAATAAAAGGTAAATTTGTAAATAATATGATTCCTCTATTTTTAGGATAATCTATATCAATTCCTCCTTTTAATAAATCTTCACAATGAAATATTAATTTATTGTCTTTTATTATATTTTCTGCTTCTTCTTTATTTTCTGTTAAAGAATAATATTCTACTAATTTTTCTTTTGAATTTATATTTTCCAAAGATGATTTAATTAAATTTTCTATTTCTTCATTTTGATTATTTTCAACTGAAGCAAAGGGATAACCATCTATATTTCTAAATAAATATACATATAAACTTTGTATTTTATCTAAATCTTCTCCATCAATTTTTACTAAAGGAGGATTTTTTTCTTTTCCTGAAATATGATTATTTTTTGAAACATCAAAATTTTGGCTTTTTATTAAATATTCTCTTACAAAAGGATAAAATGATAAATATTCTGATTTATCTCTAAATAATATTCCTAAATTATCTGGTAAACTTTGTTTTTTTATTGGAAGAATTATATCATTTATATTTGTTCCTGATGATGATAAATTAAATTTTATTTCTTCAAAAGTTTTTTCATATGCTTCTTTAATATTTTTAAATACAATGTTTTCTGAATTTGGTAAATTAATCATTTCACAATTTATTTTTTTTAATTCTTTATTATTATTAAATAATTTAGATAATCCAGCTAATTGAGTTAAATATACATTGATAAAAATATCCATTTTATAAGATAATTTACATGAATCATAAGTTATATAATTAATTTCATTATTATTTTTTTCAATGATAATATTATCAAAATTATTTCCTTTTAAAAAATCATCGATTGAACAACCTTCAATAGGAACTTTATCAACATTTTTTAAATTTAATTCAGAAAAAATTCTAAATCCATCTCCAATTAAATTAATATCAGTAGTTAAATAGCCATAAAATTTATGAGCTTCAAAAGGAATAACTAAGGATAATTGTTGCAATATATCAACTAATTCATTATATCCTTTTTCAATATCAATATCATTAACATCAAAATATTTTAAAACTTGTAAATGATCATTAAAATTTATCAATATTATTATACTTTCATCATCACTTATATAAAGAAATCTATGATCAGGATAACTTTGTTTTAAATTTGCTGCATTCATCCATTTTTCATTAAAATTAATTTTTTTTAAAATAATATCTATTTCATCTTTGTCTATTTTCAAATCTAATTTTTTCATATTTGGTAAATAGCCTTGTTCTATTTTATCTTGAATTTTTTCAATTAAAAAATTAGAAACTTCTTCAATTTTTTTATTTCCAGCTGAAAAATTATTAAAAGGATATTGTTGAACGTTTCTGGAAAAGGAAAAAATTAATTTATTTAAATAACCTTTTAACATATCTATTCCTAAATCACTATTAATAATTTTAGAAAAGTTATTTAATTGATATTCATTTAAATTATTGTTATTATTAATACCATGAACTTCATTAATAATAGGAATAAGGAAATTTTGATATGAATTAATACAATCTGAATCTGATAATATACATCCAATTTTATCTTCTGGTAATAATTCAGTTAATTTGGTTATTGAATTAATATTATTTCCAAAAGAAGTTTTTACTTTTTTATAATTCACAAAATTTTCTTTTGATAAATATTTTTTCAATAAATTGTTACAATTATTTGCAAAATGAGGAAATTTTACCACTGGATATGCTACTGGATATGGTTCTGGTATTTCTAATTCAAATTCTTTTCTTTCTTCTTCTGTCATTAAACTAGCTAAATATTTTATCATATATACATATGGGTGAGATGATTGGTCGTGGAGAAGACTATTTAACATCTCACTTATTACATTCTCTATATCGTATTCGTCTAAATATTTTTTAGCCTGAAGTTGACGCTCAGGTGTCTTTCTTTCTTTTTCCATTTTTTTTAAATTTTTTTTGGGGTTATTTTTTATTTATTTCTATTTTTTTTTTTTGGGTATTATTTAATAATGAATTTAAAATTGTTATTATGATATATAATAATTTTTACATGAATGAAAATATTATTTTTAAAATAAAAAGTAATATAAAAGAAATGAAAATAATATAAAAAAATGGGAATATTCCCATGTTATAAAAAAACAAACCCATACAAAAAGCAACGTCAAATAAAGATACCATCTTTATCATCATCATCCATAAATCAGAGTCCAGCTAAAAATATAGAAGAAGAGAGAAATCAATTAATAGAAGAGAAAGAAGGAAATTCAGAAGAATATTATAAATGTTTAAATTTAATATCATCAAATGACTCAGTAACAATATGGAAAGCAAAAAATTTAAAAATAGGTTTATTACGTTCTTTAATTAGAATAGAGAAGAATTCTCCTTTGGAAGAAAATTACAGAAGAGAAATAAATATATTAAAAAAATTAGATCATCCATATATAATAAAAATATTTGAAACATATGAAAATTCAAAGACAATAGATTCAATATGTGAATTTAATGATGGTAGAAAAATAAATGATGAAATAAATGATATTGGTCCTTTTCCAGAAAAAATAGCAGCAAATGTGATTTTTCAATTGTTAGGAGTAGTTAATTATCTTCATAATACAAAAGGAATTATTCATACAAGAATAAATCCTTTAACAGTAACAGTAAATACATATGATGATGACAATGAATTTTATGATATTAAATTAAATCATTTTGGGAATTATATATTAAAAAATCCTCCCCCTTGGAATAATATAAAACCTATAAATTTAAATTTATTTAATGATGAAAATGATACAATTGAAAAATTTTTTGTTGCTCCTGAAACTATTAAAGGAAATAATTATGATGAAAGTTGTGATATTTATTCTATTGGAATATTAAGTTATTATATGATCTCTGGAAAAATTCCTTATATAACTTGTAAATCTCCTTTAAGAAGTATTTTATCTAATAGTTTACCTGATTTTAATTTACCTTCTTTTGAACATATTTCAAAAGAAGGAATTAAATTAATTAAAGGATTAATTAATAGAAATCCAAAGAAAAGAATAAGTATAAATAATGCTTTGAAGAGTAAATGGTTTTTAAAATTAGAAACAAGAAAAAGTTTTAAAATTACTAAATTACATTATAGGAAAATAATATCTAATGTTAAAAAATATAATCCAAGTAATAAATTACAACAAATATCAATTGCTTATTTAGTTCATAATATTCCTGATATTGATGATGTTAGAGATATTAATAAAGTTTATTTTGGTTTTAATTTAACTTATGATGGAAAAATGACTAAAGAACAAATTAAAGAAGGTTTTGATAGTCATTTAATTACTAAAGATAGTGAAAAAAAAAAATTCCAAAAAATTATTGATGATATGTTTCAAATCTTAGATTATAATATTAATGGATATATTGAATATGAAGAATTTGTTAGAGCAGGAATTGATAAAAAATTATTTTGTGAAAAAGAAGTTTTAAAATTTTGCTTTGATTTTATTGATAAAGATAAATCAGGAAAAGTTTCTTTAAGTGAATTAAAACCTTATTTAAGTAATGATATTAAACTTTTTGAAGATGAAATTAATAAAATTAAAAGTGATGGAAATTTTAATGATAATGGAGGATTTTTAACTTTTGAAGTTTTTGAAAAAATGATGAAAAAATGTTTGATTTGAAAATTAACTTTTTTTGTATTAGGTTTATTGTATTTTTTTTAATTGTTTATATTTTTATATTTATTAAAAGTAAATAATTTGAAAATAAATAATTAATTATAAAACTGATTTTCATTTACAGTAATATTTTTCCAGAATAATATATTTATAAAATTTTTATATAAAATAAATTACTTACTTTTTTTTAGGGAAATATTTTCAATTCGAACTACTTTAATTTAAATCTCTTTTTGTAATAATTCTTTATAAAAGAAGGAAAAGGAATTTTTGATTATAAAAGTGGGAATAAATATATAAAAATCTTTATTTATTCTGAATTTTAATATTTTATTTTAAATAATTTGACTTCTTCATTTTCTAAAAATTAATCTTTTTATCTAACAGTTTCTTCTTTATTTAATTCTATAATATTATTTATTAATTGATTTAATATTTATCTATTCTTCATTTATTTTTACTACATAGAATTGTATTATTCAAGAAGAATTTACTAGAACTATAAATAAATAAAAAATATTTTCATAATTAATAAATTTAAATATAAAATCGGTTCTTAAAGTAATTTTAGTAATTTAGTATTTAAATAAATTTATCTCAATAGAAAAAAATTATTGGTTTTAAAACAATTATTATATTTTATATATATTTTTTAAATAAGTCAATCAATTTTTCATTTTTTAACTGAAAAATATGTTGAAAGTTTATTATTTAAAAAGAATAACAATATATTTTCAATATTCTAACATTTATTCGTTCAATTTTAATTTTTTTGTTTGAAGAATAATCCTTTTTTTATTGTTTTAAAAAATATTCTTTAAAATAAATATTTTTTCCGTTTGAAAAAAAGAATAATAGTAATTTCAAAGTAATTATTGGTAATTTGAGTCTAAATCCCATATTAATAATATATTTATTTATTTATTTTAGATAAATATTCTAGTTTTTGAATTAAATCAATGAAATTATACAATAAATTATAAAAAGAATTAGATTCAACAATTTTTTGGTCCTCAAATATTAATTTGAACTCATTAATATTAATAAATATATTCGCACATTCATATTTAAAAATATCTATCCATTTATCTTTATTAGATTTAGAAAAAATTTCCAAATTTAAATAAATAAATTTATCTGCAATTTTGTTTTCAAATAATTTTAAAGATAACAATGACACAGTCTTACCAATTCCATGAGGTCCAGTCAAAAATAATAAAGGTTTTTTCTTTAAAAAAGATTGAATCTTATCAATAAAATTTATTCTGCTTTCTGTAAAATAAAATTTAAAATGTTTTGTTTTAAGACTTTCTTTTAAATATAATTCAAAATATTTTGAAACATCTGATATTTTAATTGATACTGTGTCATAGATTTTTTTTTCTATTTTTTGAATTTGTGCAAATATAATTTCATAATTATCTATTTTTTCAATTACTTTAATGTTTCCATCATCTTTCCTTATAAACTCTAAATAATCAATTTTATATTCTTTTTGATTATAAACAATAATAGGATTTTTATAATGAAATTCAGAAATATATTTTAAAAATTGTGCATAAGTATATATTATTTTTTCTTCGTTCATATTTATTTCATTTTTCTTAAATGTAAATAAAATTTTTAAAGGAGGTTTAATTACGAAAATTTCTGGATTATTTTTAAAATTCATTTTAACATAATTAACTCCAAATGAAATATTTAAATTATAATTAATGTTATCAATTTGAAAATCAATATTATGAAGGTTTTTTTTTGTTGAATATTTTTCAATTATTGTTTTATATAAATAATCTAAGTTAATCCATTTATCTTTATCATATTGAATACATAAATCCATTTTTATATATTAAAAATATTTAATTTATTATAACTTAAATTATATATTTATTTTCCGAAATAAATAATTTGATTTATAAAAGTATATATCAATTTGTCAATATATGTATAAGGTTATAATTATTTTGTAAAATTGCTATTTAAATTATTTTATTTTCTAATATTGATATTGAAAATCTTTCTAATGTTGATTTTAATATTAATATTTTCAGTGTTTAATTGAAATTTAATAAATGTAAAAATAAATTAATTATAATTTTAAGGGAAATTATAAAAATTATAGAAAATAAATTTTGAATGGAAAGATGATAAAAGAGGAGGAAAAAGAAAATTTTATTTTAATGTAGAAAATAAATATGGAAAGATACTTTCAAAAACAAATTAAAAAAAGATTTAAATAAATTCGATATTAAAAAAAGTAAAAAAAAAAAGTTATAAAAAACTATTTTTTTAAAAATCTTCTTTTTCTTCTTCAACATTCCATAAAATAAGACTTTGATCATTTTCAGCAATAGTTAAAATTTTATCATCTTCAGGAGTCCAAATAATTCTTCTAATTTTTCCAGAATGTCCAACATAACTATAATATTTGGGTCCATCTTGAATAGTAGGATAATTCATTAAATTTAATTTGAAATCGAATTTTCCAGCACAAATTAAATTTCTAGAATTAGCTCTGGCTACACTGGATATATAATCAGGATCAGTAGAACCTAAATAAATACCTTGAACAGTAAATCCAAATTTACAAGTTAAATTTGGCCATTCTGCATTTTTAACAAATGAAGTATCATTTGTTACTCTAAATTTATCCATATTTATAAATATAAATCTATTATCATTTGATACTGCTTGTAAATATTTATACGTTGAATCAAAATCAAATGTTATTAAATAATAATCTAATGATATTAATTTTTCTAATGAATAACGATTATTTGGATTTAATAATCCTACTTCTTGACTTAATGTACTTACTATTAATACATCTCCATAATTTGTATATTTTAATTCCAATACCGCTTTTTTTCCTATTGGAATATCTTCTACCACCCTTATATTTAAATCTTTTATTCCTTTTCTTATTGAAACTTTACCATTATTTATTCCTACTGCAACATGGCCTTTATTTTCTTCATATGCTATTGTAAGTGATTTATGTTTATCTTGAAATTTAACTGGAGAATTTGGATTATTTTGATCTTTTTCATATGGATTAAAAGGATTAATTTTTCCCATACTTTCACATTTCTTACTTCTTAAATTATATAATAAAATTTTATTATCTAATCCTGATGTTAATACTCTAGAATCTGGAACAAAGGCTAATCCACCTATTTGACCTTCACTATGACTTTGAAGAAATATTTCTTCTCTTTTTATATAATCTTTTAAATGTTTTATTATTATATCACCGTTTTTTAATCCCATTACTAAATCTTCATCTTCATTAACATCAAGAGATTTTATTATTGAATTCATTTGGAATTTTTCAATTAAATCAAATTCATAATTGTCTTTAAATGTATATAGATAATTTAATGAATCACTAATATAAATTTTTTTAAATTTTTCATTATATTTCATACACTGTATAGAACCTTTAGATATTTTTTTAATATAATAAGGTTCATCCTTATCTTTTTGATAAACATAAATATCTCCTCTATCATTTCCAACAAACCAATATTTATCTCTTACATAACATGCTTTAGTAAAAATACACATTTCTTGATTATTTTTTTTATAAACAGGTTTAGTAACTTTATTATCAATATATCCGAAAATAATTTTATTAACACCACAAACACACAAATTATTATTAAAAGGGTTAAAAAAAATATCTAACAAAAAATCATTTCTTCCAGTTTCACAACTCCAATATAATTCCTTAGTTCTAAGGTCCCAAATAAAGAAAGTATTATTTTCATCTTTTCCAAGTGAAGCCACATACCTACCATCTTTATCGAAAGCAAGAGAAGAGACTTCCTTACTTCCTTTTGGTTGATTGAAAGAGCAGAAGACAACAGAAGGATCAACAGGACTCCAAATAAGGATTTTAGGTTTAATTCCTCTTTGTCCAGTTGCTACTAAGGAAACAGCACTTTTAAAGAAAGCAATGGAAGTTATTACATTATCATGACATTCTTTCTCTGATTCCACTTCGAAACCTCCGAAAACCATTTGACTATAATCATCCATATTTTGAATTACTGCATTTCCTGAACTTATATAAAGGAGTTCATCTTTTGAAAGAAAATAAAGAGCGTCTCGTGTGTCTTCTAATCTAAGACCGAATACATGTTCTATTGATAATTTGTATTTTGGATAATTTAAATCTTCCTCAAATAATACTTCCGGACATACTATTGTTTCTAGCCATGGTTTCACCGCTGCGGATTCATCACCGTGGTCATAATTCTCAAACTGAATGTTTATATTATCTATTTGGTATGATGTTAATGACTGTGTAGCTGCAAAATCATCGTCTATACGAATCCCTTTTAAGTTGTTCTGACGGAATCCCATTGCTTCTTTATAAAATTCGTTGTCTTTTGTTAATTTAGAAGAACGAACACCTCCACAACCCATTTTTTTTATTTTTTTTTTAAGTTTTTTTTTTGAGACATTTTTAAAGGATTTTTAATAGGTTTTTATTAGAATTTCTAAAATCAGATTGAAATAGAAATTTGCAGAGTTTCTATTCCAAGGCCATGTTTCAGACATTTATTTCCTGCCCCAGGCCATAGTCATCAATCAGTAATCACACACTCAGGCCGGATTACCTTCTACTGATGCAAATTTTAAAATTACATTAAATAATTAAAATCCATCAATTGAAAAAATTTATGGTTAAACAAAAAAAATTGATAAAAATAGAAAAAAAAATTAAAAAAATCATAAAAAAAAATGACTTTCTCCCTCTTCCTGTTATTTCTTGTACAAATAACCTTGTCATCGAAAACTGAAGTGAAAGACTTGTTTCCTAATTATACCCATCCAATATATTCAGGATATCTAAAGACAGATATAGAAAAAAATGAATTATTCTACATATTCACTCCATCTCAATCATCTCCATCCTCAGACCCATTAATCCTGTGGTTAAACGGTGGTCCAGGATGTTCCTCCTTAACAGGATTCCTTGATGAATTGGGTCCTGTTACTAGTGATTATTATAGTGGAAATTTCAGTATTAATCCTTATTCTTGGAATTTAAATGCTAGTATTCTCTTTATTGAACAACCTGCTGGAGTTGGTTTTTCAAAAACAGATAATGTAAATTTTACTTGGGATGATTTGAAAAGTTCTAAAGGATTAAAAGTTGCAATTGATCAATTCTTTAATGAGGAATTTAAGGAATATATTAGTAATGATTTTTATATTGCTGGAGAAAGTTATGCTGGAATTTATGTTCCTTATATTGCAAGTGCTATTTTAAATGATACTTCTTCTAATATTAATTTAAAAGGAATTTTAGTTGGAAATGGACTCACTTTGCAAAGTGTTGATGTAGAAAAAAGTATGGTTGAATTTGCTTTTTGGAGAGGATTAATTGGAATTGAATTATTTGAAAAATTTAAGAGAATTTGTCCTTTTGTTCCTATTCCAAATAAATTTAATAATGATATTATTAATTTAAATTTTAATGATTATTCTAATGATAATGTTACACATGAATGTAATTTAGTTAGAAAAGATATTAAACAAACTTTAAATGGTTTAGATATTTATGGTATTTATCGTCCTTGTAAGAAAAAAGCAATAAATGAAGAAAATGAAAGAAAAAGATATTTTTCTTCATTTAAATATACTTTCATAAATGAACTTCGAAAAAACTTAAATTTAGAACCAGAATATGGAATTTGGCCTGAGAGTTGTATAGATGATCCAACAAAGGCAATTTTTTTAAATAATAATGAAACAAAAGAAAAATTAGGTGTTGATAAAAATATTACATGGTCAGAATGTTTTCGAATAAATTATCCATGGGGAGAAACTTATTGGTTTTATGACACATACATGAAAAATTTAAAAAATTTCAAAGTTTGGTTTTTCTCTGGAACTGAAGATATGGCAGTTGATACTTTAGGTACTTTGAGATGGATTGAAAAATTAAATTTAAATATTAAGAAAGAATGGAGACAATGGAAATGTGATGGGCAAATTGCAGGAATGGTTCAAGATTATGATTATGGATTCACTTTTGTAACTGTTAAAGGAGCTGGACATATGGTTCCTCAGGATAAAAGAAAAGAAGCCAAAGTTATGTTTGATGCTTTTATTAATGGAACTTTTGAATAACATATTTTTCTTTTTTACTTATTTTTATATTTTATAGTATAATGGATTAAAATTTATTATTTAATTGTTATATTTATTATTTTTATTCATTTCATTAAAAAACAAAAAAAGTAATTAAAACATTTTCTAAACAAAAGAAAAAAAATAAATTAAAAAAATGGGAATGGGAATAGACAAATTTTGTTGTATCAATTCCTCAGATTTATTAGAAAAAGAGCAGCAAAATTATTCAATAAAAGATCAATTTATTCTTCCTGAAATGGAATATCCATCTCACTTAATATTATCAAATTCACTTCGTTCAAAGACAATTCCTTCAAATGAAATAAATTTTCCATCAGCTCGAAAGTCTCCGCCTTTAACATCATTACAGAATCTTCCAATAGGAACATCAAATGTAATAAGGAAACAAATAGGAGATCCAAATTTAAATTATACTGTTATTAAAAGTTTAGGACATGGCTCTTTTGGTCATGTTTTTAAAGTTGTTCATAAAGTTACTGGTAATATTAGATCTATTAAAGTTATTCCTAAAAATTATTCTAAACCAGGTTTTAGTAATGATGATATAATTCAAGAAATTAATATTTTGAAAAGATTAGATCATCCTCATATTATTAAAATGTTCGAATTCTATATTGATGATAATAATTTCTATATTGTTAATGAATTTTGTAGTGAAGGAGATTTAAATGAAAAATTACATAAAATTAAATTTTTCAGTGAATATATTACTAAATTACTAATGTTTCAAATTTTTAATGCTGTTAGATATTTACATTCTAAAAAAGTCATTCATGGAGATTTAAAATTAGAAAATATTATGGTTGATTCTATTTTCGATGAAGATAATGTTGTTCAAAGTAATAATAGTCAATTTAATAGTAGTAGACATGAAAGAAAAAAATCTTTTGCTTCTATTATTAAAAATGAAAATAATATGAATTCTAATAATAATGATAAAAATGATTTAGTTAAAAGTTTAACTAAGGAAGAAAATTATAATTCTATAAAGGAAATAAAAAAAAATATTAAAGAAGATGAAAATGAGAAAAACTTAAATGAAGAAATGAAGAATTTTGAATTAAAATTAATCGATTTTGGTTGTTCTCGAATATTTACAACATATAAAAAAAATTTTGCAGATACAATAGGAACTTTAGCATATTGTTCCCCAGAAGTTTTATTAAATAATTACAATGAAAAATGTGATATATGGTCTTGTGGAATAATATTTTATTTATTATTAACTGGTAAATTCCCTTTTATGGGAACAACAGAAAATGAAATAATTGAAAAAATATTAAATCCACATAAAATAGATTTTACTATTCCAATATTTGAAAAAATTTCAAATGAAGCTAAAGACTTAATTAGAAAATGTTTAATATATGATAAAAATAAAAGAATTTCAGCGGAAGAAGCTTTAAATCATTCTTTTTTTGCAAATATAGATCCCAATAATATATATAGAGAAAATATAGATTTAAAAGAAGTTTTAATATCATTAAAAAATTTTTCAAAACATTCAAAATTTTATCAAGCTGTTTTAACATTTTTATCTCATAATTATGCAGAAAAAAGTCAATTAGATAAATTAAAGAAAATATTTTATAAAATAGATAAAAATTTGGATGGAAAATTATCAAAAGAAGAATTAATGCAAGCTTATAAAACATCAGGAATTAAAATAAATAAAGAACAATTAAATAAAATAATGAATTCAATAGATTTTGATAATAATGGATATATTGAATATGAAGAATTTATAAGAGCAACAATTTCAAAAGAAAATTTATTTACTGATATTAATTTAAAAACTGCTTTTGATATGTTTGATTTAGATAAAAATGGTTCTATTAGTTTAAGTGAAATTAAAGAAGTTTTAGGTATTAAAAAAAATGATGATGATAATGTTATTATTGAATTAATGAATGAAATTCAAAAAAATGGAAATGAAGAATTTAATTTTCAACAATTTAAAGAAAGTATGTTAAAATTTGCTAAGGAAGATATATTGAATTTAACTATTAAAGAAGATGACTTTGATGAAGGAATAAAAAAAGAATTTTAATATAAAAATCATAATTTTTTTAGGAAAAATATTTTTGTTAAATTTATAAATGTTTATATAAATATATATTATATTATTAATTTTAAAAAATAATAATATTATATATAATGTTTTAATTGGAAAATAATTATATTTTAAATAATTAATAATTAAAAAAATATTATAATTTAGCTTGTTATTGTAAAAAGAATAAGAAATATTTTAAATAAAACATATTTAAAACAATTATTTATTATTAAAACTCAATTTACACGAAGACCATATGTTTACTTAAAACTTAAATAATTTTAGTTTTTTTTAAAAATTCCCAAACTTTCACTAACATCATCCATATTTAATTTTTTGAAAATATTTTTATCATTATTTTTGTTTTTATTTTCACTAGAATAAACATTATTAATATTAACATTACAATTAATATTATTATTTTCATCACTTCTAATTAATTGTGTATTAGCAGTAGAAACATTATTTTTAATTTCACTGTTAAAACTTCTATAATTCTTTTTTTGAGGAGTATACATTTTTTCAAAAGAATTTTCTAAATCGACTTTATTTTTTTTTTTAGATTTTCCTTTTTTAATTTTTGGAAAATGATCAAGTCCTCTTCTTTTTTTATTATTATTATTATTTAAATTTTTATTCAAACAATCAATGCATTTACATTTAGAAGAACAATATTTTTTATTTTGAAAACAATCACAATAATTTTTTTTACAATTTGAATTTTTACAATGACAAGTCCAACTTCTTTTTACTGATTTTATTTTTTGAATTGCTTTTGGATTTTTTAATATTATTTCATTATATATTTTCTTTCTCATTTCTTCATTTTCTATTGTATTTTTACATCCTATACAATCACAATTTTTACAAGTTCTTCCATTTGAAAAACATTCACAATATAATTTTAAACATTGGGAATTTTTACATTTGCATTTTTCTAATTTTTTTTTCTCTGGATTTAATATTAATTTTTTATTACTGATCTTTATTCCTATTAATTTCTTATTATTTATATTATTATTATTCATATCTTTAATTTTATTATTATTACTTTTATTAATAATATTTTTATTTATTAAATTTGATTTTTGGGGTGAAGAAAATATTTCAATTAAATTACTGTTTATTTTATTTAATATATAATTATGAGTTTTTTTAAATTTATTATTATGGAATTTTTTCGATAAATTTATTATTTCTTCTTCTTTGAGTTCTTCAAATATTATATCTTCTTCTTCATTTTCTGATTCTTCTTCCTCATTTAATGACAGATTTTTAGAATTATAATTTTTACTACTTATACTTACATTATTGTTATTATTTATTTTTTTGTGTTTTGTTCTATTTCCAAATGTAAAACTATTGTGTAAATTTTCATTTTCATTATCTTCATTGAATTTTTTCATTAAATTAATAGAAGCAAAAAAACTATATTTAAAAGGGGAAAAAAAGAAAATTAAATAAATTAAAACTTACTCTTTTTCGTAATTATTATTATTTTTTTTATTAGGACTATTAAAAGGGATATTTTGTTTATAAGGAGAAAATTCATACATTAAATTTTTAGGAACAAAATTCATTAATTTCATGTTATTTATTTTATTAGAAGAATTAGAAATAAAAGAAAAAGGTTTTGAATTACTAATTAAATTAGGAGTATCAATAATATTATTTTGATTTAATATTTTATAATCTATTTTATTTACAGGTGTTATTGAATTTTCTAAAGGAGAAGGTAAAATTTGAAATTTTCCTTCACTTTTTATTTGAGGAGTTTCTAAACTATTATATTCTTTTATTGGGGAAAATATATTTTCTAAATTATTTATATTTGTTGTTGATTGACTATTATTTTCTTGATTATCCATTTTATTTCTAATAAAATATTAACGTTAAACTTTTTTAATATTTTATAAATATAAAAAAATATAATTTAAATAATTAAAAATAAAATGAAATAAATACCTTTATTTAATATTATTTTGTAAATAATCACCATAACAATTTTTAAAGTTTTCTTCTTGACTAATTAAATTATAACAATCAGGTAAAATAGCAGTATATAAATTTAAAATATTTTCAATAAATCTAACTAAAACTCTTTTTAAATCGAATTTCCAATTATTATTTTTTCCTATTAACTTATCTAAATTTTTAATTTCAATTTCAACTTCATAACAATAATTATCAGGTTCTAAAGAGCTTTTAGAAATAGTTAAATCAATTTGAAAAAAAGAAAATTGGTAACTAACTCTAAATTTATCTCTAGTTAATCTAAAAGACTCATTTTCATTAAAATCAGTTTCAATTTCTTTAGAACAAGTAATTCTAAAATCATTTCCATAATTTCTAACATTAAAATTCACTTTATCTTCTTTTTTAATTATTTCTTTTTTAATAAATTCCCCTTCTTTATAAATTTTAGATAATCTAATTCCATCATAATTAATTTTATCAACAATATTTAAAGGTTCAATTCTAATTATTCCTGAATTTTTAATATAACTTTCTCTTTCAATTGCATTCCAAATTGCAAAAAAATTGGAAGGTGAAATTGTAGCTTTAAAATTATATAAAAAGTCTTTTGATTTTATTTCTGGAAGTTTAAACGTTTCATTAATTAATGAAAATACTTTTGATTTTTCACCTAGAAATTCAAAGTATCCTAACTTTGATTCTATTTCTATATTTCTATAATATATTGGATCTGTGTTTAATATATATTCTGTTATGTTTTCTACTATATCATTTATGTAGTTTGGAGAAAGTAATGGAAGAGTTTTTGTATAAAGGGATTTTAATATTATATTGTTTGGAATTTGGATTTGGGACATTTTTTGATATTTTTTTTATTTTTTTGTGTTTTTTAGATTTTTTATTTTTTTTTTAAATTTGGGACTTCAGATTTAAATACTTTTGTTCTCAAATAATTTTTTAAGAATGAAAGATTATAGGAATGAGACAATATTTAGGTGTCCTGAATGTTTTGAAATCCCATTTATTTCAATTGGAATTGAAAAAAAACAAATATTAATAAATTCAAAATGTACTAATGGTCATATAATAAAAGAAGAATTAAATTCATTTATAAAAAATCAAAAAAATTTATTTCATTGTTCAGAATGTAAAAATAATTTAAAAGAAATAAATTTATGTAAAAATTGTACAAAACTATTTTGTAAAAAATGTTCTGAAATTCATTTAAAGGTAAATAATCATTTATTAATATCAATTAATGATTTTGATAAGAATTGTAATATTCATAATAAAAAAATTTTTGCCTTTGATTATATTAAAAATAAAAATATTTGTATTGGATGTGATTTCGATATTACAAAATTAATACCTGAAAAAAATTATTTGATTAAGGATTCAAAAATAGAAAAAA